>Ga0194125_10012709_pt1 | contig 11057 bp, 9 predicted proteins | sample TA2KigC250mmetaG_FD_148626 | JGI IMG/M metagenome (GOLD analysis project Ga0194125, IMG submission 148626) | Freshwater microbial communities from Lake Tanganyika, Tanzania - TA2015034 Kigoma Deep Cast 250m | ecosystem: Environmental > Aquatic > Freshwater > Lake | place: Tanzania: Lake... | reverse complement strand
CTGCCGTGCCTCGGTGAACTCGGCCGGCTGCACGCGAAAGTTCGCGCCGGCCAGCGCCACCCGAAACGCCAGCCCCTCATCGGCCAGCGCATAGAGCGCCCGCAGCATCGTTTCGGGATCCTTGTCATACTCCCAGCGCTGGTTCCACAAAATCAGCGGCGCCCCCTCTGTTTCCTTGTCTACTTGTTTCCTGGCATCCTCATCCAACCGCCGCAGATCGCACCCGACCGGCAGAACGCATGACTTCGCTCGTGTCGTCGCCGCCGTCTCCAGGTGCGTGTAATCCGGGAAGTGCTTGAGGAGCCTCGGCAGCTCGTCGAACCAACTGTCGAGGTGGAATGCCGAGTTGAAGCAGACGCGGTCGGCGGCCAGCATCGAGAGATGCTGGATCATGCCGTAGGTCAGGTCGCGTTTGGCGCCGGGCGGAGGGGGGTAGGTGAGCTGGTTTTCGTGCATGTAGAGCACGGTCGGCGTAGACGCCAGCTCGCGGCGGGTCAGCGCCAGAAAGGCCGGCAGGTTGACCATGCTGGTCGCCAGCAGGAGATCGGGCCGTTCGCCCGTCGCCAGCCGGGCGCGAGCCTGCTCTGCCAGTTCCAGGCTGGCGCCCTGCATCCGCCACTTCCAGAAGTAGCCCGGCATCGCCAAAATGCGCACCTGGCGCCGGCTGGCCGCGGCATACCCTTCGGCCCAGGCGCGGTGCGAGCCGGTGTGGTAGGGGTTGAGGAGCCAGATGTTCATCGGGCGCGACACAGGGTTACATGCCCTCCGCTCCTGTCGAGATCTGCGTGTACGCCATCGCATGATTGACTGCACGACCCCTGGACCGGCCCCAGCCCGCCCTGGGGCCGGTCCAGGGGGCGGGCTGTCCGGCCGCGTATTGCGAGAGGACGGCGATCCGGTTCGAGTCGTTTCGGCTGTGGTGACGAATCAGACGTCGCCTACAGGTTGGTCGTGTGCCAGCCGCGGGCTTCCAGCAGTCGAACGGCTTCCCAGGAGGTCGTGCCCATTTGCTCCGCCAGGTAGCCTAAGCTGCACTCGCCTTGTCGGAATAACACATATAATTCCGTTAGTTTCTGCTCAAAGCCGCGGCGAACGAGATCCACCAGCATAGGCGAGGGGTTCGAGACCGCTTCGCGCAGTAACTTATCGCTGAAATCCTTGACTTCTGGATGAACTGCCATCGCTTCTATAACTTGAGGCATCTTCGATCTCCCGACCGCAAAACGCTCAGGGTGTGAGGCACAAAACCGCCCGAGAACCGATGTTTTACTGATTGTACTACTTCCATAGCCAGTTCTTGAGCCCACAATTTACATTGAGTCAACTCGATCATCAGATCCAAGAACAGCAAAGCAGGAATGCCGCATCGCCTGCCGACTACATACGCCAGCCTATCATCTGTCACCCAGAAATCCACCTGAGCAGCATGTTCCAGACAAAAGGCGATGCACTCTTTCTCCCCCGATCCCAACCGATAGCCCTCCAACACGGTATCAGTAGACAAATTGACTGGGTTCACCTTGATTCGATCGGTCGAGATCAGACGGTTAGCGAGAGATGCATCGGAATACCTGGCATAGGCGGCAAGTACCTCCTGCGCTACGGCTGCCGGGACACTCAGGGTGCTCACCGCCAGTAGGCTTTCGATGGCGGACCCATGCCGTGGAGCAGCCTGACAGCAAGTAATGAGGGCGTTCGAGTCGAATACCAGGCGAAGCATACGCCGCCAGAACCCGATGAAGTAGTTTACCAAAGAGTATAACATGGCTCTCGATTAGGGGCAAAGAGCCAGAACGACGAGTTGCTTCTACTTATCACCATGCAAGACTGTTTCACTCCCCCCGCACCGATCAATCGTCCCCAATCGAAGCCGCCGCGCATTTTCCTGATTTGACAACTCCTTTGAGCTATGTTAGACTCCCGCCAATCCTGGATAGAGGATACAGATAAGATATGTACCGCACCGGCTTGATCGTTCTCTCGCTTATTGCGCTCCTTGTCGTCAAGGAGCTATAGCCGTTTGGGAGGCGATGGGCCAGGTAAAACCAGGAGCGGTGCAACCTAAGCAACTACAGAGGGCCTCCCAAACGGGAGGCCCTTTCTCTTTCTTGCCCTTTTTAGATGGTGGGGCCGCCGCAGGCGCCCAGGTGAGGCGTAGACGCCCTTCGAGCCGCTCGTCAGAGTGGCCGAGGGGCGTTTGTTTTCCTGGCCCAACTCGCCTGGCCCAACACTGAGGTCGCCTGACCACAATCAGTATCTTCTCAATAACCTGGGGTAGGGGCACGGCCTTGCGCCCCTGGACCGGCCCCAGCCCGCCCTGGTGCCGGTCCAGGGGGCGGGCTGCCCACCGGGGCGACCGCGAGGGTGCGCCCCTACAAATTGAGAAGATACCACAATCATTTACCCGCAGAGGAGCGAACCATGAAACGAACAGGTTCTCAAATCGTCTGGGAGAGTCTGATGCGTGAAGGCATCGAGGTGGTTTTCGGTTATCCGGGCGGCGCGATCATGCCGGTGTACGACGCGCTGCTCGACTATCCCATCCACCACGTCCTGGTGCGCCACGAGGAGAACGCGGCGTTCGCGGCCGATGGCTATGCCCGCGCCAGCGGCAAGGTGGGCGTGTGCGTGGCGACCTCGGGCCCGGGCGCCACCAATCTGGTGACGGGTCTGGCCGGCGCAATGATGGACTCGGTGCCGGTGGTAGCGATCACCGGCCAGGTAGCTTCGCCCCTGGTCGGCACCGATGCGTTTCAGGAGACCGACGTGACCGGGGTCACGCTCCCGATCACCAAGCACAACTACCTGGTCAACCAGGTGGATGAGCTGCCCCATATCATGAAAGAGGCGTTCCACATCGCGCGCACGGGGCGGCCCGGCCCGGTCCTGGTGGACGTCTGCAAAGATGTGCAGTTCGCTTCGACCGAATTCGACTACGATGCCATCAAGATGCGGCTGCGGGGCTATCGGCCCATCAACCGCGGCGCGCCCAACCAGATTCGCCAGGCCGCCGCCATGATCAACGCGGCCGAGCGGCCGGTGATCCTGGCCGGGCACGGCATCATCCTGGCCGGCGCTCACGATGAGCTCCTGGCTCTGGTCGAAGGCGGCAACATCCCGGTCGCCACTACCCTCCTCGGCATCGGCTGTCTGCCCGAAGCACATCCTCTCAACCTGCGGCTGATGGGCATGCACGGCGAAGCCTACGTCAACCAGGCCGTTCAGGCCGCCGACCTCCTGATCGCATTGGGCATGCGCTTCGACGATCGCGTCACCGGCAACCTGAGCACCTATGCCAGGAACGCCGAGATCATCCACGTGGATATTGACCCGGCTGAGATCGGCAAGAACGTGATCGCGGACCTGGGGATTGTGGGCGATGTCCGTCGCGTGCTGGGCCAACTGCTGCCGTTGATCGAGCGCCGGCCCCGCACGGCGTGGTTCGCGCAGATCGCGGAGTGGCGCGACGAGGCGGCCAGCCGCGACATCCTCAACCGGGCCGCCGACGATTCGCTCCCTGCGCCCTATGTGATCAGCGAAATCAGCCGGGCTACCAACGGCGCCCAGGCCACCGTCGTCACCGATGTGGGCCAGCACCAGATGTGGGTGGCGCAGTATTTTCGCCACAACCGGCGCAACCAACTGCTGACCTCCGGCGGCCTCGGTTCGATGGGCTATGGCCTGCCGGCCGCCATCGGCGCCAGCTTTGCGCGGCCCGATGACGAGGTGTGGGCCATCGTCGGCGACGGCGGCTTTCAGATGAGCCTGCCGGAGCTGGCGACCGTGATGCAGGAGCGCCGGCCGATCCGGATCGCGATCATGCGTAATGGCTACCTGGGCATGGTGCGCCAGTGGCAAGAGTTGATCCACGGCAAACGCTATTCCGAGGTCGCGATCAGCAGCCCTGACTTCCTCAAGGTGGCCGAGGCGTATGGCGTGCTGGGCATGCGCGCCGAAACCAGATCGCAAGTGGCTGAGGTGATCGCTGAGGCTCGCTCAACCCCTGGCCCGGTCCTCATGGACTTCGTCGTCGAACGCGAAGTGAATGTCTATCCCATGGTCCAGCCTGGCCGGGCGCTGCATGACATGGTTCGCAGGCCCGTGGAGGAGAAGATCGGGGCTGGGGGAGGGTGGCAGACTGCAAATTGCAAATAGCAGCTGGCAGAGAGCAGATAGCAAATGGCAGGTGGCAAATGGCAGAGGGCTCTGGCGGATAGCCCGCCCTGGGGCCGGTCCAGGGGCGCAGGGCTATGCCCTTGACCTGGATGTTCGAGAAGACACCGACCACGGACTACGCAATACGCACTACGCACTACGCAAAGGAGATCTTCCATCATGGCCCTGGTTGATCATAGCAAGAACGGCTCCAAGTCCAGCCACGTGCTGGTCGCGCTGGTGGAGAACAAACCTGGCGTCCTGACGCGCGTCGCCAGCCTCTTCCGCCGCCGCGGTTTCAATATCGAGAGTCTGACGGTCGGCCACACCGACTCCCCCGAGACCTCGCGCATGACCATCGTCGTAGACGCCAACAAAACCAACGCGGACATGGTGGAGCGCAATCTCTTCAAGCTGGTCAACGTCATTGATGTCCAGAATGTCACCCACGAGCCGGTGGTCGTGCGTGACCTGGCCCTGATCAAGGTCAAGGCCGAGGGCCAGGCGCGCTTCGAGATCATCCAGCTTGTCGAAATCTACCGCGCCAAAGTGGTGGACGTCTGCGCTGAGTCCATGATCATCGAGGTGACCGGGCCAGAAGCCAAGATCAACTCTCTCGTGGATATGCTGCGGCCCTACGGCATCCTCGAGATGGTGCGTACCGGCCTGGTGGCGATGGTGCGCGGCTCCGGCTACTTTTCAGGCCTGCCGTTCGAGGGCGGCGGTGAGTATGAAGACGCCCTGGCGCTGGATGAAGAGGGGAGATAGAGAGAGAGAGGGGAGATAGAGATAGAGAGGGGAGATAGAGATAGAGAGGGGAGATAGAGATAGAGAGGGGAGATAGAGAGAGATGGGTTGGAGGCCGGTGTCCACCATCGCCAATTCGTATCTTCTGAGCAATCTCCCTCGCCAAGCAGGAGATTGCTTCGTCCTGAAGGATGCTGGCGCAATCGCACACTATGCTCCTCGCAATGACGGTGTTTTCAAGGCGACTGCGTAAGTTCTATCATTGAGAAGATACGTCGATGTTATCGGGCAATACTATAGCGCGCAGTCTGCAATCGTATATCCGCAATCCCAAAAGGAGTTGGTATGGCGCACATCTATTACGACAAGGATGCTGACCTGAGCCGTATGCATGACAAGACAGTAGCCGTCATCGGCTTCGGCAGCCAGGGACATGCTCACGCGCTTAATCTGCGCGATTCGAGCGTGAAAGTGGTTGTGGGGCTCTATCCGGGCAGCAAGTCGTGGTCGAAGGTGGAGGCCGCCGGCCTGCCGGCGCTTTCGGTGGCCGAGGCGGCGCAGGCCGCCGACGTGATCATAATCCTCACGCCCGATGTCGGCCAGGCCAGGCTCTACCGCGAGCAGATCGCGCCGGCCATGCGGGCCGGCAAGACCCTCATGTTCGCCCACGGCTTCAACATCCGCTACGGCCAGATCACGCCGCCGGCCGATGTGGACGTGAGCATGATCGCGCCCAAAGGGCCAGGACACCGCGTGCGCGAGACCTACGTCGCGGGCCAGGGTGTGCCCGCGCTGCTGGCTGTCTACCAGGACGCGTCCGGCCACGCAAAAGAGAACGCGTTAGCCTATGCCAGTGCGTTAGGCGCTGGCCGCGCGGGTATTCTGGAGACCACCTTCGAAGAGGAGACCGAAACTGACCTGTTCGGCGAGCAGGTGGTGCTGTGCGGCGGGGTGAGCGCGCTGGTGAAGGCGGGGTTCGACACGCTGGTCGAAGCCGGCTACCAGCCGGAGATCGCCTACTTCGAGTGCCTGCACGAGCTCAAACTGATCGTTGACCTGATGTACCAGGGCGGCCTCAGCTACATGCGCTATTCTGTCAGCGACACGGCCGAGCACGGCGATTATACCGCCGGCCCCAAGATCGTCACCGCCGAGACGCGCGCCAACATGAGGAATATCCTCGCCGACATCCAAAGCGGGGCCTACGCCGAGGAGTGGATCGAAGAAAACGCCAACGGCCGGCCGAACTTCAACCGTTGGCGCCAGGAGGGGATGAACTCTGAGATCGAGCAGGTGGGCAAAAACCTGCGTCGCATGATGCCATGGCTGAACCCGAGGGAGGTGCAGCCGGGGCAGGGAGGGGCGTAAGATAGAGACCGGAGATAGAGACCGGAGATAGAGACCGGAGATAGAGACCGGAGATAGAGACCGGAGATAGAGACCGGAGATAGAGACCGGAGATAGAGACCGGAGATAGAGACCGGAGATAGAGACCGGAGATAGAGACCGGAGATAGAGACCGGAGATAGAGACCGGAGATAGAGACCGGAGATAGAGACCGGAGATAGAGAGGGGAGAGGATGAGCTTCAAGTTTGAGAGGCTGGAAGTATGGCAACGCAGTGTAGCTTTTGCTGACCGGATGCTGGCGGTCTCAGAAGGGCTTCCGCAGCGTTATCAGTTTTCCCTGGGAGATCAGTTGCGCCGCGCCTCCTTGAGTGTACCTACCAACGTTGCAGAAGGCTCAGGACGAGATGCGCCAAAGGAGAGCGCCTACTTCTATCGCATCGCCAAAGGATCACTCTACGAGGTAGTCAGCCTGCTTGTTGTTGCACATCGGCGCGGCCTCGTTGATGCACAAGCCTATGCCGAGCACTACCGCGAAGCCAACGAGCTCGCGGCCATGCTCACCAATCTCGCCAAAGTCCAGTAGAAGCCACGTGCTCTCTATCTCTATCTCTATCTCTATCTCTATCTCTATCTCATCCAAGGAGCCAACATGCAAACACCCGACACCGTCCGCATCTTCGACACCACGTTGCGCGATGGCGAGCAGTCGCCGGGCGCAACGTTGAACATTGACGAAAAGCTGGAGATCGCCCGGCAGTTGGCGCGGCTGGGCGTGGACATCATCGAGGCGGGTTTCCCCATCGCCTCCCCCGGTGATTTCGAGGCGGTACGCCGCGTGGCTCTCGAGGTGGGGCAGGGAGAGAACGCGCCGATCATCGCGGGGCTGGCGCGCGCCAACCGAGCCGACGTTGACCGGGCCTGGGAGGCGGTCAGGCCCGCCAGGCGGCCACGCATCCACACCTTCCTCGCCACCTCCGACATTCATCTGCAACACAAGCTCAAGATCAGCCGCGACGAGTGCCTGGCCCGCGTCAAGGAGATGGTGGCCTATGCCCGCAGCCTCTGCGCGGACGTGGAGTTCTCGCCAGAGGACGCTGGCCGCTCTGACCCGGAATTCATGCACCAGGCGCTGGCGTTGGCGATCCAGGCCGGCGCGACTACGCTGAATATCCCGGACACCGTCGGCTACACCACGCCGCAGGAATTCGGCGCGTTGATCGCCGGCATCCGCGAACACGTGCCGGGCACGCAAAACGTGATCATCTCGGCGCACTGCCACAACGACCTGGGCCTGGCGACCGCCAACACCCTGGCGGCTATCCAGGCGGGCGCACGGCAGGCCGAAGTGACGATCAACGGCATCGGCGAACGCGCCGGCAACACCGCCCTGGAAGAGATCGTCATGGCGCTCCACACCCGGCCGCAGATCTACGGTTTGCGCACCAACATTGATACGACCCAGATCGCGCGCGCCAGCCGCTTGGTCAGCGCCTACACCAGCATCCCGGTGCAGCCCAACAAGGCCATCGTCGGGGCCAACGCTTTTGCGCACGAGGCCGGCATTCACCAGGACGGCATCCTCAAGAACCCGTTGACCTACGAGATCATGCGGCCCGACACCATCGGCATCGCCGACAGCCGGCTGGTGCTGGGCAAGCACAGCGGCCGACACGCGTTCCAAACCAAGCTGGCCGAGCTGGGGTATGCGATCCAGGGCGACGATCTGAATCGCGTCTTCGAGCGCTTCAAGGAGCTGTGCGACAAGAAGAAAGTAGTCGCCGACGCCGACATCGAGGCTATCGTCCACGACGAGATCTATCAGCCGGAGGAGTTGTGGCGGCTGCAGCACATCCAGGTCTCGTGCGGCACCAGCATGAAGCCGACCGCCACGGTCAGTCTGCGTGGCCCCGATGGCATCGTGCGAGAAGATGCGGCGATCGGCACCGGTCCGGTGGACTCGGTCTACCGGGCCATCAACCGCATCGTGCAAGCGCCCAACGTGCTCGCCGAGTTCAGCATCAAGGCGGTGACCGAAGGCATTGACGCGGTGGGCGAAGTGACGATCCGCATCGAGCCGACTAATGGCAACGGTCTGCACGGCGGACGCCAGCGGCTGCACCCCCAGGCCGAGGCGCGCCATCGCACCTACAGCGGCCACGGCGCCGACACCGACATCATCGTTGCCAGCGCCAAGGCGTACATGAGCGCCTTGAACAAGATGCTGACCGCCAGACGCGAGAGTAAGGGCAGCTAAGGACGCGTCAAGAAACAAGTTACCGAACTGGCTCGGTCGGAGACCGGCCAGAGCGGGAAGCCATTCTTTGACAGGCGCTAAGGACTCGTCAGAGACCGATTTCCTGTTCCATCCGGTCTCCTGACCGGCTCGGTCCGAGGATCCATGACTACATCAACCCAACCCCAAACGCTTTTCGACAAGATCTGGCGCGGCCACGTCGTCGCCCAGGAGCCGGACAGCCCGGCCGTGTTGTACGTTGACCTGCATCTGATTCACGAGGTCACATCGCCGCAGGCGTTCGCTGGTCTGCGCGAGCGCGGCTTGCCCGTGCGACGACCAGACAAGACGGTGGCGACGGTGGATCACAGCATCCCCACCCACGATCGCAGCCTGCCGATCGCTGATCCCCAGTGCGCCCGGCAGATCGCGCAACTGGAAGCCAACTGCCGGGATTTCGGCATCCCTCTCTACGCTGCGGACAGCCCCCACCAGGGGGTCGTCCATGTCATCGGGCCAGAGCTGGGGCTGACGCAGCCCGGCATGACCATCGTCTGCGGCGACAGCCATACGGCCACCCATGGTGCGTTCGGCGCGCTGGCCTTCGGCGTGGGAACCAGCGAGGTCGAACACGTCCTGGCGACGCAATGCCTGCTGCAGCACAAGCCCAAGACGTGCGAGGTGCGCGTCGAGGGCCGGCTGAGGCCAGGCGTTGGGCCGAAGGACGTGATCCTCGCGCTGATCGCCCAGATCGGCGTGGGGGGCGGCACGGGGCACGTCTTCGAATACACCGGCCCGGCCATCCGCGGCCTCTCAATGGAAGGACGGATGACGGTTTGCAACATGAGCATCGAGGCCGGCGCGCGCGCCGGCATGATCGCGGCCGATGATGTGACGTTCGAGTATCTGGCAGGCCGGCCCTTCGCGCCGACGGCTACGGCCTGGGAAGAGGCCACGGCGCGTTGGCGCAAGCTGCCCACCGATCCTGGCGCGGCCTATGACAAAACCGTGACCCTCGACGCCGCCGTCCTGGAGCCGATGATCACCTACGGCACGAATCCGGGCATGGTTGCGGCCATCACTGATCGCGTGCCCACGCCGGACGCGGTGCGCGATCCCGTTCAGCGCCGCGCGCTCGAGAAGGCGCTGGCATATATGGCGTTGACGCCCGGCGCGGCGCTCTTGGGCCAACCCGTGGACGTGGTGTTCATCGGCAGTTGCACCAACGGCCGCCTTTCCGATTTGCGCCAGGCGGCGAGCCTGCTGCGGGGCCGCAAGGTGCATAAACGCGTGCGCGTTCTGGTGGTTCCCGGCTCCCAGCAGGTGAAAGAGGAGGCCGAGGCTGAGGGTTTGGATGTGGTGTTCAGAGAGGCTGGCTGCGAATGGCGCGAGCCGGGATGCAGCATGTGCATCGCGATGAACGGCGATCAGCTCCAGCCCGGCCAGTATGCTGTGAGCACCAGCAACCGCAACTTCGAGGGACGGCAGGGTCCCGGCGGTCGCACCTTCCTGGCCAGTCCACTCACCGCAGCCGCGAGCGCGGTGGCGGGAGCGATCGCGGATCCACGGGCGATGATGGCGTGAAACGTCAGGAGACAGGCGTCAGGCGTCAGATGTCGTGTGTAGGCGCGATCCTGACGTCTGACGCTTCACGTTTCACGTTTCACGTTTGCCGAGCACTCACACAGGATGGAGCTATGCAAGCTTTTACGACCCTTACAGCGCGCATCGTCGCGCTGCCGAACGAGAACGTAGACACCGACCAGATCATCCCGGCCCGGTTTCTGAAGGCGACCGACAAAGTGGGGATGGGCGACAACCTGTTCGCCGACTGGCGCTACGATCGGGAGGGCCGCCCCCGCCCCGATTTCGTGCTGAACACACCAGAGGCGCGGGGCGCGGCCATCCTGCTGGCAGGCGACAACTTCGGCTGCGGCAGTTCGCGTGAGCATGCGGCCTGGGCTCTGCTCGGCTACGGCTTCCGCGCGGTCATCAGCACGTCGTTCGCCGATATCTTTCGCAACAACGCGCTCAAGAACGGCCTGCTGCCGGTGGCCGTAGACGCCGCTACGCACTGGCAGCTCTTCAGCGTGGTCGGTGAGGAGTCGGCCGCCGAGGTGACGATTGACCTGGCCAGCCAAACTTTGCGGTTGCCTGACGGTCGGGCCGTGCGATTCCCGATAGATGCCTTCGCCCGCCAGTGTTTGCTGGCCGGCGTGGACGAGCTCGGGTATCTGCTGGCCCGTGCGCCGCAGATCGAGGCCTACGAGCAGCGCGCAGGCGATATGGTGCGGACGAAGTGATGAGATCGGCAGAACAGGGGAACGGAACGATGAATTCAGTTCAGATCTACGATACCACGCTGCGAGATGGCGCCCAGGGCGAGGGCGTCTCCTTCTCGCTCGAAGACAAGCTCAAGGTCGCCCAACGGCTGGATGAGGTGGGCATTCCCTACATCGAGGGGGGCTGGCCTGGCTCGAACGCCAAGGATGCCGAGTTTTTCCACCGCGCGCACTCTTTGCGCCTCAAACAGGCGCAGATCGCGGCCTTCGGCTCCACGCGTCGCGCGCGCGC
>Ga0194125_10012705_pt1 | contig 11063 bp, 8 predicted proteins | sample TA2KigC250mmetaG_FD_148626 | JGI IMG/M metagenome (GOLD analysis project Ga0194125, IMG submission 148626) | Freshwater microbial communities from Lake Tanganyika, Tanzania - TA2015034 Kigoma Deep Cast 250m | ecosystem: Environmental > Aquatic > Freshwater > Lake | place: Tanzania: Lake... | reverse complement strand
TGGGCTTACGCCGCCGATACCGAGACTCTCGACTCTGGACTTACTTTTACGATAAGCGCTAATACTGATCCCAATAACGGCGTAACCATAGATTCCAATAGATATATTGATATTGTTCCTGTTGCTAACTATTTTGGACAGAGCGATGTGACAATACGCGTTACCGACCCAGGCGGATTATCTGCTACTGATACATTTCATGTAACCGTTATTCAACTCTGTGATGATGCGCCTATAGCCTATGATGATGTCTATTCTACGCCTATAAATACTACTTTGAATGTCACCACTGTGGCCAATGGCGTATTACAGGCTGGTACAGATGATTTGAATAGAGAATCAGGAACAACACTCACCGCTGTTAGGATAGGAACTGGCATTGTCAATCCGAGCCACGGAACATTAAATACTTTTAATTCCAATGGAACATTTAACTATACACCTAATTCTGGTTATTCCGGCTCAGATGTTTTTACCTATAAAGCGCGCAGTAGTGGCGGTGTTTGTGGCGCTAGTGTTTTAGATAGCGCTCCAGCCAATGTCACTATCAGTATCAACAACACCGCGCCGACGCTTACGACACCTCTGCCCGATAAAACCCTCAATGAAGACGCATATTTGAATAATACCACCAATCTCTGGTCTTACTTCCAGGATGCTGAAACCGCTGACTCCGGGCTTACCTACACGATAAGCAACAATACTGATACCAGAAACGGAGTCTCAATAGATACTAATCAATATATTGATATCTATCCTGTTGCTAACTATTTTGGCGTTAGCCAGGTGACAGTGCGCGCAACCGACCCAGGCGGATTATATGTTGAAGATACATTTCAAGTAACTGTTAATCAGCGTTGCGATGATGCGCCGGTAGCCGTGAATGATAGCTATACTGCGATGCAAAACAATGCACTGGTAGTCGCTGCTCCGGGCGTCAGGGCAAACGATAGTAATCCTGAGGCTGGAACTGATTCCCTCATAATGGCTGAAAAGTTAACTAACCCTAGCAGCGGAACAGTATCGCCGTTTAATGCCGATGGTTCCTTTACCTACACACCAGCGACTGGCTTCACCGGAACTGTTACCTTTACATACAGGCTTAAAAATACATGCAGTACTTTTTCACCGCCCACTGCTATATATAGTAATACCGCTACGGTTACGATAACTGTTGGGCCGTGCACTTTACCAGTGCGCATATATAATGGATCAGGGACCTTTGTCCAATGCTACAATAATATTCAGAGCGCAATTAATTACGCTTCCATGGCAGATGGTTATAGAATTGATGTTGATCCGGGAACATACACTGAAAATATTTCCTTCCCAACAAACTATAACAAGACTATAACCGTTCAAAGTACAGGGACCTATAGTAATACGACTATCAGTGGAGCAAACAACGGAAGAACCGTGACCTTTAATCCTTCAACAGACACAGTTACATTTAATAGGTTTAAGGTTGTAAACGGACGAGCTACTTCCGGCGACGGAGCGGGTATTTACATCAATGATGCCCCCGTGGCTATCAACAATTGTTACGTTTATAACAATACAGCCTCGACTGGGAGAGGAGGCGGTATAGCAGTTAATTCTACAAAGGCTACAACCATTACCGGGACAAGCGTTGTAGACAACTTTGCGACCGCTCATACTGCAAGCGATGGCATGTATGTCGCAGGTTCGGGTAAGGTTACTGTTTCTAATAGCCTTATTGATGGATGGACCCAAGGCCCTAGCTGTTTGTTGCCCGGAACAAAGATTCAACTTCCCAATGGAGAATTAAAGTCAATTGAGGAAGTTAAAACTGGTGATAAAGTCATGAGCGTTACCGCGGATAATGAAGTTGCTGAAGCCGAAGTAACCCAGACATTTTTCCATCCTCAACAGGAAGGTTATTTGATTATGGAAACCGAAGATGGAGAGATCTTAAAGGTAACAGGAAATCACCCGATTAATAACGGAAAAGATTATGTTGAGGCATCTACTCTTAAAGTCGGCGATGAAGTTTTAGTCTTAGATAGTAAAGAGGCTATGCAAGTCGCCCCGAAGAAGATAGTCCGTATAGACAAGGATGATTCCTTTGTTAGCGTCTATAACTTAGAGGTGGAACCTCACCATACTTATATAGCAGATGGAATCGTAGTGCATAATAAGAGATTGGATGAGATCGTGGTTCAACAAGAAGGTGGAGGATTTTAGCTATAAAAATGATTGATTTAGAATAGGGAAGATTTATAATTATAAATGTGAATAGCTAAAATAGGAGGTAGTAAAATGAAAAAGTTATTAATGGTCTTTTCCTTAATATTAACGATGAGTGTCTATGGAGTGGCTTTTGCCGAACTGGAAGTCGTTGACGGGCCAATCACCGCCCAGAACATTACAGTTACCGGCCAGCTTACGTTTAGCGGAGGCAGTCCCGGAGCCGGTAAAGTGCTTACCTCAAATGCATCCGGCCTTGCCACCTGGCAGACGCCTACTTCAGGAATGGGCGGAAGTGGTACTACTAACTACTTTCCTAAATTTACAGGAACTAACTCAATAGGCAATTCTGTAGTTTATGAAAGTGGGAGTAATGTCGGTATCGGCACAACCTCACCTACCAAGAAACTTACCGTAGTGGCTCCCAATGATAGCGCATTTTTAGGCTTAAGCGGTGCGTCGGGAAGCCATACCAATATATCTGTAGGCCGTACATCCACCGATGCAAGTTTAGCAGTAGCTGCTAGCGCTGGGCAATATGCAGCCAATTCAGTTGCTGGAGATGCGGTTTTAAGAGCCGAGACCTCTTCTAAGAAACTTCATCTTTTAGCCGGTGCAGGCGATTCAGTTTTGACTGTGACTAGCAGCAATGTCGGTATTGGAACAAACAGCCCTGCGGGAAAGCTACATATAAGAGGCGGCAATGCCTATGTTGACAGCATAAGTTATGGTGGGACACCCACCATTGCTTTAGCAGTAGGCGATACAGACACAGGCCTACATTCTTTAGGCGACGGTCAATTAGAGGTATATGCTAATGATGTTAATGTGATGAGTATTAGAGGAGCTGCGGGCGTGGGCATCGGAATAGTCCCGACAAATTACAAGTTTGAGGTTAATGGTAACGCCCGAGTCACAGACCTTACATTGCTAGATCCTAACGAACCAGTGTTAAGACTACAACACTCAGGCAAAACCTGGGGAAGCAACTCAGGAGGTTTTATTGAATTCTATGATAACAGTGCAAGAGGCGGCTGGCTTGGTTATGGCGGAAGCTTTGATGGCAATCTATATTTAACCAACCAGCTCACAGATAAAGGCATTAAATTCAGAACACAAAGTACAGATCGCATGATTATCGATAGCGGTGGCAATGTGGGCATTGGGACAACCAGCCCTACTCAAAAGCTGCATGTTGCGGGGAATGCGAATATTACAGGTAGTGCGACCATTACAGGTAGCACGACCATCAGTGGAACGCTGGGCGGAAGCGTAAAAGTTTATAGATATGACTGCAATGATGGCGTAAGGAACGGAGGCGACGACGATTATCATGAACAATATTGCGGGCCAACTCAAACTGATTTAACTACTAGTAATTGTACGCCATTTGTAATCTTTCAGAATCAGAATGATGGAGATAAAGATGAAGTTCGAGAACACGGTTGCTTTATAGACAATACTGCGCAGCGTTTATATTTTGGGCTTGAAACAGCAGGCGGTGATAATGAGAATACTGCTTATGGTTCTAAATGCGGAGCGATTTGCGGCGTTCAGATAATAGGAGATTAATTTATATTGGATTTATAAATAAGAAGCCCGCCTGAAAGGCGGGCTTCTTATTATTTAATCGCCCGTATCAATGGCGATTTTTATTTAATATCCATTATTAGATTATCTAATAATTTTTATAATAATATCTTGACAAGATTATTAAGATATGCTATGCTTCAAATGAATCCGCCTACGGCGGATGAATTTGCCCCGCACCTTTTCAGTATTCATATTTGTTTTAGAAGGAGTTATAAAAAATTTTGAATAGATAAAAGGTGCGGGGTCAATTCGCCCGCCACTGAAACAATAGCGGGCTCATTGAGGAGAATCGAGATGGAGAAATCTCTGGAAGCAAGAAAAAATAAAGTCCAGATTGATCCTGACGAGCCGGTGTATGTTATCAGCGTTGCCAGTAAAATATGCCGTATCCCGGTTTGGACCCTGCGTGAATTAGAGAAGAAGGGGATAATTAAGCCCAAGCGTATCGGCAAAAAGACGCGCTGTTATTCAATGATGCAGATTCAAAAACTGGAATATATACATTATTTGATGGAAGACAGGCACGTAAATATCAGTGCGATAAAGTTTGTTTTGGAGCAGAGCGTTTAGAAAAATTTTTGCCTTTAAATTAGCACTCTTGGTAGCATAGTGCTAAGAATGTGTTGACAGGAAAATATTTTATGTTAGAATACTTCCTTAGCATTCCTACCGAATAGATTGCTAAACAAACGAAGTCCAAATTTACGGAACGGGAGTGAACGTAAATCTGTGACTAAGTTTGTCCCTTGACATTTTGCTATAGAATTCAATAAGACAAAATGTCAAGGGTTCACTTCCGACAGACAACTTATGTCTCCGCCTTCGGCGGATTCCATAAGTTGTGTCGTCAGTGAAGGAGGTTCACCCCGTTAGAGATTTGTATTTAGATTTATAAATGTACGTTTATGTTTTACAAAGTGAAAAGGACAAAAAATTCTACACAGGATTTACTAAAGACTTAAATAGGAGAATTGAGGAACATAATGAAGGTAAAAATTGTTCTACGAAAGACAGATTGCCTTTTAATTTGATTTATTATGAATGGTGTTTATCTCAACAAGATGCTACTGCAAGAGAAAAATATCTGAAATCTGGTATGGGTAAGAGATATATAAGGAATAGATTAAAGTTCTATTTGAGAGAGCGAGAAGAAAAACAGAAATCTCTAACGGGGTAAATTATGAGACAGACTGATTTTGAATCAAGAAAAAATGAGATTTTGGCTGCTGCAATCGATACTTATATAGAGAAGGCAGCGCCTGTAAGTTCCGAAGTCCTGGCTAAAGATTATGCTTTTGATTTAAGCACGGCAACAATCAGAAATGTTCTGTCAGAATTGGAAGAATTAGGCTTCCTGACACATCCGCATACTTCAGCTGGCAGGGTTCCTACGGAAAAAGGATATCGCTACTACGTAAACTATTTGATGAAAAAGATGAAGCTCTTGGAAGAGGAAAGAAGCCATATTGATGCGGAGTATAAGAAGAATATTAAGGAATTAGAAAGGTTGCTTGATACTACTTCCGATGTCCTTTCGGATTTCACGCATTGCACCGGTTTGGTTTATTTTCCGCAGCTTCACGACAGGCTTTTCTACAAGGGCGCCAGTTTTATGCTCGACCAGCCGGAATTTGGCAGTATTGAGAAGATAAGGCAGATACTAAGGCTTCTGGAAGAAAAGCAAAAACTGATCGATATTATTAATCAGGAGCTGGATAGAAAGATAGCGGTGTTTATCGGAAGCGAGATCCACTGCAATGAAATTAATGATTGTTCTTTGGTCGTGTCATCCTATAGTTATAAGAATAAACCGACGGGCAGAGTCGCAGTTTTAGGCCCGAAGCGCATGCAATACGCCAAGGTCATCTCTGCGGTAGATTATCTTTCGGAATTAATCAGTGAGATTCTAAATGATTTTTAAGCATATGTCAAAGATAGATAAAGAACATAAACAGGAAGAAAAACAGGATCAAAAAGAAGAAATGGTCCAGATAAAAGAGAGCGAATTAAAGAAGCTTCGCGAGGATGCAGCTAAGGCACAAGAATATTGGGAAAGGATCCTTCGGCTTCAGGCAGAATTCGATAATGCCAAGAAACGCATGGAAAAAGAGAAATTTGAATTCACCAAGTTCGCCAACGAAGATATTATCTTAGAGCTTTTGGGTGTTTTAGATGACCTGGAGCGTTCAATTGAAGCAGCGCAAACCAAGCATGAAGACCCCATGGCATTCTTAAAAGGTATTGAAATGATCTTAGCGCATCTTTATGAGATGCTTAAGAAGAATGGCGTCAAGCCAATTGAGGCAGAAGGAAAAAAATTTGATCCGCATCTTCATGAAGCTTTATTGCAGGAAGAGTCGGAAAAATTTGATGATGGCATAATAACAGAGGAATTTCAAAAAGGATATACATTAGAGGATAGAGTGATAAGGACTTCTAAAGTCAAAGTTGCAACTAAAAAGAAAAAAGAAAGCTAAGATATTAATACAAGGAGGTTAACATGGCAAAAGTTATAGGAATTGATTTGGGAACTTCAAACTCAGCAGCAGCGGTGATGGAAGGCGGCCGTCCGGCGATAATCCCGTCAGCAGAGGGTGCTGGCGTATCAAGCGGAAAGGCTTTTCCGTCTTATGTTGCTTTTACCAAGGATGGACAGCGTCTAGTCGGAGAGCCGGCAAGGCGCCAGGCAGCGATTAATGCCGAAGGCACAATCCAGGCGGCAAAACGCAAAATGGGTTCAGATTTCAAATTCAAGGCCCATGGTAAAGAATACACGCCGCAGCAGATCTCTGCATTTATTTTGCAGAAGATTAAGCAGGATGCCGAGGCATATCTCGGAGACAAAGTTGAAGAGGTGGTAATTACATGCCCGGCGTATTTTGATGATAATCAAAGGACAGCCACTAAAGATGCGGGAGAAATTGCCGGATTAAAGGTATTGCGTATTATCAACGAACCTACTGCTGCGTGTCTAGCTTATGGTTTGGAGAAGTCTCAGAAAGAACAAAAGATTATGGTTTTTGATCTTGGTGGCGGTACTTTGGACGTCACGATTATGGAAATGGCCCAGGGAGTATTCCAGGTCAAATCCACATCCGGCGATACGCAACTCGGCGGAACCGATATGGACAATGTGTTAATTGAACATATCACCAAGGAATTTAAGCGTGAAACCGGAATTGAATTAAAAAATGACAAGATGGCAGTGCAGCGTGTCCGCGAAGCCGCTGAAAAGGCAAAGGTGGAACTTTCCAGCACATTGAATACAGATATCAATTTGCCATTTATTACTGCTGATTCCGGCGGTCCAAAGCATTTGACTATGTCAATTAACCGGGCGAAGCTGGAAGAGTTAGTCGCGCCTATTATCAACAAATGTAAACATCCCATGGAGCAGGCGCTTTCTGACGCAAAATTGTCTCCTAGCGAAATCGACCGCGTAATCATGGTAGGCGGACCCACAAGAATGCCTATCGTGCAGAAATTTGTTGAGGATTACGTGGGTAAAAAGATCGAGCGCGGTATTGATCCAATGGAATGCGTGGCTTTGGGCGCGGCAATCCAGGCAGCGATAATTAAAGGCGATATGAAAGATGTATTGTTGCTTGATGTTACGCCTTTGTCATTAGGTATAGAAACATTGGGTGGGGTCAGCACAAAACTTATTGAGAGAAATACCACAATCCCAACAAAGAAAAGCCAGGTTTTCTCAACTGCTGCCGATAATCAGACCGCGGTAACTATCCGTGTGCTGCAAGGCGAACGTTCCATGGCAGAAGATAACGTAGAACTAGGTAGATTTGATTTAGTCGGTATTCCTCCTGCGCGCCGAGGCATTCCGCAGATTGAGGTTACATTTGATATCGACGCCAACGGCATCGTGCATGTTGCAGCTAAAGACCATGGCACCGGTAAAGAGCAATCGATAAAGATTACCGCGCCCAAGAAACTTTCCAAGGAAGACATCGATAAGATGGTAAGAGACGCGGAAAAGTTTGCCTCTGCAGATTCCAAGAAAAAAGAAGAAGTTGAGCAGGTTAATCAGGCGGATAATCTTATCTATGCCACGGAAAAGTCATTGAAAGATTATGGCGATAAGGTCAGCCAATCCGAGCGCGCAGATATCGAAGCCAAGCTCAATGATCTGAAGACTGCGGTAAAGGATAAGAATATCGATAGAATCAAAAAGGGCATGGAGGATCTAACCAAGGCCTCGCATAAGCTGGCTGAAGAGATTTATAAGCAGACTGCAGCCAAGCAAAAGGCTCAAGCTGGCCCTCAAGCTGGTCCGCAGCAAGAAGGGCCTAGTGAGTCGCAATGTCCAAAATCCGCCAAAGGCGGATCCGCCTCCGGCGGAGAAGATATCGTCGATGCGGATTATACCGTAGAAGACGAGGATAAAAACAAGTAAAAAGTAAAAACTAAAAAGGAAAAAGCACAAGGTAAAAGTTAAAAGTATAACTTTTGACTTTTTACTTTTGGTTTTGACTTTTTCCTTTTTACTTTTGAATTATTACCATGAAACGCGATTATTACGAGATCTTAGGTGTTTCCAAAGGTGCTTCTCTCGAGGAGATAAAAAAGGCATACCGCAATCTCGCTTTGCAATATCATCCCGATAGAGTCAGCGAAGACAAAAAGAAAGAGGCAGAAGAGAAATTTAAAGAGATCTCAGAAGCATACGCGGTTTTATCTGATTCGCAAAAAAGAGCCCTCTATGATCAGTATGGCCATTCCGGGATAGACCAAAAATATACCTATGAAGATATCTTTAAGGGCGCTGATTTTTCCAGTATCTTTAGAGATATGGGCGGCTCAGGTTTTAGCGGCGGTATATTTGACGAAATATTCGGTGATTTAGGACTTGATATCTTTGGCGGAGGAAGAAGGACTTCTGGTAGGCAGAGGCGAGGCCGAGATATTCAATTTGAATTAGACATAGATTTAGAAGAAGCCCACGACGGCGTTGAAAAGACGATAAAGGTCCCGCGATATGAAGTGTGTGGTAGTTGCGGCGGCTCGGGAGCTAAGTCGGGAACAAAAAAGATGACTTGCCCGCAGTGCAAAGGCCAGGGACAAGTTGCATTTTCAAGCGGATTTTTCCGTATGGCCCAGACCTGCAATCGTTGTGGAGGCGAAGGGAAAATAATTACTCAAGCCTGTCCGGATTGTCAAGGCCAAGGTAGGGTTAAAATAACCCGTAAAATTCAGGTTAAGATCCCACCAGGAGTAGACAATAATTCTCATTTAAGGATTAAAGGCGAAGGCGAAGTAGGCGTTGGCGGCAAAGGCGATTTGTATATATTGATTGGTGTAAGGCAACATCCGGTTTTTGAAAGACAGGATAACGATCTTTATGCCGAAATAGGAGTGAGTTTTGTCAAGGCAGCCTTGGGAGGAGAACTCGAAGTGCCGACGCTAGACGGGAAAATCAAAATGAAGATTCCGTCCGGAACTCAAAGCGGGAAAATCTTTAGGATCCGCGGTAAGGGTATGCCTGATTTACATGGCTATGCCAACGGCGATGAGTTAATAAGAGTGAAAATTCAAGTTCCGACTAATTTGACGGCAGAGCAAAGAAGGGTCCTGGAAGAATTTGCCCATTCAACCGGCGAAGACGTAGATAATCCGACATTTGCTGAGAAAATTAAGAGAGCGTTCAAATAAAGTGAAAAGTAAAAAGTTAAAAGTTAAAAGGAAAAAGTACCTGTCTGCCGACAGGCAGGCAAGGTAAAAGTCAAAAGTTTAAAATTTTATCTTTTTATTTTTGGTTTTGACTTTTGAATTTTTACTTTTGAATTCCGACGAGCAAAGCGAGGAGGCCATGCCTACATACGAATATGAATGCTTAAACTGCGGCCATCATTTTGAAATTTCTCAATCCATGAGCGATGAGCCGATTAAGAAATGTCCGAAATGCAAAAAAATAAAATTAAAAAGGCTGATTGGCCCAGGTGCTGGTATAATATTCAAAGGCTCGGGTTTTTACGCCACTGATTACAAAAAATCTAAGAGAGGGTCTAAAGAAGGCAAGTCTCAAGCAGACAAAACTTGTCATAGCTGTCCTTCTTCGAACTGTCCACATGCAAATAAATAAAACCGGATTTTTTATTTTTTGGACGCCTGTAATCTTATATGCAGGTTTTATTTTTTATATGTCCAGCCTTCCTTCGATGACCTTACCGGTTCGCTTCCCCCATATTGACAAAATAATTCATATAGCCGAATATGCCCTATTCGGTTTTCTTTTGGCCAGGGCGGTAAAATATTCTTTTTCTGGCTTGAATAATAGGAGATTATATTTTATAGTATTGCTTAGCACTTTTTTGTATGGCGTATCTGACGAAGTGCATCAATTATTTGTCGCCACAAGAGTTTTTTCCGGTTGGGATATATTAGCCGATGTAATCGGCGGTTTATTGGGGGTGTATCTATTCTTATGACAGAAATCAGTCCTTTTAAAGCAACAGTTTTTAATCACGAGAAGATAAAAGATCTTTCCAGGGTTTTCTGCCCGCCTTACGATGTAATTTCCAAAAAAGACCAAGCCATGTATTATAAAAAAAGTCCTTATAATTTTATCCGTGTTGAGCTTAATAAGGAAACCCCAAAAGATAACTCCAGGGATAATCAATTTACCCGCGCAAAAAAGACATTTGAGAGATGGATAAAAAGCGGCATTTTAAAGGAAGACAAGGACAAAAGTTTCTATTTTTATTCCCAGGATTATTATTATAAGGGAGAGAAAAAGAGCCGTTTAGGGTTTATAGGTTTGCTCAAGTTAAAACATTTCTCAAAATCAGGAGTTTTTCCCCATGAGAATACTCATTCGGCGGCCAAAGAAAATAGGCTTGAGCTTATAAAGAAGATAAAGGCAAACACTAGCCCTATTTTTGTCATTTTCTCCGATAAGGATAGGATTATGAAAAGGATTTTTGATAAGTATATTTTAGGCAAGGATTCGATTGTCGATGTCTTTGATGCAGAAAAAGTAGGGACTAAGATTTGGCGGCTTTCAGATCCGGAAGCAATAGGGTTGTTAAAAAAATGCATGGAAGACAAGAATATATATATTGCCGATGGCCATCACAGATTTGAAGTTGGACAGGAATTTTGTAATTTGATGAGAAAGAAGAAAAAGACTTTTACCGGCAATGAAGATTTTAACTACATAATGACTTATTTTACAGATTTGAATGCTAAGGATTTACAGATTTTGCCTATTCACCGCTTGGTCAAGAATATGCCTTGCGATTTAAGCG
>Ga0194125_10012703_pt1 | contig 11063 bp, 9 predicted proteins | sample TA2KigC250mmetaG_FD_148626 | JGI IMG/M metagenome (GOLD analysis project Ga0194125, IMG submission 148626) | Freshwater microbial communities from Lake Tanganyika, Tanzania - TA2015034 Kigoma Deep Cast 250m | ecosystem: Environmental > Aquatic > Freshwater > Lake | place: Tanzania: Lake... | reverse complement strand
TTGAACCCAAATCTTGCCGTTGAAGCTCGAAAGAATATGGACGTCTTTGTATTCCTTAAAGTGATAGCGGATTATATCATTAATATAAAAAGTGGGGAATTGCCCGGTTGTATTTAAGTAGACAATCTTATCGTTTTTTTCATTAGCAATAAATTTCTTACTGTTGATAACAACATTTTCAATTGATTTAAAACTTTGCGGAAAAGTCTGTGCATAATAAAAACTTAGGTATAAGGCGAGAAAAATAGATGTGAATGCCAGATAATAACCGAATATGCTGTTAAAATATTTTATTCCGCTCAGGTGGTCTTTAAGAAATTTTTTCTTGAGAAATGGAATTTGAAAAATCAAAAAACTCAACAGGAAACTTCCAGGTACCAATGGAAAATAAAGCTGCCGCTCAGATGCGTCGGTTGATAGTTGTGGAAGCAAAGCGAGAATGAATAGAAGAAAACAGAAGTGAATAACTTTTTCTTTCCAAAATTTTACTAATCCAACTGAAAGAAGAATGTAAAAAATAATTCCCAGAATCACCGCGACTAATACATATTCTTTGTAGAATAAATTTAAGCCGATGGGATAAGCCGTAAGCAGTCCGGTAAACATTGTCGGAATTCCAACAACTAAATTTGATAAATATAATGCCGTTCTCTTAAAAGGATCGTAATACATTATATTATTTATACCAAAGCCCGCAAGCTTATAGAATGCAACATAAATTATGAGAAGAAAGAAACTTACTCGCCAATATTTCCTAATTCCAAAAAATGATACTGCTCTTTGATAGAATCTTTTGAAAACAATTTTTTGTTTTGTACTCGGCTCTGATAAAATAAATTCATACAACATAATTGCAAAAGGAGTTATTACTGCAGTTTCTTTACAGAAAAATGCTATCAACAAAAATACATTCGAAAGTATAAATTTTTTCTTAATGAATGTTTCACGGTAATCGACATGAAAGATTAGTGCAAGATTTATAAATAGAACTGCCATTATATCTGTATTCGTTGCAATCCAGCCAATTGTCATTGAGTGATCTTCGCAAATTAAGTAGATAAAGGCGGCAACTAGCGAAATAGTGTATCGCTTCGATAATCTTAAAAAAAGTAGAAACACTGTGAACGACACAAGTGCATGAAGTAAAATTGAAAGCATGTGCAATGGTAGCGCAGCATCCCGTCCAAAAATCAAAAAGAAAGCCGAAAAAACAAGACTCGGTATTGGACGAAAAAATCTGCCGTTGACTCCATCATCCGCCCACCAAAGAGATTCAAAAGTTTTAATGTCTTGAAAGTCGAGTGCCCAAAATCCCGTTAGAGGATTAAACGAAATTATTTCTTCAAGTATTGATACAAAAATAAAATCATCTGCATGAAATTTGTTCGTTATATATGGATAGAAAATGATGAGAGATATAATGAAAAATAGAATTGCAATTTCAAGATAAGTAAGTCGTCTTTTTAAAATATTATTAATGTTCATTGCGATTTAATTTTCACTTTTTAATAAAATTTATTTACAGAAGTATTTAACAACGACATAACGAAATTATCTCAGCCTTCCATCAACTCTTTTGCAGTTCTAAGACTTGTATCTGTAACTTCTTCGCCGCTTATGAGTTTTGCGATTTCCAGCACCCTCTCATCTGCTTTTAATTTCCGAATTGTACTAAATGACTTCCCGGCTTTCACTGTTTTTTCAACAACATAATGCGAGTCTGAGAGCCCTGCAATTTGCGGCAGATGGGTAATTGAAATTATCTGATGGAACTCCGACAGATTTTTCAATGCTTTACCGACCTTTTGCGCAATTCGTCCGCTGACGCCGACATCTATTTCGTCAAATACCATCATTGGCAGTCTATCTGATTTTGCAAGAATTGTCTTTAGTGCGAGCATAATCCGCGAGATTTCTCCACCCGAAGCAACCTTTACAAGCGGCTTAACTTCCTCGCCAGGATTTGTTGAGATAAAAAATTCAACCTGATCAAATCCAGTTGAATCTGATTTGTAGAAATCTTTTCCAAGCTTAACGAACGAATTTTTGTCATCTGACTTTTTATTTTCTATTTTTACTTCGAATTTTGGATTCGTGATTCCAAGTTCTTTCAGAATTACGATAATTGATTTAGAGATTTTCTCTGCCGTCTCGCGGCGTTTTTGTGATAACCGAACAGCGGCATCTGAACATTTTTTTCTCTCCTGTTCGATTTGACCTTCGAGGTTCGCAATTTCGTTTTCAAAATTTTCTGCGAGCGCAAGTTCTTTCTCAATTTTTTTCCGGTATTCGATAACCGAGTCGAGTGAGCCGCCGTATTTTTTTTGCAGCATGACAAGTGAACCTAACCTTTGACGATACTCTTCAAGTAATTCCGGAGAAAATTCTATTCTCGAATTATAGCTCTGTATGAACTTTGCAAGTTCATCAACGATGGAAGTAATTGCTGCGGTTTCTTTTTTCATTTCGGAGAAGATGTTGTCTATTTTGCTGAGGTCATCCAGCAAATTTCGGACTTTGATCATTTGATCGTAAACAGCAGAATCCGATTCGTAAAGAATTTCATAGATCCGTGCAGTGGAATCGTGAAGCTTTTCGCTGTTATCAAGTATTCGCAGCCGAGCTGAAATGTCTTCGTCTTCGTTTTGCTTTGGATTAATCTCATCGATTTCTTTTGCCTGAAATTCGTAAAAATCTTTTTTCTCTTTTAGAAGTTTTTCTTTGCTCTTTAATTCTTCAACTTCTCTGAAGAGTTTCGAAAGTGTTCGATTGTAAATTTGATATTCTTCAAGAAGTTTTTCTAATCCGCCAAAATTATCGAGAAGCTCAACGTGAGTCTCTGACCGTAGTAATGACTGATGCTCGTGCTGACCGTGGAGATCAATTAAATATTTTCCAATTTCTTTTAAGTGCGAGAGTGGTGCCGGCGAATCATTGATAAAACATCGATTGCCGCCTTTACTAGAAACTTCCCGGCGAACAATTACCTCGGAACCCAAATCGTAACTGTTATCGCCAAGAAAATTTAGAACTGCTTGATTTCCGGTAACATCAAAAATTCCTTCGACTATTGCTTTGTTCGAGCCGGAGCGAATAACTTCGTTCGAAGCGCGTTCGCCCACTAATAAATTCATCGCATCAACGATAATCGATTTGCCGACTCCCGTTTCGCCGGTGATGATGTTGAGTCCACTTTCAAAATCAACATCGATGAAATCAATCAGAACATAGTCTTTTATTTTTAATGATTTGAGCATTTAACATTTAATTAGTTTTCGATCCAAATAAAAATCCTTTTTCTTTCGCTAATGCAATTCCGCCGTAGAGGGCGGCATTGTCTCCAAGAGATGAATTCACGATTTTCATCCCTTTGAAATTTTGAGGAAGAGCAACAGCTTCGGCATTTTTTCTGATTATTGGCAGCATAAAATCTCCGCATGCTTCGATCAATCCTCCGGCAAGAACAACTGCATCCAGGTCGAGAAGATTCGACATATTACCGATGACTAAACCAATCGTCTCCGATGCAGATTTCAACGCCCGCTTGGTTACTTTGTCATTCAATTTTAATGCGGAAGAAATCGTTCCACTTTTAATCAAATCATAGTTGTTTGTCAATTTGGTTATGACGGATTTCTTTCCATTTTTAATTACTCTTTTGATTTCACGTGTTATTGCAGTACGGCTTGCTATTGCTTCAAAGCAGCCATAATTTCCACACCCGCACTTTTCGCCGTTTGGGTCGATTACGATATGTCCAATTTCACCTGCAGCAAAACTTTTTCCGCGATAAATTTTATTGTTTATGATCAGTCCTCCGCCGATTCCCGTGCCAACAAAAATTCCTAAAAGATTTTCGTATTTCTTTCCAAGCCCGAAGTGATGTATCCCCAAAGCTCCCAAGTTTGCATCATTTTCGATTAAGGTTGGGACATTGAAATGCTTTTTGATAGGATTTGCAACATTAATATTTTTCCAAGATAAATTCGGAGCTAAGTATACAATTCCTTTTTGAGAATTGAGCGATCCAGGAATTCCGATAACAATTGCGGCAAGTTGATTTGTTTTTACATTTGCTTGAGCTAACACGGTTTCGATGCATTCGATTATTCTTTTTATTACAACAGCTGCTCCATTTTGTGCATCTGTAGATTTTTTTGCTTTGCTGGTTATTGTATTATTTGAGTCAATTAAAGCAGCGAGAATTTTCGTCCCGCCAGCATCGACTGAAACAATATACTGTTGCTTTTTCAATTATTAACTTTCCCGATACAAAAATCTATCATTAAGTGTAAATATAATCTAATCGAAATTAAAAGTGAATCTAACACTATTAACAAATTAAAGTATGATGGTGTGTAATATAATATTGATAATCTATTTACTTGCTGTCACCGACTACTCGGTGACAGGGCTTTTTATTTCATCGGAAACCGAAGGTCGGTGACGGTCAACCAAAGAAAAAATTCTTTGATAATTTTTGAAAATTTTTAACAAGGTGACTAACCTTTACTTTACCCTTTTAATAAAAAATAATGGTACACAAACAGTTATTATCAAGGTTACCTCACAATTTGGTTTTAAGAATCTTCAACGAATTAAAAACTACTAATAACGAAGTCCCCATATCGGCAAACACTGCCGACCACATTGTTGCGATTCCAAGAAATGTTAAAAATATAAAGATTGCTTTAATTGCTATCGAAGCAAAAATATTTTCTTTTATTACATTAACAACTTTTCTGCTCAATCGAATAAGTTTTGGGAGCTTAGAAATATCATCACCAACAAGTGTAATATCCGAACTTTCGATTGCGATATCAGTTCCAATCTTTCCCATAGAAATTCCGATTTTCGATACTGCGAGAGCCGGTGCGTCGTTCACCCCATCTCCAATCATTGCGAGAGTTTTATATTGTTGGTTTAGTTCTGTAACTACTTCAAGTTTTTGAGCCGGCGTTTGCTCGAAATAAAATTTATCAATACCAATATCTTTTGCAGTGCGCTCAATAATGCTTCGATTATCTCCACTTAGAATATAAAGCTCATTAACACCGAGATGCCTGATGTCGTCAATAGTTCGTTTCATGTTTTCTCTTAGCACATCTGAAAAACATATTAATGCTGCAGGAGAATTATTGTCAGTTAGTGCAATTACTGTAAATCCATCCTGTTCAAGCTGTGAGATAGAATTTTTAATCTCTTCTGAAAATAGTTGTGCAAATATTCTCGGTTGTCCAAGTGTAAATTGTTTTCCTTTATATCGAGCCGAAACCCCGCTTTCAATGACTTTGAAATTTTCAATTTTCTCTAACGAAATTTCCTTTTCTTCAGCATAATTTACTATCGCCTCTGCGATTGCATGTTCGGAATTAATTTCAATTGCATAAGCAATGGAAATAATTTCATCCTCACTAAGATTATTAAGCGAAATAATTTTCTCTATCTTCAGAAGTCCTTCGGTTAGTGTCCCTGTTTTATCAAAAACTACCGCATCAGCTTCGCCGATATTTTCCAGGTACACAGGCCCTTTGATTACTGCACCAAGCTTTGATGCACGAGAAATTCCACTGACAACAGAAACTGGAGTTGAAATCACCAAAGCACAAGGACATCCGATAACCAGTAAAACCAAACTTTTATAGAACCAATAATTGAAAGCTCCGCCAAAGAACAATGTTGGAATGATCGTGAGTAAAATCGCAGAAACCACTATAAGCGGCGTGTAGTACGCTGAAAATTTATCAACGACTCTTTGAAGATTTGACTTTGATTTAGCAGATGCTTCTTCGAGCATGGTAATTATTTTAGCGAACTGTGATTCCTTAAAACTGCCGGTAGATTGTATTAATAATGGACTTTTCAAATTAATTGTGCCGGCAAAAACGCTATCGTCTTTTATTTTCAGCTCATGCTTTGATTCTCCCGTGATTGAAGACTGGTCAACCGTCGAAGTTCCCTCAATCACAATTCCGTCAATCGGAATTCGTTCACCCGATTTAACCAAAATCAAATCCCCCGGCATAATGTTGTTAACAAATGTCTCGAAGTATTCACTCCCCTTTTTTAGCAATGCTTTATCCGGAATAATCTTCATTAAATTCTGTATGGAGTTTTTTGCTTTATCAATGCTCATACTCTCAATCTGCAGCGAGAGGGCAAATAAAAACATAACTGCGGCGGCTTCTGTCCATTCGCCAATAATACTTGCACCGGTAACTGCAAGTGTCATTAGTACATTTATATCAACTCTCAGATTTTTTATCGAGTAAAATGCTTTCTTTGCAACCCTCCAACCCCCGGCAAGTATAGAAAAAATAAAAATCGGAAGTACAATCGAAAATGCAACATCAACAAGCTCTAAAAGCATTCCAGTGAAAGCTAAAATTCCCGAAGCCAATATAAATGCTAATTGGTATTTCCTTTTTGTTGATGATTTATTCTTAATATGAAGAAGATTTGAATAAATCTCGGAATGAAATCCGAGCGATTTCAATCGTGAAATCAGCTTCCCATCACTTGACTTATGCGTAACTATTAATTTCTGATTGAGAAGGTCGAATTGGAGATTCTCTATATCTTGATATTTCTTAAATCCTTCCCGAATAACTTCTTCTTCCAGTGAACAATCCATCCCACTGACTTTAAGTACAGTACGAATGCGGCTTCCAGCTTCTTGAATCTGAAATCCAAGCTCGGAAAATTTACGAATGAACTCACTTCGAGATTTTTGATTCTCGATGAAATTAATGCCAACTCTCGAATCATCGGGGTAAACGTTTACACTGCTAACTCCATCGATTTTAAGCAGCAAAAGTTTAATTTCATCAGCGCACGAGGCGCAATCCATCCCGCCAATTTGGTAATTAACTTGTGAAAACTGTTTAGCTTCCTCTCTTTTCACGAATTTTTATCCTTTTGTTTGAAGAAATGATCGAAATCATGTTTGCTTTTTTTTACAATATATTTTTTATGCAGCTCTTGAAGCTTTTGAAACGAAAGCTTATCAAGGTCTTCATCGTCTTTTGTTCGCTTTTCGAACATTTCAAAACTATAGACCTCGTCACGCGACATTTTATTCTTGTAACTCTTCAAATCATTAATGATTTTTTTTTGTTCTATTATTTGCATAGCTTATTTTTACAATTGTTTTTATTAGCTTTTATAATAAAAATTACTAAACTAAACGCACAAAGTAACTATAAATTTATGCGGAAAATTTTATCGTTAGACCAAAGGATTTTAAGATACGATATTAAAAACATTTACAATGCAGTAGTTGACTTTAACACTTATCCAGCTTGGTGGGATAAAAGTATTAAGATAAACATCCTTAGGAGAACTCAAAACTTCATTAACTCGAAATTAGAGATAACTGCTTACAAGAAAAGATTTTTTTGTGAAATTGTAAAAGTTAAACCTCATCAGGAAATCGTAATTAATTATTCGGGGATTTACAGCGGGACGGGAACTTGGTTTTTTGTTGAAGGAGCAAACGGTATTAAAGTGATGTATGAAGTAGATTTAGAAGTGAAGGACTTTTTTGTGAGCTTATTTTCATTTATAATTAACTTAAATGCCATTCATTCTAAACAAATGGCAAAGCTTTTTAATGGATTGGAAAATTATCTGAATGACAATTCCAACGGTGATAGTCTCGATAGTGCTCGCAACGTACAACCGCCGACATTTACTCTCACGGGCAATTGATTCGGTTCTAAATCAATCAACTATGAATTGGGAATTAATTATTGTTGATGATGGAAGTACCGATGGAACCAATGAGTTTATCGAAAATGTATTTTTACTCAATAAAAAAATCAGATATTTCAAACGCTCCCACAAAGGACTTGCTGCTTCACGAAATTTTGGAATTAAAAATTCTGTGGGAAAATTTATAACATTTTTAGATTCTGACGATGAGTTCAAAAAAGATCATCTCGAACTGCGATTGAATTATTTTGAAAATAATCCTGATATAGATCTAATCCACGGCGGGGTTGAATTTGCTGGACACATGGAAACCCGCTACGTCAAAGATAAAAACGATATGACGAGATTAATCCACCTCGACGAATGCGTAATCGGAGCAACATTGTTCGGCAAACGAAGAGTTTTCGAAGTGTTGAATGGTTTCAATGACATTTATTCTGAAGATTCAGAATTCATAGAAAGAGCAATTGACCAATTCAACATCCGAAAAGTAAATTATCCGACTTACATCTATCACACCGATTCGCCTGATGGAATTTGTAATACAATTTGATTCCTCTTTACTACATATTTAATAAACCTTATCGTGTTTTATCTCAATTTTCTCCGTCAGAAGGGAAACAGACTCTTTCTGATTTTCTTTCACTCCCAAAAGATGTTTATCCAGTTGGGAGATTAGATTATGATTCTGAAGGTTTGCTGCTGCTTACAAACGATGGCGTTTTCCATAATAGGTTAATAGATCCAAAGTATAAGCACTCACGAACATATTTGGTACAAGTCGAAGGAATTCCGAATCAAGATTCAATTCGTCGTTTATCTAGTGGAATTATTATTCAAGGGAAAAGAGCAAAAAAAGCAAATGCTCGAATCTTATTCACCGAGCCAAAAATTTGGGAGAGGATACCACCAATTCGTTATCGAAAGAATGTTCCGACTGCTTGGCTTGAACTTGAACTTTTCGAAGGGAGAAATAGACAAGTCCGCAGGATGACGGCAGCGATTGGATTTCCTACACTGCGGTTAATTCGAATTAAGTTAGAATCAGTTTCTATTGAAAACCTCAGTGTTGGAAAATTCAGGAAACTAAGTGAAGGTGAAATAAGAAAGTTACAGTCAAAAGTATTATAAGAATAATATCCTCTAAGCGGTTCATTCTTGATACTTTGATAAAGAACATTATTAATTGTAAATTTTAGCTGAAAATATTGATTAAATATTTGTAAGTATGATTCACTTCATTTTGAATGATAAAGATGTCAGCACTTCGTTTTCGAGGGGCTTTGTTTTACTCGACTTCATCCGAAAGAAACTACATTTAACCGGCACAAAACAGGGATGCCGTGAGGGAGATTGTGGCGCCTGCACGGTTTTAATAGGTGAAATTCAGAAGGGAGAATTACATTATAAAAATGTCAACTCCTGCTTAATGCCGCTCGGCGATGTCCATGGTAAACACGTGGTTACAATCGAAGGTTTGAACAGCGACGAACTGTCTCCAATTCAAAGTGCTTTTGTCGATGAAGGGGGAACTCAATGCGGATTTTGTACACCTGGATTTATAGTTTCCTTGACAGGTTATTTCTTAATTAATCAAAACTACAATGCTCTTGATGCAATAGATTCAATGAACGGAAATATATGCCGATGCACAGGATATTCAGGAATTAAACGTGCCGCCGAACGAGCTGCAGCAAGTTTCGATTCAATTCAAAATGGCGATTACAAATTTGATAACTTGATTACCGCACAAATAATTCCCAATTATTTCAGCGGAATAAAAAAAAGACTCATAGACCTAAATAAAAAGCTGAGATCAGAAATTGTTGGCAAAAGCAATGATCAATTCGAATTTTTGATTTCAGGCGGAACAGATCTTTACGTTCAAAAGTGGGAGTCGCTCATAAATTCGCAAGTTAATTTGATCTCATCCTATAAAAAACTTTCGTTTGTAGAAGAAGTTAATGGAGAAATTCATATTGGAAGCACAACAACAATTGCCGAACTTGAGCAGTCACAATTAATGAAGAAATATTTCCCAGAGTTTCCAAATTACTTAATACTATTTGGTTCGATCCCGATTCGTAATCGTGCAACTGTTGGTGGGAACATTGTAAATGCTTCTCCAATTGGTGATATGACAAATATTTTGCTTGCACTTGATTCGAATGTCCACATCACAAATGGAAAATCTGAAAGACAAGTTCCATTAAAAAATTTTTTCAAAGGATATAAAACTCTTGACCTCGATAAAAACGAGCTGGTTGAATATTTTAGTTTTCAAATTCCCGAGAAAAATTCCCGATTCAATTTTGAAAAAGTTTCTAAACGAACGTACCTCGATATAGCAAGTGTAAATTCATCTATGTATATCGAAGTCAATGGCGAACAAATAACTGAAATCCATCTTTCCGCTGGAGGCGTTGCGCCAATACCAATGTATTTAGCAAAAACTAGAAATTATTTATTAGGCAAGTCTATTTCAGAAAATGTTGTTGCCGAAGCAGGAGAAATTGCTGTGAGTGAAATCTCTCCAATTAGCGATGCACGCGGCAGTGCCGAATATAAGAGTCTGCTATTGCGTCAATTGATATTTGCACATTTTTTCAAATTGTTTCCGGAAAACAAAATTTTTGAAATTAGTTATTAGTCTATTAGCAATGTCATTATTTCAAAATAAATATCGAATCGGATCCACAAGATTACCTGAGTATGATTATTCTAATCCTGGATGGTATTATGTTACAATTTGTACAAAAAACAAAGAAGGCTTTTTTGGCGAAGTGAAAAATGACAAGATGATTTTGAACGAATTGGGAATAATTGTAGAACGAGAATGGTTAAAAACCAAAGAGATCAGAAAAAATGTTGAGCTGGATTATTATGTTATAATGCCAAACCATATTCATGGGATTATTATTTTAGACGATAATGTAGAGACACGCCGCGGCGTGTCTCTACAATTAAAATTTAAGAACAAATTTTCAAATCCGATAAAAAATTCTTTGTCGATAATAATTAATCAATTCAAAGGCTCCGTAAAAAGATGGTGTAATAAAAATGGATTTTCATATTTTCATTGGCAGCCTCGATTTCATGAACATATTATTCGAAATGATAAATCTTTGTATGAAATTAGAAAATATATGATCAATAATCCGCTTAAATGGTCAATTGATTTAGAAAATCCGAATAGAAATTGAAAAAGTTTATATGAAAAACATTGATTCAATAAAACATGTTCGCGGCGAATCGCAATTTGTTGACGATGTTTTAACTCCAGATGGCCTTCTGCATGGCTATGTTTTTTACTCACCTATCGCACATGGAAAAATTCTAAACATCGATTT
>Ga0194125_10012699_pt1 | contig 11066 bp, 5 predicted proteins | sample TA2KigC250mmetaG_FD_148626 | JGI IMG/M metagenome (GOLD analysis project Ga0194125, IMG submission 148626) | Freshwater microbial communities from Lake Tanganyika, Tanzania - TA2015034 Kigoma Deep Cast 250m | ecosystem: Environmental > Aquatic > Freshwater > Lake | place: Tanzania: Lake... | reverse complement strand
TCTATTGCAGTCAGACAGTAACCGATGTTCTGGATCGAAGTGTGCAGATAATTCTTGATCTCTGTTTGATCTGTGATCTTGCTCTCATCAATGGCCATTAGTAGCTGGATGAAGTCATCAAGAGCAAGAATGAAGAAATTCTCCTGATTGCTGTTTAGATAGGTCCATCCACGCTGATACAAGGCTTCATAACGATAGGGGCTATTCGGGTTGCCAACCAACACGTTGTAGTAGCTGCGAGCAGTATCATAGAATCTTATCGGTTCTTGTGCATCAGCACCGATTTGAAAAAACAATGTACCCAATCTGTAGGTTGTTTCTTCAAAGTGTGGAGAGCTTTTGTAATTGTCAAACACGTCTTGAAAAGCTGTTATTGTCTCTCTGAAGATCTGCTCATTGTATCGTAAGTTATCTGGACGTGTCGTGGCTTCCGGATTAAGATCGAAGTATTCGTCGATTGCTCTGTCCAGTTCATAGCGGATCAGGTAATTGCTAATAAACCCTATGTTGTACTGCACAGCATCCCTCAGATAGAACTTCGGATCAATCTCCAGCACTTTACGATAGTGCACTAAGGCAGCTTGGGGATCCGTCGAGAACATTGCATAGTGTAGTTCTGCCAAGTTATAATACAAGTGGGACACCCCAATTAACTTCCCAAAGCCGGAGGGCTGCTCAAATGCAGAAAAACCTGGGTTATCTTCGATGAAAGTTACAATTCTATCATAGAGTTGTTGCCTTTGTCGATTGATATCAGCCAACATTCCTTCCGCTTCCTCAAAAGAGAGTTCCGTGCTTTGCTGTTCTCTTGATTTTGCTTGATGCCAAACGTCGAGATAAGCAAGTTGGAGGTCAATAAAGGAGACATCTGATTCGAATCCACTCAGCCTGGTCTGAATCTCATTCAACTCGGATATGTATTGATCGGTAATTGCAATCTGCGAATCAATCTTCTCCTTTACCCTGAGCATTTCTTTATTGGCTAATTCCTCAGGTTTGACGGTAGTGAATTGATGCACAAGATAATCACGTCGGCTATCAATAAACTGCCTATCCTCTTGAATGGTATTTGCTTGCTTCTTGTTCTCCTCATTAAGAAGCTCAATCTCGGTATGAAGTTCATCGTAATAGGTCATATCATATTCGTAATAAGCGTACAACAATTCCATCTCTTGTTTCTTTGCTTGATACTCAGCCCTTACAATATCAATGTATTCCTTTCTATGCGAACCGCGTTGTTCCAGAATATCAATTTGATTGAGCACGGTGTTATACACATCAATATTCTTCTTGATCTCAAGCTGCCGGTTCAATTGCGGATCCTCTTCAACAAGACGTTGTAACTCAACCTGTAGTTTTTCGTACCTTGATTCGAAAACGGATAATTCCTGCTCTTGCTGATTTGTGAATGTGTAGAATTTTTCGTGCAGATCTTCCGCTTTGTCTATCTCGGATTGTATCGGTATGAATCTTAGCTGGTTGGCCTGATTGTACTCCTCAAACAGCTTCAAGTAATGTGATAAATTGGATAATTCATAACTATACAATCGATTAAGCAAATGAATGGACAATCCGGAAGGTTTACTAATCAACACTTCGTGAATCTGAGTAAACTCGTTTTTGATCTTACCCATCTCAGAAGCGATAGCAGTAATTGATTCTTGAGATGGATCATCATAGATCCGCTGCTTTAATCCTTCGATCTTCTGGAAAACCCCGGGTTTCCGTGGTAAAAACAAACTAATGCGATCGACAAACTCGATGTATTCTTGCATCGATTGTTTGGCATTATTCACCCTGCCTGCTTCGGATTCCAGTTCGGACCAGAGGTATAAAACTGTTGAATAAATACTGCCAGTATCATTACGTAACAGCAATTCAGATAGGATCGTGTGTGCTTCTTCCTTTTTGCCTGAATTGAGGTATGATAACGCCATTTCATATAGTGACAGCACTTCTCTTCCCTCAGCTATCAGCGTGTAATACTGTTGATAATACTTCTCCGCCTCCGCCCAATTACCTACGTTGATGTGCATTCTCGCCATGGCAAGCATAAGAAATGGATCATTCTGATAGACTCGTTCCAATTGGGCAAAGTCCTGGAGCGCTTGCTTTTCATCGCTGTTAACGGCTACAATGAGCCGAGACATCAAGAGAGCATCATCCCCAAACTTCCGATCCGCGTGTAACCCGCGGAACATAGCCAATGCCTTGGCGTCATCTCCGGTATTGTAATATGCATGAGCAATCAAATTTTGGACATCCGGAGTATTGAAGTCGGGATTTCTGGCATAAAACTCGAGTGCCTTTTGATCCTGTCCGGTATACAGTAAAACCTTGATGTATAAAATCGCCGCCTGAGGAGTGACATCTGAGGTTGGATAAATCGCAAAGAATTCCTCCAGCCCAGAAATCGCACCCAGATCATCGTCCTGATAGAATGCAATGCCAGCGGCATAGTAATCAAGATTATCTTGCAAAAAAGTAAAATCCCGGAACAATCTGCTTATCACCCGGTGTAATGAGTCAGCACCTGCAGGATTGGTAACCATTAGGATATCAAGCTGTTCCGCCAGGATATCAAACTCCTTCTGAATGCTGTCATAATCATTCTGTGCAGTCAGGCGTTCCAACTTCTGAGGTAGCTCATTTTGAGCACGTTTGACCCTTAATTGGATAATTCGTTCCCGGATGATCCTGGCTTCTTCCAATTCCTGTTGTAGTAGTTTCGTTTCTTCGGATATCAATTCCAGGGCTGCACGCATTTGCTCTTCCGTCAATTCATTAGACCCTTGAGCAGCAATAGGCCGACATAGTGATACAACCACAAGGGTGAGCACAAAAAATTGCATTATCTTAGACATAATCTAGCTCACTTTACTTAATCGGGGTTTTGTTGATTAACATATGACCCACTGATGAGTCAATCATAGAACTACATTCGAATAGAATGACCTCGCAGCCACTTACAAGCAGGGGCTGCGAAGTCAATTTGTTTTGTGACGAGAACTCTGATAGGTGAGTAAACTGTCATGGCCAAACTCGAATACCTACTAACTGTCTCCACAACCATCGGAAGATTGAAGTACCGTCCAACGTCGCATCGGAAATCACTTCTTCTTATTGACCGGATGCTTCCCGTTCCAGTTCAAGAAGTTCAAGGCGAAGTTCATCGAGAACTTTCTGGGCTTGCTCGCGGAACTCCCGGATTTTGCGAAGTTCTTCCAAGATCTGATCAGCAGACGATTGCACTCCCGATTGCTGAGGTGTAACGACCTGCTCGACTCCTGTAGCCTGTTGCCCAGGCAATCCACCTTCAACCGGCAAACTGGGTCGACGACGAGCATCAGCATATTTATCAAATAGATAGGATATGCTCATGGCAATCCTTTTATTTTCGCCGGTCGCATAGTCTTTGAACAAATCCTCTATTGCCTGAAATCCTAATTTGGCTGAGAAGTTTCGATAGGTGTACTTCACACCCATATTCAATTCGTGACCGTCATATTCTCCCAACACCGCCAGATTCTTAACCGGAGCAAACTCAACAGAGACGAAAAGTCCATTCAAACGTTTTGATCGGGGAACTTGACCTTTGAAGCGGTTCTGCCCCCAACCAGCATTCAGTATGGTAGATATAGCCGGGATACCAAAAAAACCTCTTAGTACACTCTGTTTTGAAAAAACAATATACGGTGAGTTTCTTTCATAGAATGAGTTATCCGGATGATCATAGAAATCCTCTCCTGGTATGATTTTGGCTGCATCTTCACGAACGGGAGAGAGGATATTATCTACTCCAACCGACACTTGAGGTACTGATACAGTTTCTTCGATGACTTTCACTTTGACATTGAAGAAATAGACTTCATCACCATAGAAAAAACCCAATTCTGCTCGATTCAAAATACCGACATTGATCATTCCGATCGGAATGTACTCAAACTCACTGTCTCCTGTGGGCACATGCGTATTCCTTACATAACTTGTAAACTGCGCTTCCGCTGCCTTGTGAGGCAATATGTACGCATCTGGTGTACGCAACATTCCAATCGTCTGGAACGGCACCGCTTCAACCACCCCCAGCGAAATAGCCAGGACGAGTAAGCCAAAAATAACTTTTTTCATACTTCCCTCCACCATTTAAGGTGTTTTTTAGGTTTCACTATTATGGTTTCATTATTCTCATTGACTGAATCCCGTCAAGGTTTTTTTTTACTCCTATGGTAAACAATCATAAAAATGAGCTATTTATTACTGGTGAATTCATCGCTTCTCGATATCTGGAGAACAAAGGATACGCCATAAGAGAAAGGAATTATCGTACTCCATATGGAGAAATTGATATCATCGCTTGTTACGAAGGCACATTAGTCTTCACTGAAGTAAAAACCCGTTCGAATAAAGCCGTGATAAACACATTGTCCAACATCTCAAGAGCCAAGAAGATCAGACTTACAAGGTCTGCAATTCATTACATGATCCAATTACCGCCTGATGTAACATTCTGTACCCGCTTCGATGTGATCCTGCTGTTTCATTATTCGAAGGATGACACATATCAATTGCATCACTTTGAAGATGCTTTTGAACCGATCATCGAAGATAGTGTATGACTCGGCTACATTCAACACCGCCGGATTGATGCGCATCCTGACCTCAATACCGCAATCTTGCTTCATCAAAATCATCTCCAAGAAAGCGTTTCCATTCTGGATGCGATAGTTCCATCTCATCATTCTCGACAAAAAGCAATTTGAAATTTCCATTCATCTGCAAATCGGCAAACAAATAGACTGCCCTCTTCCTAAGAGTGTATTTCCAGATTTGGATATCCTTGCGAACAAATCTGGTCTCGTCTGATGTCTGTCCCTTCTCGATCTCATCCGGAGCTCCATTGCGGATGTATATCCGCCCCATATCAGTCGTCCATCCTGGACTGAAATGGGAAAAAAAACGATTACTGTATTCGATTCGCTCCTTGACCATCGTTATTGTCTGGTCGATACTCTGATTTGTAGCTGAAGCCATGCTGTTCCAGAATTGAGAGATAAAGCGCCGCTTTGCATTCTCGGTCATACTGCGCCAGTCGGAAATCTGACCACTACTGATAAAGTATCGGATCAGTTGATATTCCTGTTCCAAGTCGCTAAACATGAAAATAAAAGCCTCTCGGTTTTCACTTATTGAAAACCGGAAGTTCCTCTTTTCAGACAGATTATCGAAAGTTACTGTCAGTTCTCCATGATAGATGCCCGACCTCAGATCATCAATAGGGATCGTCAATGAGATCCCTTCATTCGATCGATCTAACAGATAATCAAAATTCTTGCTGACAACCACGCTATCCTGTTTACTGATTTCCAAATCGATATTATGAAGATCCTCACCTGGATTTTTGGTTTCATAGATCTCGAAATACAAATATAGGTCATCTGCCAGGTCCTTGGCAAATATCTGTGAAGGTTCTACTTGAAAGAGAACGCCACCACGATGAAATTTCTCCAGATACCGTGTGGATTCCTTCCTGAGTACTGATACCAGTTCGACATCGCTGACAAGTGACTCTCTGTCCAATCTTCTGAGCGGAATAACACGTCGATGTGATCGTTCAGTATTCAAGTCAATGGCTGTGAAACGCAATACGTAATCGTCACGATCAAGTAGAAGCCGAATTCTATTGAGATGAGACTTAAACTGAGAAGTTATGTCGTTTTTATTACTCAATCCGATACTGTCGGTGTATTCATGCTTTGTGACGATGCTGTCCCGACAGACCACTTCCAATCGAATTGCCACTTCCGCATAAAAAGCTGATTGCTTGGCTATAAAACAGATATTTCTATATGGGATCTGATAATCGACCAGGAGCACAGTATTCCTATCCTGGTCCAGAAATCTGTTGACACTAATGAACATATCGATGTCGCTCCGGCTGTTAAGACCCATCAACATCACACTGATCCACATTAACAAGAGGCATTTAATCGCTATATTCTTCATCGGTGTTCTCCAGGCGATAGTCGCCATAGCCACGCTGATCAATAAACCTGAATGATTTATTCAACCGGAAATAGTGCCAGGTGATGGATGGTTTCTGCCCGACCGGGAAAACATCACTTTCTATGTCATCGGGAGTCCCAAACTTGATGTAGACCCGTCCTCGGTCCGATTTCCAGCCGCGTAACCGTTTGTGAATCGTATATTGCTCATCCGCATACATGACCCTCCGGTAGAATTCTTCTCTTGCTTCATTTCTATTTGTTCCGGGACTGGGATCATGTTTTTGCCAGAACTGGTCTATCGCCAGGGACAAGTTATCTCCTTTCAACCGTCGTAATGTGTTCCATTCATTCTGAGAAGCCACATATCTCACCTGTTGGAGTTGATCCTTCAAGGAATATGTATGGTTGTATGAAAACCACTCACTGTACATGATGGGAACGGTTCTATACTGGATATTGGTCTCATAAACCGTCACCGTAATATCGTCCGGTTCAAACTGACGAATCACGGACAGGATATCCTGTGTCACATTCATCGGATTATGAATGACCACGGTTAAGTGTTCTTCACCCCTGTTCAGCTTAATAGCCAAACTGTCTGTGGGGATGGACATGCGTTGATGGACCATACAACTTTGCAAGGGCAGTCGTAATTGCTTCCATGAAGCAGGTACAAACCGCATACCTTGGTGTTTACCTACGATAAGCGTACTTCCAATGTCAGTTAATCGGTCGTCCACGCTGAAGTTTTTTTCCCAGGTTAAGGACCCGCCCAGATCAAGATTTTTTAACAGCACCGAAATGGAATACCGGTTTGATTCGAGCTGGGTTCTGAAATTGATTGGCACCGCTGATTCCACCATATCCGGCAGTCTTGGAATATTCAGTCTTTCGTCATATCGAAACACGGGTTTCTTTCCATTATCAAGTATTTCCACGGCTAACTGGTAATGAGTGGTTTGAGCTTCCTTTCCAAACACAAAAGTCTTATATGGGATCAAGATCCAGACGTCTATTCCATCCTGATACTGATCAATGATCAATTCCTGTGACCACAATGAACTAACCCAGACCAGGAGAACAGCCAGGATTACGCTTCTATTCACAGCAAACGACCTGTAATGTGATGCTGATTCCAGTCCGGTCACACCATAGCAGAAAGGAATTGTCAGGAAACCATGAATTATCCGAACTGCTCAGTTTTACTCGGCGTCCAGTTATTAAGGTCACCTCCGCGTTCAGCGAAAACAAACCCTTCATATTCGCCTGCCATTCACCAATCTTATGGATCAACTCGTCATTTAATATGGACTCCGGGAGTTCAAGCCTGATCTTCCCGGTCAATTCGCCCCTCAGATCATTGAACGAAACTATCCGTTTTGGAATGATCCGCAGGATCGAATCGTCAGAACCGGCGTATTGGGATTTGGAGCCAAAGACAAGATATACTTCGCTTTGCCTGATCTGTGGAGAATAGCGTTCCACGTCCTTCCCGAACAGCTGCACTTCAAACCTTCCGCTCATATCCTCCATCTCGACTATCACGATTGGATTTCGACGGTTATCACGTTTCTTGGTGATCTTGGCTACAATTCCACAGATGATTAGATCCCCATTACCGCGGGTGCTTTGCATTTTCGCTGCTGAGACATTGGAGACCAGCTTGATGAATTGCTTATATTCAAAGAGCGGATGACCGGTCATATAGAATCCCAGGACACTTTTCTCCTTCTCAAGTTGGAAGACGTAAGACCAATCCGATACCGCCGGTAATGGCGGTTGATAGTCATCTCCATTGTCATCATCCGAGATCAGGTCAAAAAGTGAGAACTGCTCTTTCTTCCGCTCTCTGACCTGATTTGAACTGAACTGCAGGGCTGGCTCGATCGCCTCCCATTTTTGTGCCCGGCTACCCTCCAGATCATCCATTGCTCCGGCAGCGATCAAACTTTCAAGGATGGTCTTGTTCACCGCCACTGAGTCGAGACGTGAACTGAAATCATAGATCGTCCGATAGATCCCATTGGCTTGACGATCCTCAATAATCGCTTTTATTGCCGCTTCCCCCACGTTTTTGATCGCCCGCAATCCAAACAAGATCTCCTTGCCATGTATGGAAAACTCGGCGTCACTCCGGTTGATGTTGGGTGGAATAATCCTGATCCCCATTCTGTTACATTCTTCCAAAAAGCTCGGAATTTTACTTGGTTGATCCTCGATCGAAAGTAACGCAGCCATGAATTCCACTGGATAATGGGCTTTGAGCCAAGCCGTCTGGTAAGCGACCAGCGCATAGCAGGTCGCATGACTTTTATTGAAAGCATACTCGGCAAAACGTGTCCAGTCCTGCCAGATGCTGATCATGACCTGTTCAGACACGTTCTTTTCCCCCGCTCCGGCACAGAATTTCTTCTGATATTGCTCCATCATCGTCAGGTTCTTCTTGCTCATCGCCTTGCGCAGCGTATCGGCATCGGCACCGCTCAAGCCACCCATCTCCCGGGAGATCTGCATCACCTGTTCCTGATAGACCGTCACCCCGTAGGTCTCTTTGAGCGCCGATTCCACCAGAGGATGATCATATACCACTTTCTCACGTCCCAGTTTACGATTGATATATGTGGGAATGAACCGCATCGGACCGGGACGATAAAGCGCGACCATGGCGATCAGATCCTCGAATTTATTCGGTTTGAGTTCGATCAGATTTTTGCGCATTCCTGCTGACTCATACTGGAAAATCCCGTCGGTCTGACCCTTGCCAAGCAATTGATAGGTCTTTTTATCATCCAAAGGCAGGTTGTCCAGATCGATCTCTGACCCCCGACTGATGCCGATCAATTCCGTTGCTTTCTCAAGCAAGGTCAGGGTCTTCAAGCCCAGAATATCCATCTTGAGTATCCTCAATTCTTCCAGCCATTTGCCTTCGAATTGCACCAGAACGGCATTCTCATTGTCTTTCTGGATACTGATTGCCAGAGGCACATAATCGGTAAGATTCCCCGGCACTATCACTACTCCCGCCGCATGAATGCCTGTCTGACGGATTAGGCCTTCCAATACTATGCAATGTTTATAGATCGTTTGGTAGAGATCGTTATTGTTGATTTGATCGGAGAAATCCTGATTCTCCTTGAGAGCTTCTTCCAGACTCCGGCAGGTATCGGGGATCAGCTTGGTCAGACCTTTGGTTTCCGGCATGGAAACACCGAGCACCCGTGCCACATCCGTGATCACAGACCGGGGTTTGAGTGTATTCAAAGTAATGATCTGCGTTACGCTGTCCCGACCATACTTCTGAATTATGTAGTCGATCACTTTTCCTCTGCCTCTGGCACAGAAGTCGATATCGATATCCGGCATACTGATGCGCTCCGGATTGAGAAACCGTTCAAAAAATAGACCATACTTGATGGGATCGATCTTGGTTATCCCCAGCAGGTAAGCTACTATGCTGCCTGCCGCTGAACCCCTGCCGGGACCGACCGCAACTCCCTGTTTCCGGGCATAGTCGATCAAGTCCTTGACTACCAGAAAATACCCGTCAAAACCCATCCGGTTGATCACTTCCAATTCATAATCCAGCCGTTTCCGGGCGACATCGGTGCCCGCCGGATACTTGCGTAACAGCTCTACCTCGCAGAGATGCCGCAGGTATTCAGCCATACCGGCAAAGTCCTCTGGCGTTTCTATTGCAGGCAAGAGGAATTTGTCGTATTTCAGTTCCAGATCGATCTGATCCGCGATCTTCAGTGTGTTCGCGTATGCTTCAGGCACATCGGGAAAGATGCCCTGCATTTCCTCCGGCGTCTTGAAATACAATTGATTGGTGTTATATCTCATCCTGCCCGGGTCATCCAGATTTTTACCGGTTTGGATGCACAGCAGGATGTCATGCGATTCGCTGTGCTCTTTTTTCAGGTAATGCGAATCGTTGGTCAAAACCATTGGGGTAGCGGTTTTTCGTGCCATGGCGATCAGTTTGGGCATCACCGTCTTTTCCGCATCCAGTCCATGATCCTGGATCTCAATGTAAAAGCGTTCACGAAACACCGACCGGTACCATTGGATCGCCTCTTCGGCTTCACGCTCCCGTTCATTCAGGATCAGGGTAGGGATCTCGCCTTTGACACAAGCGCTTAGACAGATCAAACCCTCCGCATGCTGAACCAGCAATTGCTTCGATATCCGGGGTTTGTAATAAAATCCTGTGATAAATGATGCCGACGACAGTTTGATCAGGTTGGTATATCCGGTCTGGTTCTGTGCCAAAAGGATCAGATGATAACGGGTATTGGATTTATCGCGCTCATTCGCCAGATCTCCGTTGATGATGTATGCCTCGATCCCAATGATCGGTTTGATCCCCTCTTTGTTGGCAGTGCGGTAAAAATCGATCGCGCCGATCAGATTGCCATGATCGGTTATCGCCACTGCCGGCATACCATATTCCTTGGTTAGAGCTACCATCTTGTCAACCCGGCAGATCCCGTCCAACAAACTGTATTGTGTATGATTATGCAGATGCACAAATGACATTCTAATACTCCATCATTCTCTCACGGGCATGCTAAATTGCATGGTGATTTTGTCAAAGGATTATTTGCTCCCTCCTCCAATTTTATGGTAAGCTACGGAAATATAACGAACTAACTTTACGCCCTGCTGATACTGACAATAATTATCTGCCCTGCAACATATTCCCTCTTCGCTGGCAGTCACTTTTCTTCCTACCGGAACATAAGGGCAACTCGCAGCGGCAGAAGCTAAATCCACCTATCCTCCCTGCTTGATTACCTTAGTATAACCTTAGTATAACCTTACGATCGTAAGGTTATACTAAGGTTATACTAAGGTAATCAAGCAGGGAGGATTGAAGAAAGTCGAACTATGTTCTTGACACAAACAGGCAACCGCAAATCAGAGTGTAACGACATTGATTATGCGATACACGGATCACACCCTACAGCGGTACATAGTGATATGTGCTTTGGTTTTTCTCGCTTTATCAGGCCTGCGGCGTCTGGAAAGCCAGACACCTGCGCCCAATGGCACAGGTGG
>Ga0194125_10012698_pt1 | contig 11066 bp, 6 predicted proteins | sample TA2KigC250mmetaG_FD_148626 | JGI IMG/M metagenome (GOLD analysis project Ga0194125, IMG submission 148626) | Freshwater microbial communities from Lake Tanganyika, Tanzania - TA2015034 Kigoma Deep Cast 250m | ecosystem: Environmental > Aquatic > Freshwater > Lake | place: Tanzania: Lake... | reverse complement strand
AGCGAATAGTTAGATATATACTAAAGATAAGCCGCAAATTTCATTTCAACGCGGTCAGTTTCAGGCTTTGACACTGCCCTTCGGCTGAAATCCGCAACATATAACCGCCGCCCGGGATAAGACTTAATTCATTAAAATCCATCCTGTAATTTCCAGCGTTTGGCGCCCAATAGTCTGTAGCATAGACCAATCTGCCGCAGCCATCGAATAATTCAAAGTTGACTAAAGCGGCTTTATAAGCATAATAAGACAAGGTAATCGCCCCGTTGAACGGATTTGGATACACGGTTTCGATTTCAAAAACAGCCGGTTGTGTCTTGCTCGAATGTGGCTCATCCGGCGCTGATAAAGCGCTCATCACATCGATTTTACCCCAGCCCCAAGTCGTGTTGGGCGTTCGGCCAGTGAACTGGTCGGTGCGGGCGGAGGTCAGGACGAGCCGCCGCAATTGCGCCGCGGTCATATCCGGATTGGATTGCAGCATTAACCCGGCTGTGCCGGCGGCGACCGGACTCGACATAGATGTTCCCATCAAACAGATGTAATCCGCCGGTTCGCCTGTTTCGTAATTGTTCGACACAATATATTCATCATAACCTATCCCTAAAGGAATGCGGTCAGTGTTGCGGCAGGAAATCACCCGCTGCCCGGGCGCCGCAATATCCGGCTTCAGATATCCATCAGTGCGAGGCCCCCGCGACGAGAAGAACGATATGGCGCCGCGCGATGTCCGGTCGTCAAACTCCTCGCCGGCGAAGTTATGCCAAAATGTGCGGGATGTATAAGAACCCACCGAGATGCAGGAATCGGCTGTCGAGGGCAGCGCGACGGTGTAATTCGGATCCGCCTCGGCGAATTTAATGCCGCCATAACTATTTAATATATGAAAACGTTGCATCTGGTCGGAATGATTGGTGATGAGAATAGTGAACGAAGCCCATCCGGGCGGCATATAGATACCAGAAATATACTCACGCGCCTCTGTCCCCCGTGGACTGGCAACTTGAGCCATCTCATCGAACGGCACCGCATTCCCTCTGTCGTCGAACACCTGCGCCGTCAACCTGGTATGGATAGATGTATCCGCGCTGTCGAACCACCAAAGGTTGAAATTCCAGCGCGTCGAATCCGGCACAAATCGAATATATACTCTTATCGGCGCGGTCGTTTGCCGAGGTCCTACGACGCCCGAATAATGCGTCGAGTCCTGCGCTTCATTCCCTGCCGACATAAATACTACCGTTCCCTGCCCGACCGCCCAATCGACGACCTGCTCTTCGGGCGACGAGCCGTCGATGAAACTATCATAGCCGCCGTAACTCATAGTTGCGATGTCGGCTTGGCACCAGGTCGCCGCCGCCCGCACTGCGCCGACGACCGCTGCGGTAGAGGCGTTGGAGGTCGTATCGCAGCCGATTTTCAAGTATATAGCCCCGGCTTCCGGCGCCATTCCACACCAGCGTCCGTTGGACAGAACGCCGCTGCCGAAGACAGTGCCGGCGGTATGCGTGCCGTGTCCGGATATGAGGTCGGTTACATCGGCATTAGTATCGGGATAGTCGGCATAGTCCATCGCTGCAACCGCCTGCGGCAGGTCGCGATGCGTCAACTGAAAGCCGGAATCGATGACGCCAATGCGCACACTGCGGCCTTGTAGCGGCGGGTCGAGCCGCCAAGCCGCCGCTGAACCGGTCTCCTCGGCTGCGTTGTCAGCCAGCGGCTTGAGCTCCCGATATGCCGCCGCAGCACGTTTGACGATGCCCTCAGTCAGAAGGTTTTTGATGACAGAGATACGCACCGCGGCTAAATAAAAACCATAAGGATGCGCCCCGACCGGCGGAACATAAGTCCAGGGATAGATTTCCAAATCGCTGCATTTCAACAACGCACTTAATGCCGATATTTCTTTTTCATCCACATACAAACAGACCTTCAACGCCGGATCGGCTTCGGTCGGCAGTTTATAATCGACTAACCGCTGATAATTCTCAATCGAAGGATTGGCGGTGTATTGGTCGAGCAACCATATATCACGCGCCAGCCGCCCGTCGAGCCAGGTGATGACTTCTTCGGCCGCTGCGGTTTGAGATGCGATGAAAATGGAAACGACGATTACGAATAATCTGGACATTGTTTAACCTTTGTGGCAAAAATTTGCCCGCAGCCGTTATTGGCAGCGGGCAAACTATTGATTAGCAATGAATTATAACTCACGCGAAGAATCACTTCGCCAAAATCAACTTCCGCTCAATCGGCGCCGAACCTACAGCCTGCAAACGCGCCACATACACTCCCGACGGCAGATTCCCGCTGTCCCAGAGGGCTGTGCCTCGGCTGTTTAAACCATCGCCCTGCGCCGCAACCGCCACTTCACGCCCCTGAACATCGAGTATCACAATCTTAAAAGACCTCGATGAAGCGAGGGTGTAGTTCAACTTTACTATCCCGTTGAAAGGATTAGGGAAAGCCGGATCCAGCATCAAAGTATAGGGCGTGATAATTTCCGAGTATCCGACATCCAATTCCGGCGCGAACCAATTCAGCATTTGGCGAATAACTTCGTGCCGCGAAGTGCCGAGGTTGCTGGCGCCAGCCAGGGTGAACCCTAAATAAATCGTTTTGGAATTATTTGCCGGATCGCGCTTATAGACGCCGCCCAGTCCCGTAATTGCACCCGTGTGGCTATAAACGAAGAGGCTGTCGGCCGGCGGAATTGCATACATCGCCGATGGCGAAACCGTTCCATCTCCCGAACCGCCTTGACCGAACAGATACAACATCACATCGGCGCTGACCGGCCGGTTCCCCGATAGTCCGAGCGCAATATTAGCATCCACTGAATCAGCGGCGTGATTTGCTCCGAACCAACGTCGTAAAAACGCACGATTGCCTTGCTCGTCGCCAATGCCGCGCCCAACTAAAAGTATCCTCGCCCCGTTTTGAATGGAAGTCTGCAGCACGGCGATATCAGAAACATCCAGCGCCGGATAAGAATCGCCGGTCTCCCAAATGACCATCGCATGGTCGGTTACGGTTTCGACCATCGGCGCGCCGACACGGCTACAATCCCAGCGCAGCCAGCCCTGCTGAATAGCCGTCACCGACTCCTGATAATAACGCTCGTAATCCAAACCGCCGTCGTCATCGACCAGCAAAACATTCGGATGGCCGATCAGGAATTCGAAATTGCGCTCGCGCCGGATGTTGCCGGGCTGGCAGAATAAAGTGACAGTGAAATTCGAGGTATGCGGGATGACATTGAGTGGGACTTCGATGATGAACGGATCGTCATTGTTTGTATGCCTGCCGCCCACTTCAAGGTTGGGAAAAACGACTTCGTTGTTAGTAATCGTTATTTCGCGGTCGGTGGTGGATATCCGCACAATCAAGGTGTCCGGACGCTGCCCGCGATTGACGACTGTTACTGTGAACGCCGCCCTTTCGCCGGGGTCAACTTTACCATTGCCGTTCTCCTCAAAAGATAAGTCTATCGAATTGATGACCGGCATCGGCTGCTCGGCGCCGACTAACGCCCGCGCTGCATTTACCCGCCCGGCGCCCAGCAGCCCGGCGAAGGCGGGATTCTGCTCGTCGATGTTATCCGCGCCGTTCTCTAGAAATTCCTCGATGATATCCGGCGGCGCATCGGGATAGCGGGCAATCAGCAGCGCGGCTGTGCCGGCGACATGCGGCGAAGCCGCCGATGTGCCGCCGAATAATATATAACTGTTGTTCAAACCGGTTGACGGCGGGCGCAGACCCGGCGCTGAAATATCTATCCAATCGCCGAAACTCGACCACGAGGCTTTCTGGTCCAGCGAATCTGTTCCGGCGACGGATATGGCAAAATTATATCCAGCCGGATAACCTACGCGTGTTGAGTTGGTATTGCCGGCGGCGCACACGACGACGCAGCCCTGCTCGCGGCAGTAATTTATAACTTCCTGTTGCGCATCAACGCGCTGAAATCCGCCCCAGGAGCAGTTTATAACATCAGCGCCGTTGCGCGCTGCATATTCGATGCCTTCGTAACCGAAATTTATACGGACTCCCGACCCGGTTCTGACCGCCATCAACGAGCAACGAAAACCTATCGATGAAATTCCAACCTGATTATTCGTGCGGGCTGAAGCGATGCCGGCGACCGATGTCCCGTGCCCATCCACATCCTGCGGGTTATTATCGCGACCCTGGAAATCCCACCCGTAAAAATCGTCGATATAGCCGTTATTGTCGTTGTCGGTGCTGTCGCGGTCATCATCGGTTATTCGTCCATCGTCGTTGGCGTCCTCGCCGAGATTCTGCCATATATTCGGCGCCAGGTCTTCGTGCAGAAGGTCTATCCCCAAGTCAACGATGGCGATGACGACCGCTGTGTCGCCCGTCGTAACATCGTGAGCCTCATTCGCCATCATCAAATCCAAGTCCCACTGTGTCTCGCGCTGCGGGTCGTTATGGTCGAGAAAAATCCTGTCCACCCACCAGGGATGGGCGTATAACACGCCTTTGGCGCGGTTGAGTTCGGCGCAGACCTGCAGCACATCCTTCGAGGCGTCGAAATAGACATTATAAATCGGGCGTAAGTCTGTTCCACCCGGCTTGGGTGGAAGGCAAAATGGGAATTTGCGTTCGACACGCTGGATACCAGATGCGTCGAACGCCCGGTCGATGGCTGGTATCCCTAATTTGGATGCGCCGGCATCGCCAAGGTCGACGAATAATACCGGGTCAATCTTGAAAATCGCAACGCCCGGACGCATCTCCGAATCGGTGTCTCCTCTTGCAAATGCAGTCCCGACAATTAAAAGAACAGCCAAGAGGATGTATGAAAAACCTTTGTTCATTTTGCTCCTTTTGCCGCATTTGAGCGGCGTATTTGACGATGGCGGACAGTGGCTGCTCTTTTTGCGGAGCGGCCAAAGGTTTTCCGAAATAATAAGCCAATGAAGCAGATGTATCTACCCGCCTTATATTAATAGGGTCAGAATATAGTGTCTCTTCTCCCCACGCTTGCAGGGGGATGAAAGGGGAGTGTAAATGACTTTAAATAACACCGCCCCTTACTCCACCCGCAAGCGGGGGGAAAGAACAATCGCATACATAAACTACATTCTGCCCCAGTTAATTATATCAGGCAGCCCGGTTTCTCTGAAGCCGGGGATATCGGATGGCGAGCAGAGCCGCCCGCCCGGCCGGGTGACTATTTGATTAAAATCAACTGCCGCTCGATAGGCGCCTGGCCGATGGCTTCCAACCGAACGATATAAACGCCGGAAGGTTTGTTAAAAGCATTCCAGCGGGTTATAAAACTGCCGGCAGGTTTTCGACCATCTGCCAGAATATTTACTAACCGTCCGGCTGGGTCATAAATTCCCAGACGAATATCGGCAGCGTTTAAAAGCGCATAATTAATCGTCGCCGCATTATTGAACGGATTAGGATAAGCCGCGATGAGATTATAAGCCGGCAGTTTTTCAGATTCAGCGAACGGGGCGCGCGTCAAATCGCTGGAAAACCATTGGAATAATTGCCCCACGGCATTGCTGCGCGCATTGCGCGTGTTGCTGACCGATTCGAATGTGAAGCCGAGATAAACCGTTCGCGATCCGGTGAACGGGTCGGTGCGATAGACCCCGGCCAGACCGACGACGCTGTCCTGCCCTATGCGATAAATCAAAAGGCTGTCAGCGCCGCGCACCGGCAGCATTGTCGATGGCGATGAACGCGGGTCGCTGCCGCCGCTCTCGCCTAAAATCAATCCGATAGTCTCATCTACCGGACGTCCGGGCAGTCCAAAGCATATCGAAGCCGATACCGAATCCAGACTGTGCTGCGCCCCAAAATAGTTGCGCAGCAACTCGCGGTTGGCTTCGTCGTCGCCGATACGTTTGCCCATCAGCAAGATGTTTGCCCGCTCCTCGAGCGCGGATTGAATTTGGAAGCGGTCGAGTTCGTCCAGCGGCGGATTGGCGTCGCCTGTAACCCACATCACCATCTTATAATCGATAAGAGTTGAGAGGTCCGGCGCATAATTCGTCGCGACATCCCAGCGCGCCCAGCCCTGCCCAATCGACTCGACCGACTCAAACAAATTAATCTCCTCGCTGGCGCCTTCATCGTCATCCACGATTAATATGTCCGGATGACCGACTAATAATTCGAAAGTCCGCTCCAGCCTTATATTCCCCGGCTCAGCAATGACGCTGACATTTATCCAGGTCGTGTGCGGGATAGCGTCCGGCGAAACCTGCACCTCAAACGGTGCATCGACATTAGAGTAATGCTGGCCCGGCTCTAAATTTGGAAATTGACAGGCGCCGGGCGGAATGGTCAGAGTCGGGTCCTGGGACATTAAAAAGACACGAATATTATCTGTGCCTTGCCCATTCGCGCTGTTCGAGAGGGTTACGACCAGTTCGACATTTTCGCCCGGATCCATTCGGCCGTTGTTATCGTCGTCAATGTTGACAATTATCGTATCGATGGTCAAAATCGGGCGGTTGCCTAATTCGAGCGAATTGAAGGCGTTAACTCGCCCAGCGCCGAGTAAGCCGCGGTAGTTGGGATTGATATTATCGATGTCGTCTGCGCCGTCAAGTAACAATTGCCGGATTTCATTGACCGTCAACTGCGGATAAGCCGCGCGCAAAAGAACCGCCACGCCGGAGACAATCGGGCAAGCCATCGAAGTGCCGGACGCCTCGCCATAGCGGCTGCCGGTCCAGGCGCTTAAAATGTCAACGCCCGGCGAGCAGATATCGACCCAGTTGCCATAGTTGGAAAAGCCGGCTTTGCGGTCGTTGCGGTCGGTAGCCGATACGGCTACGACGGTCTGATAGCAAGCCGGATAATGCAGGTCGGAGGAGCCATCATTGCCGGTGGCGGCGACGACTAATGCCCCGCGGCGATTGGCATCCTCGATAACCTGCCGCGTGAACTCGTTTCCGCCATAGCCGCCCCAGGACAGGCTGATGACCTCGGCGCCGTTGCGCGCTGCGTATTGAACGCCTTGATAGCCATAGGTAATGTTCATCCCGGTCCCGGCGCGAATAGCCATAATCGAGCAACTGAAGCCGATTGAGGCAATACCGACGCCGTTGTTCGTCACCCCTGAAGCTAGTCCAGCGCAGTGCGTGCCATGTCCATCCACATCGGTCGGGTCGTTGTCGCCGCGTCCGTTGTTGGCGATGAAATCCCAGCCGTTGAAATCGTCGATATAGCCGTTGCGGTCGTCGTCCACATTGTTGCGCTCATTCTGGTCAATCACCCCATTGCGGTTCAAATCTTCGCCCGGATTCACCCAAATATTATTCCTTAAATCCGGATGGCTCAGCTGAACGCCGGTATCGACAATTGCCACTACTGCGGCGCGGTCGCCACGGTGCACATCCCAAGCCCGGCTGGCCGCGATATTTACCAGATGATACTGGTCGTCGTAATAAGGGTCGTTAGGCTCAAAGCAGAGTTTGTCGATATACCACGGCTCGACGCGTGTTACGCCTTCGACTTTAGACAAGCCGCGTATAACATCGCTGACGCCAATCGATTCGGGAAAATACAGGTTATAGATGAGACTTAAATCGGGGCCGTCTTTAACCGGCGGGAGACAGTGCGGAAAGGAAGGCTCAACGCGCGCCGCGCTGATATCATCCATAAAGCGGTCAATCGCCGACAAGCCGAATTTAGCGGCGCCTTCGGCCGGCAGGTCGCTCTTATAATCCGGATGAACGCTGAACATCGCCACCCCGGGACGAATTTGAACCTCCAGAGCAGCGAAAAGGGTATCTGCAGCAGTGAACAACACCGCCGCCGATATGAATATTCTAAAGAGAGTTGTCATTGGATGCCTCGCAGGAAGCAGTTTTATTCCTCTAATAAAGGAATTCTTAATCAATTTAATATAATACTAATAATCCTTATAAACAATAGTAAATGGAAAATATTTTATTCTTTTTGCGCGGCTGTTAAATATTGCCAGCCGCTGCGGACTGGCTCAATCAACAGCCGCGCCCAGCCGGCACGCGTCAACATCGAATGAATTTCATCATTTGTTCGAAGATAAAGATTCATATTCCAAAATCTACGCAGGTAATTGGCAGCCGTCGGCGCTGACCAGGTTAATAACAGCCTTCCGCCCGGCTTGACCGACTGCCGCCATTCGGTAAGGGTTGTTTCCAGATCTTCTATATATTCGCTAATACCCATAGCAATCAAGCCTTCCGCCGCGCCCGGTCGGACAGGAAGATGCCCGGCCTCAGCGATGACTTTCAGCCTAAAGGTCGCCGCTTGCAACGCACCGGCGGCGATATCTAAAAGTATTAATTTCGCTGGATTTTGTTCGACAAAGTTCCAAAATTGCCCGTTGCCGGCGCCGATATCCAAAATCCAGCCCTGCCCCGGCAGGAAATATCGTTCATACAATAGGGCTGCCGCCGACCACTCGCATCTGGCGATATATTTGTCCAAACCATTCACGCCTCGACGAAGATAGCGCGGCGCAAAGCGCTCCCAGCGCCGGTGCCGCGACGAGACTAATTTAATGGTTGGCATTCTGGAGAAAAAATCCGAATGAATAAATTTGGCAACTGGTTTTCAGAGCGCTTTGGCGAGGGAATGAGACGGCTATTTCTGGCAATTGGGGCAAAAATAAGCGCTGCGCTGGGCAACGACGACCTTTTCGATAGGTTGGGCACAACGCGGGCAGGTTGCGCCGGCTTTGCCATAAACCTTGAGAAAATTCTGAAAGCCGCCCTCCCGGCCGTCCGACAGGCGAAAATCGCGAAAAGTCGTGCCGCTGGCTTCAATCGCAGACCACAAAATACATTTTAACTCTTTGAACAACTTGCGATAGGACTTTTCGCTGATTTCATCAGCCGGGCGGCGCGGGTTGATTTGCGCGGCAAACAAGGCTTCACACGCATATATATTGCCGACGCCGGCTATTACCGATTGGTCGAGTAAAACAGCCTTTATCGGCGACTTTTTATGGCTAAGAAGCCCGGCGAATTCTTTCCAGGTCAGTTTTTTATCCAGTGGATCCAGCCCCAAGGCTTTCCAAGGCGGGACGCCATCGACGCTCACCCATAATCCGCCTAATGTCCGCACATCGCGATACAACAACTCGCCGTCGGCAAACTCCCAGCGCGCACAGATATGGTCTTTCACTCTATCTTCTGCATTATCAAAATACAAAAATGTCCCGGTCATTCGCAAATGGGCATATAATATCAGCAGCGAATTGGTTTTAAACACCAGATATTTGCCTTGCCGGTCGATTGAGGTTATCGACAGCCCGACCATCTGACTAAGTTCGCCCTGCCGCACAATCCGGGGAAGTTCTGTTTCAACCGATAAAATAGGTTTGCCCAATATATGCCGGCTGAGCCTCCGACGGATAGATTCAACCTCAGGTAATTCAGGCATTTTTATAGAATAATTTTTATCTATCGAGGCGCACAGCATTGTCACCGAAATGCAGCGCTGAATATCGGCTGACGCGAGCGCCCGTCTACCTTAGAGTGAAAATCGACGCTGACTCAATCTGAACTGTTTTCTAATCCAAGTCGAAATTCGATGGGAACCAGCCAATTGAACATCCCGGCGGCTATTCCCCGCCACATCGCCCAAGCCGATGCTGAATATCCCCGGCCTATTAGTTTGACGCTTTTAAATATGCCTCCCAACAAACCCAGTGGCAATAGCGCCAGCCAGGACAGCGCTGGCACATACCGTTTCATCAGTATCGCTGTGCTGCGCCCTAAATGATAGGCTTTGAATGGTGAAGTTGAGCCGCCGGCCGATGCCGATACTTGATGAAAGACCTTAGCCTGCGGAATCGCCCATAATTCCCAGCCTAAACGTCGGATTTTCAACGATAAATCCACATCCTCGCTGTAAAGTCCGAATATAGGGTCGAAACCGCCGGTTTTCTGCACGACTTCTGTCCGCACTAAAAACGCACAGCCGGTCAAATAGCCGCAGCGAACTTCACGATACCTACGGGCGTCAAACCTCCGACGAATGCCGATATGCCCAATCCGCCCGCGCCAAAGGTCCGCTACTCCGCCGCCAAACCATATTACATCCGGCTTTTCGGAATAAAATATATACGGCGCGACGGCTCCAACTTTGTGATGCGTTCCAAGATAATTCCTCAATTTGCTCAAACACCCGGCTTCTACAGTAGCATCGTTATTTAAAAGGAAAATATATTCCGCGCCCAGCGCGTAAGCCCGCTCGAAGCCCTGATTATTGGCGCGCGCAAATCCATAATTGCCGGAATTGACGATAAGGTGAACATCCGGGAAAATATCTCGAATTAGGTCAACCGAGCCGTCGGTCGAACCGTTATCGACTACGATTATCGCGAGGTTTTTCCAACCATTATTTAACAACGATACGACCGCCTGTTTAAGCAGATCCTGACGGTTCCAGTTGACTATAACCGCGGCAATTAAAGGTTCTTTCAAATATATCAATTCGGTTTTATGCTCGCCGCCAAATCCGACAACACTTCGACATAACGCTCCCAAGTCAAACGCTTGGCGATGGTCTCGATACCGGCTTCCATATCCGGCGTGTTTAACTCGCTGAAATAGCAGCAAATCGCCCTCGCTAATTCATCCGCATTGTTCGGCGGCACAAGCCAGCCGCTCAAGCCGTCTTCGACTGCTTCCGGCAATCCGCCAACCCGCGTCGCTACCACCGGCCGCCGGCAGCGATACGCAATCGGTATGACCCCGCTTTGCGTGGCTGATTTATAAGGCAAAACTACCAAATCCGCTGCCCGGAAATAAACCGCGACCTCATTATCAGGAACAAATTTATCGATTAACAATACCCTGTCCGCCGGTAATTGCTTAAGCCTTTCTCTAATCGACTCGCAGCCCTTGTAAATTTCACCGACTATCAGCGCTTTTAAATTGACATCCATCTTTAATTTCAACAGCGCTTCGATGAGAACATCCACGCCCTTGTAAGGGCGGATTAGACCAAAATATAGAATTATTTTGCTATCTTCGTCCAACCCAAGCCTTTGCCGGGCTTGGTTTTTGGGTATGTCTTCA
>Ga0194125_10012697_pt1 | contig 11066 bp, 15 predicted proteins | sample TA2KigC250mmetaG_FD_148626 | JGI IMG/M metagenome (GOLD analysis project Ga0194125, IMG submission 148626) | Freshwater microbial communities from Lake Tanganyika, Tanzania - TA2015034 Kigoma Deep Cast 250m | ecosystem: Environmental > Aquatic > Freshwater > Lake | place: Tanzania: Lake... | reverse complement strand
ATCGGCGGTGGCATGCGTAATAATAAACAGTTCAAGGCAGTACAGATAGGCGGCCCATCTGGCGGCTGCCTGCCGGCAGAACTGCTGCTAACGCCGGTGGATTTCGATTCGCTGCGGGAAGCCGGTGCCATTATGGGCTCGGGCGGTATCATTGCTATGGACACCGACAACTGCATGGTGGATGCTGCCAGGTTCTTCCTGGACTTCATCCAGAAAGAATCCTGTGGCAAGTGCTCCACCTGCCGCATCGGCACCTGGCACATGCTGGACATACTGAACGATATCACCACAGGAAAAGGCAAGCTGGGAGATATCGATTTTCTGGTGGAACTGGGCGAGGACATCAGAGGTGGTTCGCTGTGTGGCCTGGGCAAGACAGCAGCCAACCCCGTTTTCACCACCATACGCTACTTTCGCGACGAATACCTGGCTCACATCGTGGAGAAGCGCTGCCCGGCGCTGGTGTGCAAGGAGCTTATTGCCTACTACATCCTCCGCGAGAAGTGCGAACGTGCCTGCGAGCATTGCGTACTGACCTGCCCGGTAAAAGCCATCGCCAGCGACGAGAAAGGCATCAAAGTAATCGACCAGACCAAATGCACCAAGTGCGGCAGTTGCGAACTGGTTTGTCCCAAGGAGTATAACGCCGTAACCCGTCTCTCCCCACCCAGTTTGTTGCCGGAGTCTAGCGATAAGAAGCCCGGCTAGAAAACTATTCCTGCTCTGTTTCCCCGTGAATCCGAAGGCGTCCCGGCTCCATTATCCACAGTTTGTCAGTTGTAGATTCCTTGTCGAGGGCATCGAGTAGAGTCTCAACCAGAAGCCGCATTGTTGGGAAAAGCAGATTCTGCCCTCGCAGGACCACGAGTCCTGGGGTTCCCTGGGGAGGAAAGCGTAGCACGTTGGAGAAATCGAGGTCGAGGCTAACCAGAATGCGGTCTTCCGATTTGCAGAGCCTGTAGAGAACTTCGTCCCCTATCCCTTGTAGTCCCTGCTCTTGAACAGTACTGGCATCATGTCCAGCATTTCTGAATAGCGGGGCGAGGCGCGCATCGAGGTTCTCATCTAGCTTCAGCCGCATCACAGCTTCGAAGGGATGTCCACGTAGCGCTCCCTAGTCATTTCTGCAGCGTAAGCCAACGCCGCCCGTATGTCCTCTGGGCGCAGCGAAGGATACGCCTTGAGTATTTCTTCCTCGCTAAAACCGGCAGCTAGATTATCCACTATTAAGGAGACCCATATCCGCGTTCCTTTAATGCACGGCTTGCCGTGGCACACGTTAGGGTCTATGGATATGCGCTCTTTCCAGTTCTCAACTTGACTGAGCCCTTGCTTGGTGTTCACACTATCAATTATAGCATAGAGAGGCTAAATCCAGGTGCTAGGGCTGTCCCAAGGAGCACAACGCCGTCACCCACCTCTCCCCACCGACTTTGATGCCGGTTTCATGTACCAAGAAACCCGGATAACTCGAGGACCTGCATTTCAGCTTACCCAGTCAATGGCTACATGGAAGGAATGTCTGTGACCAGAACCTTGTGCGCTATGGCGAGGAAATCCGAAAAATGCTTATGATAGTAAGCGTCTGTATAGGTGTAGTCTAGTTTTCCTTGCTCCCCCTCTCTTTTGAATTGTTTCTCTAGCACATTGAATGCTAACGCTTCAGAAGCAACCTCAGCGAGCACTGTGTGATAAAGAGGGGAATCTTTGCCAGGATAACCTTCATCAGTTGGGTCGCCCAGATACCTGCTGATTGAAGGATGTCTTGCGGCAATTTTCAGCAAATATGGGTTTTCATCATCCCACTTATATCTTACCGATCCAAAATTGTCTTCGACTGGAAGAAATTCTAGTTTTATCCCACTTGTTGGTTCACGGTCCTCAACTACTACATGAGTGCGTGCTGGTTCGAAGCCTTTTACCCTTGCGGTAACCGCCCCCCGTAATTTAACCTGTTGCCCTACAACTCTGCATTTCCCAATCAAGACTCCGCCGGTATTGGTTTTGTGAAACTCTAATTTTCCCCCTCCTTTGACGACAATTCCAGAATGTTCAGATGTTATCTCAGCAGAAAACGAGTTATCAACCAGGGTTGTTTTTAGCCACAGTATTAAAGTTTTCTCTTTGTTGACTTTCAAGTGGTAGATTGGTTTGTCGAAGGATAACCCTTCCGGTAATTCAGCAGGAGATGATTGTTCGATAGTTTTCACGAGAATCAAGTCTCTGTAGCCATCATAACGTGCTTCAATGTATGCCTCAGCCCCGACCTCGGAACTAGATATCGTGAATGTTGTTCTTCCCGTCTTCCTATCTTCTGCAAACTTCTTGAAGTACACTGGTGAAGCGTTAATCTTCACATCGTCGCTGCTTCTACTAATATCTATTGGCAGAGACTCATCCAGAGGTTCATAGTGCTTTACAATGACAGAAAACGTTTTGGGTTCGTTAACTATGATAGGCATTTTGCCGGCAGGTATGATGTGAAGTCCTACACCTAGCTTCTCAATAATGCCTTGCTTGATAGGCCCTGGTGGGAATTCTTCATCCAATTCCTTTAATTTCTTCTCAAGTATGGGTGATATTTCCTTGGCTAGTTGCCCCAGTTTGCGGTTGAGATTCTCGTTTGTAACTTCCTGCCGTGGAGGAATCTCAGATGTTTTCAGGCTTTCGATGAGACCTTTGAGAATTCCCTTACACTTGCTACGTAATGCTTTTGTGAAAGGATGGTCCATTATCAAACCATCACCACGCAAAGGGTCCAGTATTCTTATTGGGTTATTTGGCGGATGATTAGGATTATCGGGATTCGCGTCGTCACGGTCATCAAATTCCCTAACCAGCCTGTCGATGAAGCCGCAGCGGACTTCACCCGTAAATCTCCACGCAAAGAGATCTGCCTCAAGACCAAAGTGAGTGCACTCGTGTATACTTGCACCACTCTTTATCAAAATGCCTTCTCTGTAAGGTGAGGTAGTATCCTGCTGAAAAGGTGTAGAGTGCTTTCGTATGACAAGATGCGGTTTTTCACCAGGATATTCGGGTAAATCTATTTCGCTGTCAAAAACGGTTTCGCCTACTGGATACGAATAATGAAGGGGGTCTTCACGGCTCGCGTTTACGTCAACCAGAGTCACTTCTCTATTTGGATTTGAGAACAAGTCCCGCAAACTGTAATACCGCGCAAAATTCTCTTTCAGAGTTTCATGCTGCGGAACTTTAAAGCGACCACCATCGACCTCTATAGTTACTATAGTGCCGTTACCTTTAGGCATCCTAAGCGTTTTTCTGATGTCGTCGGTAGCTTTTTGAGAATCTGGTCGAGCAAAGCGACATCTCAACGATCGTGGGATTACTAGATGATTGTATTCGTCACTCTTGATGCTTTCGAAGTGAACCAGACCGAAACAGGCGACATCCCTAGCACCTCGGCCATGTAGTCCACGCCTGGCCTTTCCCAATTCAAAGCCCGATGTTCTTTTTCCTAGAATGCCAAGCTTGTCGTACAGCTCTATCCGTGTCATTCCTCCCGCCTTATCTCGAACGATGACTAATGAAGGTTGCCCTCTTCTTCTCTCAATTTCTATTCGTATTTTGCCTGACACTGTTTTCCCTTGGTCTTCTAGGTCTCGGTAGCTGTCATCAGAATTGGTGACAAGTTCTACAAGACCACGCTCAATTTTCCCTCCCATTGCCCTTTCCATGTTCTGCCTTTTGTAGCGGGGATCAGCCCCGAGGTCCCACTCGGTAGGAATTTCAGACCTTATCATTTTCTACCTCCGTTTTGCCTCCCAGAATTGCGGCGAAATTTTTTCGGCAAAAATTTACATACTTCTTTATTTCTAGCCTCCTTAAGTTCTCAGCCGTAGAGTAGAGTTGGTCTAGGCGGTCATTCAATATCTCTCGTTTAGTGTTGACAGTACAGATTAGCGATTCAGCGAACTCCGCATGCGAGATTTCTGCTTGTTCTCCACTGTCCTCGAATTTCTTGAAAGCTTTACTCTCTAGTAATTCGTTAAGCCTTCGGTCACTAAGCAAGCGGTCTCCCATCGGTAAGTGCTTGCCCAAAGATTGTTCAATTCGAGCTATGTTGGCCGATATCCATTGAACCCCGTCTTCGGTGAGCATCCAACCCCCGATATTTTTGGCGGTTCTTTTTCTCTCGCTTTCTCCCTTGACTAATGCGTTGTGGCTTGGCTTTTTTGCTGCTTCCAGAGCAAATCTGGCTGGTGCGAGATCAGGATACTGAGGATACTTGACCCAGGAGAATTTTGAAGGGGCAAGTTCATAGCATTTCAAAGCAACGTCTTCCGTGTGAATACGCTTTTGCCAGCCTCCTAGCAAATAAAGAGCGTAGAGTGTGATATCTTTGTCACTCAGCTTGACTATTTTCTGTTCCGACATTATGCCCCTGCTTCTAACCATTCTTTATGGTTTCACCCATCTACAACTCAAAACCGCGTTGCTTTCCTGTGCTGAACTTTGCCCTGACATCTCTGACCTGTTTGTTGATGGCGTTGAAAACCTTTTCCACTTCTTCTTCTGAGTAGCCGTAAAGCTGTCGGTTTGACAAATTGCCCAGTATCCTGAGTTTGTCTAAAACGGCGTTGGTTCTTAGCACGGCAAGTCTCTTGAATCGTTCCTCTGGCGTTTCATGCGTGTTTACCATAACTTCTTATCCCCTCTCCTGACGCAAAATGACATACAATGCCTAAATACTAGCATATTCTAGATGATATGTCAAGTATTTGTTGCGATATAATAAAACATGGCGATATTTATATTGTAAATAATTAGATATGATGAGCATTTTGGTCGAATGGTTCCGGTCAATGATTTGCTTAAACAATTGACAGGCGGTATCATATATGCTACCATTTAGCCAGGATGTAATACGTTGACTGCGAAGGGGAAACTGCTGGAGAAAATCCGCAGGAACGTGCGGAATGTTTCGCTAGAGGATTTCGAGGGATTGATAAACATGTTTGGCTACATTGAGATGGGCGGGAAGCACCCTAAAGCCATCATCGGCAACTATACAATGCCTTACAAAAAGGAAAACCCTGTGAAATCCTGCTACGTGAAGGAGCTGCTGGCGATAATAGATAGCCTCTAAATTCGAGGATGGTGTGATATGAGCGCAAAGGAAAGCCTGAAATACTACGAAAAGCTACCCTACCACATCATTCTAGAACCCTGGGATGATGGCAGAGGGGTTTACTGGGTGGCCAGGGTGGCAGAACTGCCGCACTGCCTGATACATGGCGAGACGCCGGAGGAAGCGGTCAGGGAGATCGAGGAGGTGAAGAGAGAATGGATAAAGTCCAACCTGGAGAGAGGGCTGAAAATCCCCGAGCCGGTATCCCGCAAGTACAGCGGGCAAATAAGCCTGCGGATACCGCCATCACTTCATAAACTGTTAGCCGATATAGCCGCAGTTGAAGATGTAAGCCTCAACCAGTTTATGACTATGGCTTTGGCCAGGGCAGCGGGCTTTCATCTTGAAACGGCTCAGCCGCAAGGCGACAAGGTAACAGTAGCCGAGCGCAAGGCCAGGTACTCGGCTAGAGTTAAATCAAAAAAGAAGTAGCGCCGCCCTCAGCCTCGCTTTTCTAAGTCAAAAATACGCAGTGCGTTCTTGTAGAAGAATTTCTCCTTGACGCTGTCTTTCAGAGGCCATTCGTCTATTTCCTTCAAGACATCCTTGATAGGCATGCCTATGGACAGCCAGTCCGAGCCGAACAATATCTTGTCCTGTATGGTGGAGTTGGCAAACTTGATGAACATGTCCCAGCCCGTGCTCGGCGTGGCAATGTATTTGGGGCGATGAGCCGAGGTATCGGCATAGAGGTTGTCGTATTTCCACATCATCAGTACCAGGTCAGGCACCCAGGGCCATCCGCCATGTCCGGCAATTATATTCAGCCTGGGAAAATCCAGCAGCACCAGCTCCAGATGGCTGGGATGGCCAAAGTACATGGAGCGGTCGGTCATCCAGTTCACCGAAGTATGAATCCATATCGGCACCCTTTTCTCCTGGCATAAGGTATAGAGCGGATAATACCTCCTATCGTCGGCAAACAACCCATGCATATACGGCCGGAAGACCACCGCCTTGAAGCCCAGCGTGGTCAAAGCGCGCTCCACTTCGTCCAGGCTCTTCTTCCCTTTATGCGGATTGAATCCGGAGAAAGCGATGAACTGGTTGGGATATTTCTTTAGTATGTCGGCCACGTAATCGTTGGGCAGGGCAAAACCGACGGCGTTTTCCTCGTCCATGTTGTGCACCGCGGAGTAGGTGATGCCCGTCTCCTTCAACTGCTTGATGAAATTATCCATGCTCAGTGGCCCTGTCTCTGCCCTCTTCATCAGCTCTTCCTTGAAATTCTCATCGCTTGTTTTGTTGGCCAAATCCTGGAACTCCTCCACCGTCATTCCCAGCCAGTGTGCCCATTTAGGCCCAAAAAGTTTGAGATAGCCCTCCATCCCCGGCGGCGGGTTCAATATATCGCCGAAAAGCATCTCCCTGGTAGGCAACGTATTTGATGTATCTATAATCATCTCGTTTGTGACCCCTTTCTTAGCTCAACTTGAACATTATATCACCCGTGAGGCTCCCGCTAAATAACAGACCACAAATTGGAGTGAATCACCTGAAACCAGACGCTTTAGGTTAGTAAAGTCAGATAAGGCAGGGGCACACTTGACCCCGTGTGCTACAATAGGTATTGCTGCCCATTACTCTGCAGGGCCGTGGGCACAAGCCCACATAGTGGGAAAAATTGCTGGTAGGAGGTACTCATGAAGCTTAATGCCCCAAAGAACATTACTTTCTGGATCGCCGTTATACTCGCAGCAGTCGGATTTATCGCTAATTTCCTGACGATGATACCAATCTTATCGATGCTGTCATTCTGGTTGCTGGTGGCAGGCTTTGTGCTACTGGCACTTGGAAACACAATCAAAGGGCTGTAGCTGACTAAAGGTCGGGGTAAGGTTTGGCTTGCAAGAAGGCCCTGCTTGGTAAGCAAACCTTATCCCACAAACGGCGATATTTCAACATTAAAATTAGGAGAGGGGGAGGTAATATTTCATGTTCTCAACAACCGTTAGCCTGATTTGCGCCGTAGCCCTACTTGTCTTTGGCATCTGGGTACATGGCAGGAACAAGGACCTGGCAGCGCTGTACATCGGCGTTGGCTTTGGCCTGTTCGCCCTCTCGCATTTGCTGAATCTGGTAGGACTGCAATCATCCCTGGAACCGCTCATCATCGTAATCAGATTGGGCGGATACGGGCTGGTAGGTTATGCCCTCTACATGATGATGCGCAGTAAGCCGAGGAAGAAGTAGCATATCACCACGAAATCATATCAGAATCAAAAGCTAACAATCACCGCCTGGCATCCTAATTCTGAATCTCGTCAATAAGATGCCTGAAGCGACCGACATAGAAGGCAGGCATCTCCTCCACATCGAAGAACCTGGCAGCTTCCTCATCATTCCCGGGAGTGGGGGCGCCTTCGTCCACAGAAACGAGGTACATCACCACCAGCATATCGCCATGAACCTCTTTGTCCTCTATCCGGTGTATCCCCACCAGCTTGATTATTTTGCCGGAGAGCCCGGTCTCTTCTTTTAGCTCCCGCAAACAGGCTTCTTCTGCCGTCTCTCCGCTCTCTATAAACCCTGAGGGGAAGCCCCAGGCTCCCTTCCTCGGCGCGATGCCCCGTTTTATCATCAGGAATCTCTTATCTCTTATCGGAATAGCCAGAGCAACGGGTAAGGGATTTTTGTAGTCCACGAAATTACAGCCGGGACAGAACTTCCTATCCTTGCCCTCGATAAATCCCCATTCCAGGGATATCCCACATAGCGGACAGTGGTTAAATTCTTCTTTCATAAAAGCCCAACCCGCACTATTGTACCATCTCTTTGGTTGGTTTCGTCGGAGCCGGAGATTCCAACCCAGTTCCCAAGGCTGTCCCAAAGCTCCAAGAAATAATGTGATTTGTATAGGGCGGGTTTTCAAACCCGCCGTCTGTTATTGCGCTGACAATTAGTTTTCAGACAGCCTCAGCAGGGTGAAATGTTGCCTCTGCCATCAAGAGAAATAATTTTGCGATTGGCCCATTTATTGGCCCAGTAGGCTTGCTAGGATGGTGCGGTCAAAATAGACTTCATTATGCTTGACCTTGCCACCATCCAGAAGTACAAAGTCCATTCCGTCACACTCCAATATCTTCCCACCATCGGCTCTCTGGAAAGTGGCATGCCACCTGAACGCTGCGCCGTTTGCATCCTTGAAGGGATGTGCCTGGCGCAACGACCAGTGCATTTTCCAGGCAGCAAAAAGCTTGGCTAGATAACGCCCTAAAGCCTGCTGAGTCCTAATCTGTCCACGGGTGTTTGGGTCCCAATAGATCAGGTCTTCTGTGTAGCACGCTACTACTTTCTCTACATCTTGAGTATTCCAGGCATCAAGAAACCTCTCTGCTAATTGAATCAACTGCTGCTCTGACATATAAGTTCTCCCCCTGGCTCTCATTCTAACAAGTCACCACTGTACCCCGCAATAAAAAACACTGCGCAGAAAGCACCATTAGCCTCATCAAGCTAGTGTGACTTTTGTCATGGCGGATGCTGCGCTGTAGCTTTACTATTAAGCATAAGTTTGGGAATGCTCAGTGAGGAGATTGAAAACAAGGAGGTGCTACTATGTTAGACAAGTGTCCGGGAACTTCCACCATTTTACAGCCGAAGCTCGTTCTCAAGAAATGCCCGCAGTGTGGTGAGACAGTGGAGATGGTGTCCACCGATATGAAAGCCAACTGCGACAAATGTGGATTCACCATCTACAATGACGTCGCCTCTTGCGTCCAGTGGTGCGAGTACGCCAAGGAGTGCGTTGGCGATGAGCTTTATGAGAGGCTCAAAGGTGCTCAGTCAGCAAAATCGGCAAATTGAGCGGTGAAAGGAGACAAAGAAAATGGGCGGAGCGACAACGAAGACAAAACGCAAAATCATCAAGATAGACGAGGAAAAGTGCAACGGCTGCGGCCTCTGTGCCTTGTCCTGCGCAGAGGGAGCGCTGCAAATCATAGACGGCAAAGCCAGGCTAGTCAGCGAGAACTACTGCGATGGACTCGGTGCCTGCATCGGGGAATGCCCCGAGGGTGCCCTCACTATCGAGGAGAGGGAAGCGCCGGAGTTCGATGAAGAGGCGGTGGAGCACTATCTCAAGGAGAAAAGGAAGGCAGAGGCCGAGCTTCCCTGTGGCTGCCCCTCATGCACGGTGACCCAAATTGAGAGACCCGAGACGGAGATTCCTGTCCCCGGAGATACAGCCCATCATGAGTCGATGCTCAGCCACTGGCCGGTTCAGCTCAGGCTGGTGCCACCAACTGCGCCCTTCCTCAAGAACGCTGACCTGCTTTTAGCGGCGGATTGCGTTCCTTTCGCCTATGCCGACTTTCATCGTGATTTTCTCAAGGACCATGCCGTGCTGGTGGCATGTCCTAAGCTGGACGACTTCGACGCTCACCTGGAAAAGCTGACCGCGATTGTGCGGCAGGCGCAGCTACGCAGTCTCACTGTGGTACGCATGGAGGTGCCCTGCTGTTTTGGTCTGGTGCACATGGCCAAGCAGGCAGTCGCCGCCAGCGGCCAGGATGTCCCCTTCGAAGAAGTGGTCATAAGCGCCAGAGGTGAATGCCTGTAGGAAAGAGGCAACATACCAGAATCAGGACGCAAGAAACCTGCAATTTTTGACTTGAAGCTTGCAACCTGCAACTGGCAGCTAGGTTGACATTCTCAACGCCAAGCCAGATACTGTAGCGCAGCTATGGGGGCTGATAAAGAAAGGCTGCAGTTTCTGAAGAAGGACTCGGTTCAGGGGTTCACCGAATATATTGGCTTGATACCGGTATCCTTAAAGCCGGGTGAATTCACCACGCGCATCAAGCTAGATGAACACCACATCCAGCAAGACGGATTTGTCCACGCCGGCGTGATTGCCACCATGGCTGACCACACCGCCGGCTACGCCGCCTACTCCCTGGTTCCGGAGAGCCATCGCATCCTCACCATCGAATACAAGATAAACTACCTGCAACCGGCGAAAGGCGACTTGCTGGAGTGCAAAGCCCGCGTGCTCAGGCCCGGCAAACAAATACTGATTACCGAAGCTGAGGTCTATTCAGTCCAGGGGAAGTCCAGGACACTGGTTGCCAAGGCAATGCATACCATGGCCTCAGTCCCCAAAGACAAAGTAACCCACCACAAACCAAGCCGCCCCGGTCATTCTTGAGAGGCAGTCCACAAACAACATGTAGCGCGAGGCTTCAACCTCGCAACTACCTATCTCCCAAAGCGACCCTGATGGTCATTGAATATTTAAGATGACAGGTTCTCGGAGTGCTCCGCGACATGGCAGCCACTAAAGTTCCTCTCCCTCGACGTGAGAGGCTAGGCAAGGGTGAAAACCCCATGAAATCCCCCTCCATCTGACTCCGAGGCTATCCGAAAATAATATGTAGGGGCGTACCTTTAGGTGCGCCCACAAGACAGGCGAGGCTTTCCGTTGAAGGAGGGGCGGGTTTGAAAACCCGCCCCTACAGAAATCACGTCATAGCGGGAGTTTTTGGACAACCTCCAAGAATTTTAATGTCAACATATTTTGTCAATGACCATAGGGGTCGCGCTACATGTAATCGGACAGTAAGCCGTAGGGTGGGCAAAGCCCACCATTGAAAAATCTGGAATGGTTGTTAGCTGATAGCTTCCCAGACAATCTCAGGGAGCATTTTTACCCCTACAGAGCCTTTTTCTCCCAGCTTTGTCTTGAGGTTGAAATAGCAGCCCGTGCAGATATTCACCACCGATGATGTTTTAATGCTGCCCATCAACTGCTCCATGTGCGGTGGGATATAGCAACAAAGTTTATCGTCCAGGTAGTTCACCTTAAGACCATCGAGCTTGTTGAGCACACGCCTGGCAGGCTCCACATCTACGGGCCTGTCGGTTATTCGGCGGCGGAAGCGGTAGCATCCGGCGTAATAGTCCACCTCCC
>Ga0194125_10012695_pt1 | contig 11068 bp, 7 predicted proteins | sample TA2KigC250mmetaG_FD_148626 | JGI IMG/M metagenome (GOLD analysis project Ga0194125, IMG submission 148626) | Freshwater microbial communities from Lake Tanganyika, Tanzania - TA2015034 Kigoma Deep Cast 250m | ecosystem: Environmental > Aquatic > Freshwater > Lake | place: Tanzania: Lake... | reverse complement strand
TTTCCTGGGGTTTTCGGTTCCGAGACCTACGAGGTGTCTGTGGGAGCTATTCGGAGGACGTTCCAGCTTTGCGCATTGGGACTTCTTGTCGCAATGACCGCAAAACCGACATTCGCTCATGCGGAGACTCCGAAAAAGGCCTCTCCAGGAGTTGATGCCTCTGCAAAACTCGCCGCGCGCAAGCTTGTGGATCGCGCGCGTGAGTTAATTGCCAATGCAATCCCCGAAGAGCGCGTTCTCGCAGAGCAGGCACTGATTGAAGCAACTCGCAAGTGCCGGAAGTGTGTTGATGCGTATGCAGAACTTGGACGCCTTTGGCTGACCGAGTATTCGCTCGGACGTACAGGTATTTCGGCCTTGCAGAGATCGGCAGCAATGGCTGAGCTCGTAAAAGAACTCGAGCCCCAAAGCCCCCTGGGTGACTACCTTGGGGTGGAAGTTTTGTTGACTATTGGAAGACAAACGGAAGCCTTCAAACTCTATTCCGGTGCTAAGAAAGAGTTCCCAAATCATATCGAAACTCTGGCTTTCGAGGCTCGTTTGTGGGCCGAAGTGGATCCGGAACGGGCATTGACCTCTGCTCAGGATGCTATCGCCAAGGGGTACTCACTGCAGGAGCTCTCGCCCTGGATTGGTAATGCGATTGTGAAATCTGTGGGCGAAGAAGCGAGCGCTGCAGCTATTGCAAAATTCGCATCCATTTATCCCGACCGTTGGCTTTGGCACCGCGCTGCAATGTCTTATGCAACTGCGAAAAAATGGAATGAAGCTCGAGCCGCGTTTCAACGTGCCATTGAGCTTGGGAACAATCTCGAAAGTCAACTTCAACTTGCGATCATTGAGTACCGGGATTTGGGAATGGCGAAAGAGGCGAGTCAACGCTTGGAGGCCTTAGGACATGTTGTTAGACAATCGAAAACCTTGGGCATCGACTCGCAAGCACTCGTCGAGACGCACACAGCTTTTGCTTACCTGAATAGTAAAGACACGAATTTAGCGAAAATTCACGCGGAAAGAGCTCTTGCCCTGAGCGTAAACAACGAAGCACGGGTCAACCAGATTATTGAAACATTCAAAACAGAAAAGCAGCTCTACCTCATTGCCGAATCATTACTTAAAACAGTTTCGAGCAACCCACTTCTTGAAGATGCACACTTGGCCTTGGCCATCATCGCCACAGATTCAAAAAACTATCAGAAAACAGTTGAACATCTGAGCTCTGCAATTGCACTTGCACCTGAGCGCGACGACCTTTACTCGGCGCGCGGCCATGCCTCGTACCTATCGACGCGTTACGAGGTTGCTCTGGAAGATTATGAAACAGCAATCCGGCAGAAGCCCGACCATGCCCCATATCATTACAACAAGGCTTGCCTGCTGAGTCTGCTCGGACGAAAATCTGAGGCTTACGAAAGTTTAAAGACAGCTCTGTTCATGAACCAGGAGCTACGCGATCAAGCCGTGTCTGATTCGGATTTGGAGAACCTGCGCGTTGACAAGGAGTACCAAACCAAATGGGTGCAGCTTGGATTGCCCCTTCTAGGAAGCAAGAAAGCTCCTGCGGCAACGGGTGCTGAGTCCCAAGCAAACTCTGCAGCGACCGCAGTGCGCGCACGCCCCGGTAAACTCGACTAAATCACTTGGTTGGATATTGTGTCGAATCAACCTGCAAAATTGCCCCTTCAGCGAGGGGCTTTTCTTTTGACTCCTTGCGGATCAGGAGTATTGCGGCATCTGCTGAGCCATTACGGTTATCAAAGCGAATCACATGTAACTTTGCTCCGTCGGGTCCAAGCAGATGCATTCCAATCCGCAAGCCATAAGCGAGACCTCTCTCAACTGTCGCAAAACGCCCCTGCCTCTGAGTCACCTTAATCTCTTTTTCGTTCAGAACATGCAGTGCGGGCTGCACTTGTGTCAGCACTCCTGCAGCAAGATTCTTCGGCGCGAATGGTTCCTGTTTCAGTTCGACAGGTTTGAGTGCAGAGATCGATGTATTCAATGGAAGCGCGAGGACAGAAACTTTACCTTCAACCATTGGCCAGCGCTCGGGCTGTTTTGGTTTTGTGCCCCTCAGAACGATTCGCACTTGCCTATGCCCTCGTTTTAGAAGCGGCTCGCTCGCGGTTGCACCCGGCAAGGCTCCTTTCGATTCCTTGGCACACACCACACCCACAAGATCCGAGTGCACGATGAGGCCTTCACCTGCCAACTTCTCGCCCACATATGCTTCCGAAATCCATGCGAGAGTCGTGTCCCAATAGCCGTAGCCTGCGGTGCTCAAACGAATAGGCGATTTCGCGTTTTCGAATTTGCGCGCAGACGCTTGCTTGAGCCGATTCAGCTCGTTTTGAGCTTCCCCTGAAGGGAGCGCTTTCACCCATTCAGTGCCCCAAACAACTGCGCTGCCGAGCAGTTGGCAAGAGTCCTTTTTAAAGAGAGCAGCCACCTGGGCAACTTCACCGGTGCGCTGTGCGAGTCCGGTTGGATAAATATAAAAAGTTTGCAAAATGGCATCGAAAGGCTCACTCCACTCGTAGCTCCTCGAGCGACGGAAGCCTCCTGTCTTGATTTCATCTTGCGGTTTGGTCTGCCACAGCGCGACTGCCTGTGCGCGAAACTCATCCATAGCCTTGCGCTGCTCGACAAGGCGCTCGGCATCGAAGGGGATGACCTGTGTCGGGGGAACGAAGAGCACAGGCATCAGAGGAGAATTCCGATACCACCCAAAAGCGCAAAAGGAGCAGTGAAGTCGCTTCCGCCTTGACCGTTCTCACCGATAATCGAGTAGTTCTTCAATTGGACATCAAGAAGATATCTGCGCGCCATATAGAAGCGGCTACCAATCGCAAATGTCCCCATCGGGCTTGTTTGGCTTTGTGGAGCAGGACGCCCTTCCTTTCCATATTTTTTATCGTCAATGGTACCGACTTCTTTCATGGGTTTAAGGTTACCGTCGGGATCTTCAACTTTATCTTTGAGCGGAAAAAAGTTGGACATAGCCAAACCCAAACCCGCATTCAGATAGAAGTCGAGATAGAGCACCTGCGAAAGAAAGAACAACGACTTTCCATAAACGGGAGTCCACTGGTAGTTCGCTGCACCCAGGAAGGTGAGCTCTCGAATGGGCATGTAGGCTGCGTTCTTGGCGAAAGGTGCGCGGCTACCATAGTAAGCATCATCTTTGCCGCCCCTCTTGTCTGCGTCAGGAGGTGTTCCGGCACCCACAGGAATTGCTCCAGCATTCTTGAGAACTGGCTCCTTCAACGGGCATGGACCTTTGATGTTGGAGCCGCTTGCGGTTGCGTAGTCTTCATCAAGATAAAAGTTCTCAATACAGGTACGGTCAGCTTTGTCGGACGAAATGCCTGCAAAAACTTCAAAGTTGATCGCATGCCATTCCTGAAAGTGATAGGTCAGCGCACCACCCACAAGAAATGTATTGATGAATGATTGGTTGATGAGACCACCACCCCCGGCATTGATTTGGAAGCGACCCGACTTGGGATAGAACTTACCTTTGACAACTTCGTTGCCTTCAACCGACTTACGGTAGTCCGCTGCGTTTGCCTGCTGTGACATCAAACCCAACATCGGCAACAACAAAGCAAATAGAACCGAGACCAGCTTGCCAACACCTACACCTCTTTTTGCAGATGAACCGGACGAAGGCACGGGTGAGGTCACAGGAGGCGGATTCATATTGAGAGTCTGTGGGTAAACTGTGTGCTTCAAGAACCGCAGCCCCATCACGCAGGAATTGCCTGCTTTGCCACGCCCCATGGTGGGCATCAGCGGATGCAGTTGGGTGGTGGGTTGAGCATTCAAAACCAAGGGTGCAACGCAATGACGGCGCACGTTCATTGCCGTGCCCTCGTTCTGCGAGAACACGGAAACCGAGCGCGCACTGGCGAGTTCATTGATACACGACACAGCTTCATCGATGCTGTCTACAGGAACAATAGCCACGTCAGGCGCAAAGAAAGCGTTCGATGCATAGACGCTGTTTTTGACTTTGTCGCAATCAATCAAATGCACGCCGGGCGACACGAAGTATCCACCACCGGGATTATCGATGGCCTTACCCCAACGCAGAGTTTCTCTCGATTCGCGCGCAGCAATTCCCTGAAAACGCAAAAAGCGATCCCAAGACGTTTGGCTAGCGAGTGGCCCCATCACATGTTGCGAGGCATCGGAGAGCTGATTCTTCACGCCGATAGGCATCTGCTTCACGGCTCGAACGAAGCGCTCAACGAAAGCATCTGCAATGCGGCGATCCACGAACGCAAGGCCGGTGGATTCGAGCCGCTGCCCTGCATCGAGACACGCTCCCAGAAGAACATGACTCACGGAAGAATCCATGTCGGCATCGGCAGAGATAATGGCTGCATTCTTTCCACCACCACAAAGAACAAGGCGCACGTTTTGGTCGGTGGACATATCTCGGCGCAGCTGCTCGAGAGATTCCTCGCCACCCGTGTAGAAAATTGTGTCAAATTGATGCGAGAGCACGAGCCGCCGGTACACCTCAAGGTCGCCATAAACAACCTGCAAGAGACCTGCCACAGGCGATGCCTGGTGGAAGCAACTTGCAATCAGCGACGCTGAAAGAGGGCAATGAGCTGAAGGCCGAAACACCACTGCATTGCCCACAGCAATTGAGGTCAGAACGCTATAGAGTGCGGTGTAAACGGGTAGCGCTACGTTGCTGCTCACCAGAATGAGACCCACCGGAGCAAACGACCAGCTCCACCCAAGCTCAGATTTCTGGGGCGAAAGTTCGTCGGAGCAATACCGTGGTAAATGACGAAAGAGCTCCTCGCACAATTCCCACTCACGCTCCACAGCCCAACGAGAACGGCCGAGTTCGAGCATCATTTGGCTCTTCATTTCCTCTGAGGACTGCCGCAAATTGGCAATCACAGCATTAACAAATTGCATCCGCGACGAAAGCGATTGCGCTGCAAATTGAAACTGCGCGCGCTTGGCTGCTTCAACGATTTCACCAACCAAGTCTTTGTTCCATCCGGTGACAGCAAGAACATCGCCCGGGTTAACGGGATTTTGGGTGTGAAAGATACGTTCCGGCCTGTTCAACTGCAGGAATCGACCATTGATGTACGGAGAAAGTATGTTGGACGAGGTTCCCATCGATTGTCCCCTCAAAAAGACGTCGCGCAGCTCGTGTCTTAGATGCTAAACGGTTTACTTCTGAAATGAAATTGGCTCGTTGTGGAACAATCAGGAAATTTTTTCCCAGATTTTGCGATCCAATGACGAAGCGACGCTCCGTGAAGCGTGGTTTTTTGACACCCAAAGCGGACGATTGAGCGAAATAGACAGTTGATTCAGCAAATGTACCAGGCTCGGATCCAGTGCCTCGTGCAGAGTATAGCTGTCGCCCAATTCGAGCGTGACCACGTTCAGACTCAACTTGTGGTGCGTGATGGTGTGGGAGATTTTTACTTTTTCCAATTTTACACAACGAAAAAACGAACTCTTCGAAAATTGCTCGAGGTAATTTTCGGGAGTTTTGCCAGGCTCACATCGCAGCAGCGGGAAGCCGACAGTACCCGCAAGGAAACCAGAGCGCCGCTCCGCGAGGAACAATTCCGAGTAGCCGTGTGACTCCACAGAAGCACGCCACAGGTGCAGAGCAAGTAGCTCAACGTCGACAAAATCTTTGCGCGGCTTATTGGGCGGACACTGTTCAACCTGACTTAATGCAAATGCCTGGCAGCTTGAAGAAACGGGGCACCTACCACAGTCGGGTGATTTCTTCTGACAAAGCGTTGCACCCAACTCCATCATAGCCTGATTGAAATCTCCGGGACGCTCTTTTAGAATCACGGTGTCGACGAGATTCTGAATGGCAGTGCGTCCATCGTCGCTCCACAGCTCAGTCCCATGACAGGCCGCAAGGCGCGCAACCACGCGCACAACATTTCCATCGACACAGGCTTTGGGCTGCAGAAAGCAAATGCTCGAGATGACGGAGGCCGTGTAAGGACCTACACCGGGCACCTTGAGCCAATCTTCGTACGAACTCGGAAACTCGCCACCCCTTTGGCTCACAATATAAGAGGCTCCTGCGCGCAAATTGCGTGCTCGGGCGTAATAGCCGAGCCCTGCCCAGAGCTCCCGCAATACATCGTCACCAACCGTTGCTAGATCTGCGAGTGTAGGAAGGCGCTCAATGAAGGCTTCAAAACGAGGAACAACAACGGCCATGGTCGTCTGCTGGCTCATCACCTCACAAATCCACGTGTGATAAACCGAAATTTTTCTGCGCCATGGAAAATCGCGTTTGTTGAGGTCGTACCAGTTGAGAAGACGGGTGACCCAATCACGATTGTTACGGAGATGTTGATCATTCAAAAGCATAAAGCCTGGCTCCTCTTCATGGTGAAAAAGTGCCAGGCTTCAATACACCGTTCAGGCGACTGAGGAAATCAGAGCTGACCGCCTTCAGCCATTGCGCCGTTGTCAGACTTCGCAGAGCCCTTGCGTGGACGACCGCGACGAATGGTCTGGCGGAGCTTCTCAAGCTTGCTTGGACGACCGCGCTTCTTGGGAGCTGCGGACTTTTTTGCAGCTCCGGCCTTCTTACCAGCCTTGCGCGTAGCCTTTTTTGCAGCCTTTTTCTTTGCCGCAGGCTTCTTTGCCGCTGCCTTCTTCGCAGCTTTCTTCACTGCCTTCTTGGCAGCTGGTTTCTTAGCTGCCTTCTTGACGACTGCCTTCTTGGCAACCTTCTTCGCTGCTGGCTTTTTGGCTGCTGCCTTCTTGGCTACAGGCTTCTTAGCTGCCGCTTTCTTAGCTGCAGGCTTCTTCGCTGCTGCCTTCTTCGCTGCTGCCTTCTTAGCCGCAGGTTTCTTCGCTGCTGCCTTCTTAACTTCTGCCATTGCATTCTCCTTTCAAGTGAATTCTCGGCTGAATCCGAAATCGATCTGTTTGGATGATAAACTACGAAGAAAAAAATTGGTAGCATTCGAGTGATCAGTTTTCATATTTTTTTGATCGGTGATGGGTCGCAATTTATTCCTGCGTCGATATAGGCAGCGAGGCATTTGATGTCAAGATTGCAACGTGCAAAGAAAATTGTTCAACCGATCACACTGCGTCCACATGAGCACAGGAGATCACATGACCACAAAAAAAACATTGCCATTGGCTAACATTTCAATTGCGCTTGTCTTCGACAAACCTGAAAAACTGATCCGCTCTGCGGAGCATCCTTTTCCCACTGAAGCTGAAGCTGAATGGGAAACCCGAAAGACGATCGATAAGATTGCTGAAACTTGGGAGCAGCTCGGATGCGCGGTCACCCGTCTTCCACTAGACAATTTTTTCCTGTCTCGTTGGAGTGAGGACTTTCAGAAGTTCGAACTGGTGCATTCGCTTGTTGAAGGTTGGGGAACTCCCTCACGTGAAGCTTGGATTCCTGCCTTGTGCGAAATGAGCGGAATACCCTTCATTGGCAGCGATCCGTTTGCACAGTGTGTCGCCATGCGAAAAAGCACATTCAAGCTGATGTGCCGCGCTCTTGGAATTCCAACTCCGGATTTCCACCTCATCCGCTGCACCGACGATATTCTTCAGCTCCCTACGTCGCTGCTCAATCGTCCTCATTTCATAAAGCCAGACTGCGAAGGTTCCGGCATGGGTATTGATGCCCGGCACTCACTCGGCTCAACTCCGAATCAAACTCACCAAACTTGCCGCTCACTGCTGGAACAATTTCCGGAGGGTGTCCTTGTTGAAGAGCATCTGCCCGGCCGAGAGCTCACGTCGGCCTTCATCGGCGCAAACCCAGTCATCACTCTTCCCATTGCCGAAATCGAAGTTGCTGACGGTGTGTATGGACTAGCCAACAAAAGCAAAGACTCCATGGAGGAAAAAGTATTGTTCCCGGAACTCGACGAACAACACCGAGAAACCATTGTGAGTGCAATGGAGTCTCTCAGCAGGCACGTGGGTCTCGATGACTTCGTTCGCTTTGATTGGAAAATGAATGCTGAAGGATGCCCCCTGTTGCTCGAAGCGAATCCGCTGGCAGGACTCTCCCACTATTATAGTGTGCTACCAAAAATGGCCGAGGCCGGCGGCCTGAGCTATGGCGACTTGTTGGAAAAAATTGCACTCTCGGCATTGAGCCGGAAAAACGACCGACGCTATTGGTACGGACGCGCGCGCCTCCAAACAAAAAAGGGCGCTCACACGGAGCACCCTTTTTCAACGAACCACGAGCTCTAACAAGAGCCTGCAGAAATTAACGCTTGCCCGTTGCAACAAGACGCGTGAGGTCAACCATGCGGTTGCTGAAGCCCATTTCGTTATCGTACCAGGAGAGGATCTTGACCATGTTGTCGCCGATAACAGTGGTGTACTCGGCATCCACGATGCTCGAGAGCGGGCTGCCGTTAAAGTCACAGCTCACCAATGGCTCGGTGCTGTAACCAAGAACACCCTTCAAACGACCTTCAGCTGCAGCCTTCAGAGCTGCATTGATTTGCTCAGCTGTTGCTGGCTTCTCGAGTTCAAAAGTAACGTCAACCAGTGACACGTTTGGTGTCGGCACGCGCACAGCAAAACCATGAAGCTTGCCTTTGAGTGCAGGAATAACTTCCGAAATAGCCTTTGCAGCGCCTGTGCTGGTGGGAATCATGCTCAGCGCAGCGGCGCGTGCACGACGCATGTCCGAGTGCGGCAGGTCGAGGATACGTTGGTCGTTTGTGTAGGAGTGGATTGTGGTCATCAGACCTTTGCGGATTCCAAACGCCTCATGAACTGTGAGAGCCACAGGAGCCAGGCAGTTGGTCGTGCATGAGCCATTGCTGACAATATTGTGCTCAGCCAACTTGTACTCGTTGTCGTTGACGCCAATAACAATGGTCTTATCGACCGATTTACCTGGAGCGCTCAGAATAACCTTGCGTGCACCTGCACGGATGTGCGCTGCACATTCTTCGCCCTTAGTGAAGCGGCCTGTGCACTCAAGCACAACGTCAACCTTGTTTTGACCCCAAGGAATTTCGGCAGGATTGCTAATAGCCGTAACCTGAATCGTCTTCCCACCAACAACCAAGGCATTTTCACGTGCTTCAACAGTAGCAGCAGCGGTGCCATGAACGGAGTCGTATTTTAGCAGGTGCGCAAGAGTTGCTGCGTTGGTGAGATCGTTGATGAGAACGATTTCGACGTCTTTGTTGCTCTGCAGCGCACGCGTGACGCAGCGACCGATACGTCCGAAACCATTAATGCCAACTCGAATCGTCATGGAGAATACCCTTTCGTGGAGAGGTGACTGATAATCCTTGTTCAACGTTTGTCCCGAGGATGGCGTTGCCGGCGATGCGGCCTGCGCCCCTGTGAGCCTTCCGCAGAGCGGTGCGCATTGTGTTCCTGACTGGGCTTGTATTCAAGAGCAGACAGCCAATCTTCCACACTCCGCAGACCCTCAAATATTTTCCCTTTGACCTTGAGGCCTTCCAAAATGGCCGGCTCGGTGGAAACAATCTCGCAATTGCTGAAACGACACTCCTCGAAGTTACAGTTCTCAAACTTGAGACCCTGAATGTCCGACTGGTCGAATTCGCACTCTTGGAAGCGGGAGCTGTTCAAGACCAGATTTGCAACCCGACTGGCATTGAGAACCACACCACTGAGTTCAGACTTCAACAACCTGTTGTGGGTGAAATCGGATTCAGTCAGCGAAACATCTAAACATTGGCTGCGCGACAAACGGTTATGCTCAAAACGCGACTCACTCACCGTGACATCACATAGCCGAGCGAGCCCAAGCTCATTTGAAGAGAAGTTCGAACGCGCGCAGCTGAAATTGGAGATTTGTGAAATCGTGAACTGATTCCGATGCACTTCGGCCATATCGATAAAGGCGGCATTTTTCCATTGCGAACCGGTCACGTTGTTGCCATCGGCAACACTATCGGAACTCACTTCAACGGAACTAAAGACTGAAAGCTGTGCATCAAATCCCGAGTGCTCGGGGCGAAATTCAATTTTCCGGCTGAGTTCACGCGAGCGTTTGAGAAGAGTGCCAAAGCCAACACGTTCGCTCAGCTGTGTGAGCGCAGCGTCGACAGATGTTTTTGCACCCGTGACCTTGCTGAACCCACGCCTAGCGCCCTTCTTCAAGGAGGCTCTCGGCGCAGAAGGCTGCTGCTCGGAATCAAAGTTCTGAGAAGCTTCGAACAGTTCTTGGATGAGCCCAGCCGCGCGCTCGACGTCCATTTTTCCGCGCGAAACAGCCTTCAGAATGGAATGCAAATCTTTCATCAACTTCTCCGATCAACACGGAGCATTAGAATGACTCCGAAACACAGGAACAATAAAGGTGGGCACCAAGCCGCCAAATAAGGGGATACACTGCCAGACACCGCCATGGTGCGAAGTGAGGCAGACCCACCCGAATACATTGCCGCCGTCAGAAGACACACAACAATTCCGATATATGTATCTGCCTGCCGCTCACGGCGCAAGGCGAACGGCAGTGCGAAGAACGCAAATAAAAGATTGGCAAACGGTGAGCTCAGCTTTTGATAGAGGTCGGCCTCTCTGCTGGCCATTGCACCACCAGACGATCGACTCTCCGACAAAACCCGACGCAGCTCGCGATAGCTCACAAGATCGGAGGAGACTCCCTCACGCAGAAGTTTCGGCGGCTGTGAGGCGACGTTTGTTGGGAAGGCGCTGACTTTTTCCGTCGAAAGCAACTCACCCGCCTCACTGAATGTGCTGACCCTCGCATCAACGAGACTCCATACATCCCGCTTCTGGTCGAAAACAGCCTTACGCGCAAAAACGATCTGTTCTACTTCGTTGCGATTGTGGAGCACGATATATTCGGGATCGATAAGTGTACGTTCGAGCTGGTTCAGTTTCTTGAAGTGAAGAATGCTGCCCTCACCCCGCACCCACTGGCTCTCAAGAAACATTTGCGAAAGCTCTGATTTCTCGATCTTTACCGTTTCCACCTTCTGCAAACGGAGCATGGCCTCCGGAACGATGAACTCTGAGATCAGAAAACACGTCATGCCAATCGCAAAAC
>Ga0194125_10012694_pt1 | contig 11068 bp, 7 predicted proteins | sample TA2KigC250mmetaG_FD_148626 | JGI IMG/M metagenome (GOLD analysis project Ga0194125, IMG submission 148626) | Freshwater microbial communities from Lake Tanganyika, Tanzania - TA2015034 Kigoma Deep Cast 250m | ecosystem: Environmental > Aquatic > Freshwater > Lake | place: Tanzania: Lake... | reverse complement strand
TACACAACGCACTTGAGGTTTTCTTTTTAACATAAGGTCTCTCGAGCGTTGGGCAGCGGGATGAGAGAAGGTCGTCAAACTCCGGCTGTCGAGGAGCAGAGGGGTGTGTGCTTATGGTGTGATCTTGAAGGTGTCCTCATCACCATCGAATCCCTTCTCCCCGTCGCGCAAGCCTTCGCACAGAGGGGACTTGTTACGGCAAGCTCTGGCGGGGAGGAGACCGAAAGGGGGTGTCATCTGACTTCAGACCGAACATCCTTGTCGATTTGCAGCATTAGCTCGAAACTAGTACAAGCAATTACCAGCGTCCGGCCTCCGATGAGTAACTTTCACTGGTGTTACGTTTTCCTGTCTGTTCTTCTGTTCTTCACGCAAGCGTTTGCCCAGTACTTCCCTGAAACGGGGCGGGCCGCCATCTATCAGCAGTCCCTGGACGCGCGCTCCAGACTTCACGTCCTGTCCATTGCCTTGAAGCCGGGATATGAGGACCTCGCGACGATCGCGTACTTTCGGCTTGGTCGCGGGGCACGCGTTGTGAGCGCGTACGTGACGAACGGTGAGGCTGGTGAGAGCGATGTGCGGGGCGAGTATCCACACCAGCTTGCGGCGGTGAGACGCGAGGAGGCTGCACGAGCGGCAGCGCATCTCGGTGCAGAGGAATACTTCCTGACCATGCCGGACATCGCCGCGGCGGCAGACACGGCAGCGGTTCGGGTGAAATGGCAGGCGGATAGCTTGCAGACCCGGCTGATGAACCTCATATCTGTCTTCCGGCCCGACGTGATCCTCGTCTCCCGCGACTGGGCGTTGGGTGGCGGGAGCCCGTGCCTGCAAGTGCTCAGAGAAGAGCTGCTGAAGGCCGTCCGGAGAATCCGACCGTTATCGTCGCCACGTGGTTCTAGCCCTCTCGGGCCCTATGCTCGGTGGTCTGTCGATCGCATTCTCATTGACGCGGGAGGGAGCACCGGGGCGAAAGCACTGATTGACCAGGTTCACCCGCATTGGAAGAAATCATATAGGGATGTCGGTCAAGAAGCGTCGCGAGCATATGCTTCACTTGCAGTTCAGCGCCGGCAATGGTACGAGCATGCCGGATTTCCCGATTCGTTGCAGCCGCAGGTTACCTATGAGCAGATCTACCCCCAGCGATCACAGCTGAAGTCTGTGGATCAGGGACTGCCCGGGCGTATTCCGCAGCGCTTGGCCGGCATCGAGAGCGAAATCAAGAGCCTGACAGGCGCCACGCTTCGAGGGCAGACTTCGATCCAGGCTTCCGGTGGGAAGCGGGAACGGGTCTTATCGAAGCTCGCTGCGGTCGTTGACTCGCTGGATTGGCTGCTCTCCCGGCCAGCCGGGCTCACGGTGCAGGAGCGTAAGATCACCCTGTACTGGAAGCTGGCCCTCGAAGACCTCCGCGTTGCACTTCTGGGCGTGAGCGTCCGCTACACGCTTGCTCCCACGATCCTCGCCGAACGGCAGCTCACCTTGTTGAAGATCGATACGGTCACGGGGATCCGAGGCGGCGGCACATCCTATCTCTATTTTCCCGTGATCGACCAGGGATGGGTCATCAACGAATCACTTCAGCAAAAGCTCCCGCTTGAGCTGCACAACGAGTACCGGCTCCTCTCGCCGGCACACCTGGACTACGATCTTCCTTCCCCGATCAACGGACTCAACCGGACAAGCGTTGGGAGACTCTTCGTCTTCTTTGTTGTTCATGAGGCCAAGAACCGCGAGGAGAGTTTCATGTACAAGGTTGCGATCCCGCTGCTCTTTTGTCCCCGGTTCACCGTCGAGGTACTCTCGCCTATTGTGCGCGTCACGCCGAACGAGCTTCTGCCCCTTCGCCTCACGAATCATTCGAGGGACGGGGTGCGGGACTCGGTCCACGTCGATGATTCGCTCGCTGTGGCCCCAAAGCGCGAATTCCGGCTGAACATCAAGGATGAGTCGGAGCTGGACACGCTCGTTCTCAGCTGGAGGCGGCCGCTGGCGGAGGGAACATACCTTGTCCCAGTGATGATTTCCATGCAGGAGGTGGCGCGCTTTGCGGCGCGGCAGTTCGAGGCCAAAGTGGATACGACGAGGAGGATTGGGCTGATCACCGGGATCGAGAGCAGTCCGACCGCAGACGCCCTCCGGCGGCTGGGCGTGAAATACACGCTGACCAAGTTCGATGCGGATGCACCCGCTGATCTGAATCGCTTTCACGTGATCCTGGTTGACCGTCGAGCGCTTACTCTCGATTCAGGGCTCGTGACACGCAAAGATGTTTTCGAACGGTTTGTCGAGGGCGGGGGCCGCCTGATTGTGCTCGCTCAGGACGCGGAGGTCTGGAATTCGTGGAATCTGGTTGATGGCCTGAACCTAAACCCGGCCCCTGCGTATGATGAAGAAACATCCGTCGAGGCCGATTCGACGCATAGACTCATGTCATATCCCAACGTCATAGGTTCGGATGATTGGCTCGAATGGCTTTTCCGACGAGCATTCAATGTCGTTACAGGTCCGGCCTTGGAGCTCGGAGGCGTTCCAGTCCGCACCGCGGCGGATCACAGACCACTGATCGGGATCTGGAAGCGGGGAACCGGTACGCTGACGTATGTCGATCTTGCACTTCATCCCCAGTTTCTGAACATTCATCCCGGAGCGTACCGTTTGCTTGCAAACCTGCTCTCGTATTGATATATTGAGCCGAAAGGAGTACCGAGCGATGAAACGAAAGTTTGGAGGTCTTGTGATCGCGATGCTCGCGTTCACGTCGGTGATCTTCGCACAGCGGATCACGCCGAGCGGGGCATTCGTCCTGAACTTGGACTACGCGAAGTTCCGGAATAATGATTCAACCGGCTATCTTGAAATCTACTACGGATTCTATCCTCGCCTGATCACGTATGAGTTCCGCAACGGACAGTTCTTCGGAATATTGAAAGTCAACACGCGCATCAGGGACAAGCAGACGGACGCTTATGCCGTGAATGTCTGGTCCTTTGTCCCCGTTCTCGTTGCAGATACGTCTGATGCGATGCTGCGGTCGACCCTTGTGAGTGTTGCTGGATATGCGCTCCCCTTCGGCGAATACTCGCTGGAGGTGGCAGCAAGCGATTCACTAACACCCGCACGTCGGGACAGCATCGTTCTCGCTCTTTCCGTGCAGCCTTATTCAACGGGCGTCACAAGCAGCGACATCGAGCTGTGCTCGAGGATCCAGGCATCTGACAGGCAGGGTGATCTCTTTTACAAGAACTCTCTTGAGGTGAGGCCGCATCCAACTCTTGTGTTCGGCGTTGCTTCTCATCCCGTGATGTTTCATTATAATGAGCTGTACAACCTTGACCCAGATCAGACGTATACTGTCAAGACCCAGGTTGTTGCTCGGGATGGGTCAGTTGTGCGGGAGTCCTCGCGCGAGAAGAAATTCGGGGTGAAGAACGCCGTTGAAGCCGGAACAACCAATGTCGCCTCGATCCCGTCAAATCGGTATCGATTCCGGCTCACGCTTGCAGATGCATCAGGCACGGATCTCACGCAAACGGAGAAGACGTTCTACATCTACAATCCCCATATTCAGGGACCGCAGCCCTCGGCTGTTTCCATCAAAGCAAGCGAGCTTGCCGGTCTCACGGCAGATGAGCTGGCTGAGGAGTTTCAGAAGGCGAAATATCTTGCTACTGACCAGGAGATCAGTACGTTCTCTCAGATCACATCCGCTGAGGGACGCCGTGAGTTTCTGGCGAAGTTCTGGACCGAAGTTGAAACCGGACGAATGGGACGGGCTGGCGTGCAACGGATGGTCTACCTGCAGCGCGTGACTTCCGCAAATCAGCGTTTTCGGGCGATGGCGCGCGATGGTTGGAGGACTGATCGCGGGCGCGTCCTGCTTCTCTACGCAGAACCGGACGAGATCGAGCGATTTCCGTCGTCCATGGAAACCAAACCGTACGAGATCTGGCATTACTATGGCATCGAAAATGGTGTGCTCTTTGTATTTATCGATCGATCCGGCTTTGGGGAGTACATTCTCGTGCATTCGACGAAAAGGGGAGAACTCCAGGACGATCAATGGCAGCGCTTCCTGCAATAGTCGCGCTGCTGGCTCTTGGTTTCCAAGCGCCTCTTCTCGGCGCTCCTGACACGCTCCTGGTCGAAGACCGCGCATTCGGCTCCTTCCAACGGGCAACCCGCCTCGCCGTCAGCCCCCAGGGCTGGCTTTATGCTCTCGATGCGGACCGCAACTTGATCCTCCTGCTGAAGGAAGACGGCTCGGTTGCATCGTCTGTTGGTGGGTACGGATGGACAGCCACGACGCTTGATGAACCGTCGGGCCTCGCCACAGACGGACTGAGCGTCTACGTTTCGGATTTCGGCAATCATCGCGTCCTGCGGTTTGACCGGCGGCTCAACTACATCTCCTCCTTCACGACGCGAGACACCGACTACGTTGCTGCACGATTCGGCTACCCCGCCGGTGTGGCGCTCTCACGCCTCGGAGACCTCTTCATCCTGGATACCGAGAACGTGCGGGTTGTCAAGTATACCGGGAATGGGAGGTTCGAGCGCTCGTTTGGCGGGATTGATGAGGTACGCGGCAGGCTGGCTCGACCCTTGAAAATCCTTGCAGCCAGCAACGATCATATCTATGTCCTTGAAGCGGATCGCGTACTCGAGTACGATTACTTCGGCAACCACATCCGTACGATTGGCAATGCTGTGCTGAAGGGTGCTCGTGGGTTCGATGTCATAGGGGATCGCGCGGTGGTCGCGACGCAGGATGCGCTCTACTGGTTTTCAGAGCGGGGTGAGGTGGCGTTTGAAACGCCCTTCCGGTCACTGCTCACGAGTAGCCCGATCGATGATGTAGAGGATGTCGCGATTGTTCGGGACACGTTGTTTGTGCTTACCATAGGGAAGATTGTCGCCTTCAAAATCCGCGCTTTCGAGTGAAGACACCTTGGGAGCGGAATACTTGACATTTGCTTGGTTTAGCAATAATTTCGTGCGCGCAGGGTGCGCGACGAACTGTTCAATAGTGTGTGGAGGACACCGTTATGGCATCACGAAGCGTTAACAAAGTCATTCTTATCGGCAACCTCGGCAAGGATCCTGAACTCCGCTACACGAGCAGCGGAGTGGCAGTTGCCACCTTCAGTCTCGCCACGAATGAATCGTGGAAGGATCCGGAGGGCAATCTGCAGGAGCGGACGCAATGGCACAATGTCGTCGCCTGGAGAAAGCTCGCGGAGATATGCGGCGAGTACCTCAAGAAGGGGGGCAAGGTGTATATCGAGGGGCGCCTCCAGTATCGCAATTACGATGACAAGAACGGTGTCAAGAGATCGGTTACCGAGGTTGTGATGGACGAGATGGTCATGCTGGACAGTCGCGCCGCCTCAACCTCGTATGAAGCAGGGCCCGCTCCAACTCAGCAGGAAGAAACCGGGAGGAAAGTCGACGACCTCCCGTTCTAATGTACCAACCGTTCACGCCCAGTTCGGAGTGCGGCGGTCCATCGCCGCCTGCCGGACTGGGTCTTGGACGAGCGGCGCACGCCGGATGTCCCTACGTCTACTAATGTTCCACACCCACCTGTTTCCCAGCTAGGCACAACCTATGAAATCCAACACGAAAATCCCCTTGGTGATCTTTTTGTTGCTCCTCCTCTCTTTTCAAGGCCTTCTCTCTTCGTCCCGGAGACCGGTCCGTGCAAAGCATGGCATGGTCGTGTCGGCCGAAGAGGTGGCATCGAAAGTCGGTGTCCAGATTCTGCGAAAGGGCGGTACGGCCGTCGATGCGGCTGTTGCTGTCGGGTTTGCACTTGCTGTGACGTTCCCCGGCGCCGGGAACATCGGCGGGGGAGGTTTCATGGTGATCCGCATGGCAGACGGAAGAACGGTGACAATCGACTACCGGGAAAAAGCCCCCGGTGCGGCGCACCGCGACATGTTTCTTGATGAGAACGGGAAATACGTGCCCGAGCGCAGCCAGGAGGGCTACCTTTCGACCGGAGTCCCCGGCTCTGTCGCGGGTCTCCTCCATGCGCTTGAGAAATACGGAACCATGAGTCGCAGGGTGGTCATGCAGCCGGCGATCGACTTGGCAAGAAAGGGGTTTCGGATCAAGTTCGAGTTTGCCGAGGAGCTGCGTGGCGAGATCGATGACATCAGAAAATACCCTTCCACAGCGAAGATCTTCACGAAAAGAGGAGAGCCCTTTGAGGAAGGTCACCTACTTATCCAGAGAGACCTGGCGCGGACGCTCCAGCGCATCCAGAAGTCGGGAAGAAATGGATTCTACAGGGGCAAAACAGCTGACCTCATCGTTGCAGAGATGAAGCGCGGAGGAGGGTTGATTACGCACGAGGACCTCAGGTCCTATCAGGCAGTCGAACGCACCCCCGTTCAAGGGTCGTACAAAGGTCTTGGAATCGTCTCTATGGGGCCACCGAGTTCGGGCGGGATGATGCTTGTTCAGATGTTGAACCTCCTGGAACCGTTTAACCTCGCGGGGAGTGGCTTCGGATCGTCCAGGGCTATCTCCTATCTTGCAGAAGCGATGAAACTTGCCTACGCGGACCGTGCACAGTTCATGGGTGATGCAGACTTCTTCCCTGTGCCTGTTGGTCGTTTGATTTCGAAGGAATATGCGAATGAACGCAGGCTGCTACTGGACACGACCAGGGCAACGCCCAGCGAGGAGATTTTGCATGGCGCAATCGAGCTTGGCGAAAAAACCGAAACTACACACTACTCGGTCGTGGATCGCTGGGGAAATGCTGTGGCCGTGACGACGACCCTCAACGGTTGGTATGGAAACAAGATTGTTGTTGCAGGAGCAGGATTCTTCTTGAACAACGAGATGGACGATTTCTCGGCCAAGGTGGGAGCGCCAAACGTGTATGGTTTGGTCGGTGGTGTCGCAAACTCCGTGGAGCCGAACAAGCGGATGTTGAGCTCGATGACCCCGACCATTGTGCTCGAAGACGGCCAGCCCGTCATGGTGCTCGGCAGTCCCGGGGGTTCAACGATCATCACGACGGTGCTACAGGTGTTCCTCAACGTTGTCGAACATCGTATGAACATCGCGGAGGCAATCAATGCACCTCGCTTCCATCATCAGTGGTTGCCGGACACCTTAGTCTACGAGAAGAGAGGGTTCCCCCTGGACGTTGTCGTCAATCTTGAGCAGCGTGGATACCGCCTCCGTGAGCGCAACGGAACGCAAGGTCGCGTCGAAGGGATCATTATCGACCGTGCCAAGGGCATCCTGTACGGGGCCACCGACCCGCGGGGGTATGGCGCGGCGATCGGCTATTGAACCTGATCACTAGGTCAAATCTGTTCCCCCGAGCGTAATCTGTGGCAACCTGGCATTTCTGTCTGACCATCAAGACAAACAAGAATGCTTGTCCCGCCGGCGGAACACTGGGTAGGTCAGACATTCTTGTCTGACCACATCGGAACAAACAAGAGTGTTTGTCCCTGCGGCGCGAAAAATCTCAAGTGGACTGTAGCAATTGCATGATCAAGAGATCCATATCAAACGAAGACATCTTCCTCACTGGACGCTCAGCGGCGCGACCTACTTTGTGACATTCAGACTAAGGTCAAGGGCGTTGAGTGTTCAAGAGCAGAAGGTGGCCTTGGGGCACATCAAACGCGGCAACGGTCGATACTACCATTTGATCGCCGTTGTTGTGATGCCTGACCATGTGCATCTTCTGCTCACTCCTAACAGTGAATACGATTTGAGCCGGATTACGAAAGGGGTCAAAGGAGTAACTGCACGGCAAATCAATCGTCTGCGCCATACAGAAGGTCAAGTCTGGCAACATGAATCGTACGATAGAATCGTGCGGGACGAAAACGAGCTAATCGAGAAGCTCAATTACATGTTGAATAATCCGGTCAAAGAAGGGCTGACAGAAGACCCGTGGGAATATCACGGCTGGTACTGTTCAGACGATCCACGGTAGGTCAGACATTCTTGTCTGGCCAAATATGGACAAGCAAGAATGCTTGTCCCACCAGCGGGTAGGTCAGACATTCTTGACTGACCAAATATGGACAAGCAAGAATGCTTGTCCCACCAGCGGGTAGGTCAGACATTCTTGTCTGGCCACCTCAGGACAAACAAGAATGTTTATCCCAACGGCGTCAGCCTAGATATTCCCGTCCGACCTATCAAGTCTTGACTATCGACAGGAAGTTCTCTATTATTGGTTGAGTTACTAAGGTGGTTGTTCTTTCACACAATCGTTCTGGTGTCCCGTCTTGACTAAGGGTCTGGATGGGATGAAAAGGGAATTCCGTGCTTCGTCCGTTGAGGCGGACGAAAAACCGGAAGCTGCCCCGCAACTGTAATTCCGACTCCGCTGCCGGCGGAAAGTCCTTGGTCCGGAAGCCACTGTCCTGAGACAATCAGGGTGGGAAGGCGAACCGAGGATCGGGAGAGCCAGGAGACCTGCCAAAACGACTTGGGCCGCTGGCGATGATGATCGTGTCTCGCCAACGACAGACCTTCGCGGGAAGGTGTTGAATCAGGCAGCCGCTGCTTCCTGACAATGGGCTCATTCAGCCCCGATCTTCCCTGAAGGTCGGGGCTTTTTCTTTCTGCGGAACTACCGTGGAAAGAGACGTTGGGAACTATCTCATTTGAAGGGGACTGTCATGAAGCACCTTTTCATCCTTGCACTGTTTCTTGTTGTGTTTTCGCCGCTCCGGGCGCAGGTCGGAGTGAGGGCGGAGACCGCTGGATCAGATCTGAACAACAAGAGGATTCAGTCGTTAGAGAGTGATACCATCCGCACATACCATCTGCCAGAAGTCCTTATCACTGCAACGCGACTCGAAAGGAATGCTTTCGAAGTGGGGAGGAGCGCAACGGTTGTATCGCTCAGCGCGATAACGTCCTCGCTATATCAGAACGTCGGCGAGGTTCTTGCCGAACAGCAAGGAGTATATCTTGTAGGCGTCGGCCAGAATCCGGGTATGATACAGAGTATTTTTATGCGCGGGGCGTCCAGCAATCAGACGGCGATCATGATCGATGACGTCCGGGTCACCGATCCCTCGGGGGTCAACAGTGCGCTGGACCTTTCAGAACTCTCGTTTGCAGGCCTGGAGAGGATCGAGATTGTCAGGGGCTCCCACAGCACGCTGTACGGCTCCTCGGCGATCGGGGGTGTTGTCAACCTCATCACGCAAAAGGATCGATCTCCCGGCCTCCATGTAGAAGCCGAAATGAGGGGTGGTGTCTTCGGCAAAGGGACTTCCACCTTTTCTCAGTATGGATCAATGAACTACACTTCTCCGGTCGGCCTATACATAGCTGCCGATTTCAGGAATTCGGTGGTGAAGGGTCTCGACGCAACGGTCGATAGCGTGACGGATCTGGGATCGTACAAGAACCGCGATCGTGATGGTTTCGATCAACGCACTCTGTGGAGCAAAGTCGGATACAAGAACAGAGACACCGATCTCTACTTCTCATGGAACAACACCCGCCAGCGAACGGACCTCGACAAGACCGCGTACATTGACGATGATAACTACACTCTGGAATTTCATCGCAATCTCCTTTCCTATGGGGCATCCACCAGGATCACCGATGCGATCAGCCTTCGACTCATCGGCGGGTATTCCGACATGAATCGCCTGGCTGTCGACGATTCTTCGGTCGTCGATGCGTTCGGTACGTCAGATCACACCTACTCTCGAGGCGAATGGCACGGAACTACGCTCACCAACGAGGTCTACGGGGCTTTTCAGTTCCCCGCCGTGCAAGCGGTGGCTGGGGTGAACTGGTATAACGAACGGATGAGCTCGAAGTCCTATTTCTATACACGAGGCTTCTACGGAGAATTTGAGCTTGGAAGCGATCTTGACTCCCTCGATCTCTATACCACCACAGTGAGTGCATTCGGCCACGTGGATCTCAACGGATCGCTGCTTCGAGAGAATCTTGGTGGGCTCTCGCTTGCCCTTGGCGCTCGCTTGAACAGCCATAGCACATTCGGCTCCCACATGACTTACGAGGTCAGTCCGTCGTTGAGGATCTACGAAGGGGCACGGGTGTACGCGTCGTACTCAACCGGATTCAACGCGCCGTCGCTATACCAGTTGTTCGCACCGGAGAGAGACTTCACCTCCGGTATTACGCGCGGCAACAGTGATCTTCGGCCAGAGCAATCGAAGTCATTCGAGGTCGGCTTCAAGCAGGCGACCGGCTCGATCGACTTCTCACTGAGCTTCTTTCACACCGTCGTCGAGAATTCGATTGAGTACGTGTACTTGTGGAACGGTAACGTCGGTATCGACACCCTGGGGAACGATTGGCTCAGGAATGATTTTCGTGGGGACGCCTATCTAAACGTGGGGCGGCAAACAACGAGCGGTGTCGAATTCGGTGTCTCTTCGCAGATCGGGAGGAGGTTCTGGCTTTCCGGGAACCTGAGCCTCGTCTCCGGGAGACTGAGCTACAGACCTTCGCAACTCCGAGGCGAGCACGCGCGTGGAAATCATGTTCAGGTCTACGGCAACGGAGCTTTTCTCAATACTGCCGTGGAAACATCGGACCTTGTCCGGAGACCCAGCACGGCAAATATCTGTGTGACGTACAAGCCGACCGAGTCTCTGCTGCTGAAACTCGATCTGCGTTATGTGGGGCCTCGAACGGACGTTTACTACGACTCGAAGCGGGGACCTTATGGGGCGCTGGGGACAGTTCCTGTGACTGAGTACACGCTCGTCGACATTTCCCAGAGGATCATGTTGAGCGATTCCTTCTTCATCCATGCCAGGGTCGAGAACGTCTTCGATACGAAGTACTCGGAAATCAACGGGTTCACAACTCGGGGGAGGGGCTTCTACCTGGGTGTGCGGTATGCGTTCAGCAGTCCGATCTAGAGACCTCAAACGTTCGGAACCTCAAGGGAGACTACTCCCAACGACCTTGCTCGTCCATGCTTCGCCGTCAACTGCTGTTTCGCGGCCTTCCTCCTAGTACTGGGTTCTTATCGTTGCCTCGTCCGAGGAGGGGACGCTAGAGCTCGCATCCGTTGAACGCG
>Ga0194125_10012691_pt1 | contig 11070 bp, 6 predicted proteins | sample TA2KigC250mmetaG_FD_148626 | JGI IMG/M metagenome (GOLD analysis project Ga0194125, IMG submission 148626) | Freshwater microbial communities from Lake Tanganyika, Tanzania - TA2015034 Kigoma Deep Cast 250m | ecosystem: Environmental > Aquatic > Freshwater > Lake | place: Tanzania: Lake... | reverse complement strand
TGCCCAAATCGGTTATCAGACACATAACAGATCGGCAAAAAGGCCCCTGGAAGCCCAATTCTTCGACTATTCTCTGCCAACATCATGAGGTACGACCAAATCCACCGGAGGGCCGAGAATGCCGCAACGTATTTTCATAAGCTACGCACGGGAAGATGATGAGCCGTTTGTGAGACGGCTGCACAAGGACCTCAGCGAAGCGTGCTTTGAGGTCTGGTGGGATCGCGTTTCCCTGCCGTCCCGTCAACTCACCTTCTATCAGGAGATTGCCGATGCGATCCGCTCGCACGACCGCCTCATCCTGATCGTCGGGCCTAGAGCGGCCGTCTCCGACTATGTCCGCCAGGAATGGCGCTGGGCCCTTGAGTTGGATAAGCCGGTCATTCCTATCCTCCGCAAGGGCGATTACACGCACATCCCCGGCGATCTGAGCCTGCTTCACTACGCGGATTTCCGCGACGACGCTCAGTACGAAGGCCAACTCGCCAGGCTGATCGAGAACCTCCGCCTGCCCGAACCGCCGCTGGGCGCCCTGTTCGGCGTACCGAGCCTGCCGCCACACTTCCTGGCACGCCCGGAACTGCTCCGCCGTGTCAAGGAGGCCCTGTTCCTGGACCTGCAAAAGCCCGTAGCCATCACCGGTGCCGCCTCACGTCTCGGCTTACATGGCATGGGTGGTATTGGCAAATCCGTGCTCGCCAGCCTACTTGCACGCGACGCCGAAGTGCGTCATGCCTTCCCCGACGGCATTTATTGGCTGGTGTTTGGTAAGCACGCTGATCTCGCCGCAATCCAGTGCAAGCTGACTAAGGGGCTTGGCGGGAATTACGCGCCCAGCGGCCTCAAGCAGGGCCGTATCAGGCTGTCGGGGCTTCTGTCGAACAAGCGTGCACTGTTGATATTCGACGGTGTCTGGGAACCTCGGCACGTCGACGCGGTTTGCGCCTTGCCGGAGCAGTGTCGTGCAGTTGTCACAACATATAACGCTTCGCTCTTAGGTAAGCGGAACAGACATGGGGTAGGACCGCTCACGGATTCGGAAGCGGCCAGACTTCTCGCGAGTTGGGCTCAGGTCAGTGTAGAAGCAGTCCCGTCGGCCATCGTGGAATCGTGTGGGCACATCCCCCTCGCGCTCGCAATCTGTGGGGCAATGGTGCGAGGTGGTATGACATGGAGTGAGTTGGGCCGTGCACTTGTGGAGAGGCAGGAGCAGTCTCTAAGTGACCCGTCCGCGAGTGTCTTGAGGTCAGTCAGAATTAGTTACAATGAGCTGACCCCTGAACAGCAGAAGCGGTTCACAGAGCTTTCTCTCTTCTTGGATGGCGGAACGGTGCCAGAGTCTGTCCTCCTCGATTTCTGGCATTCAAATAGGGGATTGACAGATGAAGAGGGCCGTAACCTCTTGCTTCTTTTCCAAAAACGTGCGCTTCTGTCGATAGAAGCAGAACTGGCAATGCTCGGCTGTGATTCTGTCCGGAACGTCTCACTTCATGAGACCCTCCTCACGTTTGCAGCCGCATGTGCATCCGAATACAGGCATGACGGAGACTCTCCGCCAATGGTAGGAGCCCGCGATGGAAACGCGCGGACGGCAGGGGATCTTGCTGAGGGGATCAGAGCCTGTACTGCTGCAGTGGAGCAGCAGAAGGCATCCAAGGACAGGATTAGTGCATCCAAAGAAACCGCCACATCTGGAAAGCCACCTCCGTCGGGGCATGGTTCTGTCTCCGCTTCCTTGATGGAAGATGTGCAATTCACCGTCTTTCGCCCGCAAGTAATAGCCCCTGAAAAATGGTACTCGTTGCTTGCGTTCGCTCACTTGCGCGAGCGCCGTCCAGACGCGCCTGCCGACGAACCCGATCCACTCCAGGAAGTTCACCGTCAGGCCTGCCGTGTATTGGGCGAAGAGATGCAGGGCTACCGTCTTGTCACACAGGACAGCACCGAAGCTATTCCCGTCGAGGAGGAACTTACCTTCCTTCCTGAGATCCCGGGCATCGAGTTCAATCCGCCACGGGCCGTGTTCCTCTGGATCGAGAGCGTTCATCGGCAGGACTTCCGCCTGCGTGCCACACTCGCCATGGATGGGCAGACCGCACGCGGTCGTATCAGCGTGCTTTTTGGCATGCGGATTATTGCCGATGTGCCGCTCGTGATTCGCGTGGATTCTCAGTTCCGATGTCCAGGCGGTGCAGCCCCGATAGAGACTGTAACAGCGCGGCCGTATCGCAAGGTCTTTGCTTCTTATTCCCATGAAGATGTGGATATTGTAGATGAATTCGAACGTATTATCACAGCGTGCGGAGACCAATACCTGCGGGATTCTCTAACCCTTCGTGCCGGCGAAGTCTGGAGTGACCGACTATCCGAGATGATTCGAGAGGCCGATGTCTTCCAGCTTTTCTGGTCGCGTAATTCGATGGTCTCGACGTTCGTGCGTCAGGAATGGGAACACGCCCTCTCGTTAAACCGGCAACACTTCCTTCGGCCAATTTACTGGGAAGAGCCTTTTCCAGAAAACAGAGCGTTATGCTTGCCACCGGACGCGCTTCGTCGACTGCATTTCCAGAATCTAAGACGACCGAGAGGACAAGCAGGGGCACAATTGTCCTCCGAACATCCACAGCCATCCCAACGAGGTCCCAATGCCAACGATATGCTGCCGTGGGAATGCCAGAAAGGTGTGTCGCCAAAGGCTACCGCCAAGACGCTGCATACCCTGGACGGCCATGAGGGTTGGGTGTTTGCAGTGGCGGTGACGGGGGATGGGCGCTATGCGGTCTCCGGCTCGTTGGACCAGACGCTGAAGGTTTGGGACCTGGCCAGCGGCAAGGCTCTGCATACCCTGGGCGGCCATAAGGGTTGGGTGTTTGCAGTGGCGGTGAGGGACGATGGGCGCTATGCGGTTTCAGGTTCGGATGACAAGACACTGATGGTCTGGGACTTGGCCTCGGGCAAGGCGGTTCAAGCCCTGCGCGGCCATAGGGGTAGGGTGGTTGCGGTGGCGGTGACGGGCGACGGACGCTATGCGGTCTCCGGCTCGTTGGACCAGACGCTGAAGGTCTGGGCCCTGGCCAGCGGCAAAGCGCATACCCTGCGCGGTCACGAGGGTGAGGTGTGGGCGGTGGCGGTGACGAAGGATGGGCGCTACGCGGTCTCCGGCTCGTCGGACACGACACTGAAGATCTGGGACCTGTCGAGCGGACAGGTTGTAGCGAGCTTCTGCGGGGAAAGCGCCTTCCGCTCTTGCGCTGTCGCCCCAGACGGCCGCACGATTGTTGCGGGCGACGCGTTAGGTCGAGTGCATCTTTTGCGGCTGGAGAATATGCCTTGAGGAGATTCAAGATGAAGAAGCGAAACGGGAGGGAATCGGGCGGGTCTGAGTGTTCGATGGTGCTGTACTGCTTGTTGCGGCGGGGGGCGGCGGGAGGGGGTTCGGAGTTCTTGCTGGTGACGAAGCAGGGGTATCCGACGTTTCCGCCGACGAAGTTTCGGGCGGGGGAGGATTTGTATTCGGCGCTGATGCGGCCGATGGAGGAGGATCTCGGGCTGCCGGCGGGATGCTACTTCCCGGAGGAGGAGTTGCCGGTGATCCCCAACGCGGGCGAGAGCCTGCGGTATCCGGGGTTGTCGAAGCAATGGTATCTGTATCCCGTGGTCGTCTCTCTTACGGCCGAGGGGATGGCGAGTCTTGCGAGAACCGTGGCCGAACAGGGGCCTCTCCACGATTCGTTGCGGCCGGTGTGGTGGTCGCTGGAGGAGGTGCTCCAACGGGCCGAGGAGCCGAATGTGCGGGCCATCGCGGCGCATCTGCGCGACAAGCCGACGGAGTTGCTGAAGAAGCCCCCGGCTGAGCCTTCCATGGAGGCCCTGGCGTGCTCCTGGGCCGCTCAACATGGCGGCGGCGTGCGGGTGGTGAGGGCTGCGGATATTCGCCGGATCATCGGCGCCGGGTCGCGGGCGTTCAACCTGCGCGTGGCCGACCCCTATCTGCCGTACCAGAAGCAGGGACTGGGCTTCACCTGGAGCTTCTTCACGCCCAGGGACACGCAGGATGTCCACGTGCACGGGCTGCCGGCCGTCGAGATCTACGGCGTGCTGGCGGGCCGCCTGCAGCTCTGGTACAAGCCCATGGATCAGCGGGGCGTGCGGGCCTGGCGCTGCCGGACGCTCAACCCCGGCGATTGGGCGGAGGTGGAGCCCTTGAACTGTCACTTCGCCTGCTGGCTGGATCGCGAGGGTCTGGGCACCGTGATCAAGGCCGCCGGCAGCGGCGAGCTGGCCGGCGTCGGCCGGCTCGGCATCTCCGGCAAGACCACCTGCAAGGACTGCAACGTCCAGCGCCAATGTCTCCGGCCGCCCGAAATGGCGGAATTGCTGGACGCCTACCAGAAGCCCTACGCCGAGCGCGACTACCGCCGGATCGCCACCCTCGCAGAGTCCGCGATCCAGCGAGAGGAACGGTAGCCTTGGCCCGGGCAGGCAGATCCGCAGCCGCGAACGTTCCACGGTTGCAGTTGCGCCAGAAGGAACAGAGCGCTCCCCGCTGGCTGCGCCCCCCCTGCGGCCGATGTGCGAGAGACCTTCTTCCCGCGCTATCGAGACGCACGGGGACTGCGACCTTGGCCTTCTGCGACTAATTCGGTCCCCGCTCCGACGGCACGGAAAACGGTTGTCACCCCGTGAATCCTATGGTCTTGCCCGGAAATCCGACCCGACGTACAGGCGGCGGACTGCGAATTCCGCCAGGAGCGGCCGATCTATAAGCACAAGCAGTACAAGCACTTATGACTTCTCCCGTAGCGTCACGGACCCCGCTCACACGGCCCCCCCGCGCCCGTGGGGAATGCGGATGTCATCAGGCACGGGTACGGCAAGACCTCCGGTTGCACCGGCAAGCGGAAATGAATCATGCCAGTCGTTGTAACCGATAATCACAATGTGACCACTATGGTACGGACATGCAAAGAAATAGTAACAACGCAACATGTGGCACTTGAAGAAAGCAAACAACTCTGTCATAATTCCATCGACAGTGGTTCTTGGGAAAAGTGAGTAGATTATCCATTTAGGTAAAGCAGCCGGAGCGCGGATGTCCGGCAATGAGTATGAAACACACGACCGATCTCCGGATTGTCGGTGCCGTGGCATCGACAAGACCAGGGGAGCCCGCTCTCCCAACCGTAGTACAACGCGCGTGGGGTCCTCTCCGATCCTGCCTCTCGACCGTCACCCGTTTCCTCGGCCTCGCCTGGCCCGGCGCCGCCGTGGGGCTGGCCGTGGCAATCGTCGCGCTGCCCGCCTGTGCAGGCTTTTGCCTGAAAACCGGTCTTGGCGCCATCGCGGATGTGTTGGGTGGGTTGTTCGTCGGGACGATTCTTCTCGTCGCCGCAACGTCGGTCATCCTGCTAGGCTTGGCCGTGGTGAGGCGCATCCCGCTACGACTCGGGGCACTAATCGGAGCCACGATGGTCTGCCTGATCCAGGTGGGGCAGGCATTCGGTTTCTCGACATCCCTCGCGCTTCGCCTCGGAGCCCTGCCGATCGTGTCCTTCGGACTGGCGGGCGCCAGCCTTTCGGTTCTCCTGCGGCGCGGTTCCGCGCGAGTCCGACCCGCGGGTCGTCTCGCGGCCGCGGGAGTGCTGTTGGTCGCGGTCGTCGGGGTCGCTGCCTGCCTCCATTGGCTGGCGGCTCCGGGCATCGATCCCTGCGTGGAAAACACCCGACCGGCGGCAACCGGCCCGGCAGTCTCCATGGACGCCCCCAATCCATCTCAGAAGGGGCCCTATCCGGTCACCACCCTGTTCTACGGTAGCGGCACCGATCTCCGTCGTTCGGAGTACGGCCCCACGGTCGATCTGCAGACCGACACCGTAGACGCTTCACCGTTGCTCACACCCCTCCCCAGCCGATTCGATTCGTGGGTGCGCCGGAGGTTTTGGGGATTCGAACCCAAGTGCTTTCCGCTCAACGGACGCGTCTGGTTCCCCAGCGGCACGGGGCCGTTTCCACTGGTCATGATCCTGCACGGCAACCACCGCATGGACGAGTTCTCCGATCCAGGGTTCGCTTACCTGGGCGAGTTGCTCGCGAGCCGGGGATTCCTCGTGGTGTCGGTGGACGAGAACTTCCTCAACGAGAGTTGGCGCGGCGATCTGGGCGAAGAGCACAGCGTTCGTGGCTGGCTGCTCCTGAAACATCTCGAATGGTGGCGATTTTGGAATGCCCAGGAGGGAAATCCCTTCCACGGCAAGGTGGACATGACGAACATCGCCTTGATCGGCCACTCGCGCGGCGGGGAGGCGATCGTCCATGCCGTGCGATTCAATCAACTCACACGTCACCCGGACAACGCCAAGATCGCTTTCAACTTCGGCTTTGCGATCAAGACCCTGATCGCGCTCGCCCCCACGGAAGGCCTCTACCGTCCCCGCAGCCCGGCGAGTCCCGTCGAAGATGTCAATTATCTCATTCTGCAGGGCAGCCACGACGGCGACGTCAGGAGCTTTGCCGGCATGCGACGTTACCAGCGGATGCAATTCACCGGCCACGTCTATCGGATGAAAGCAGCTCTGTACATTTACCGTGCCAACCACAGCCAGTTCAACACCGCGTGGGGGCAATGGGACAGAAGACGGCCGCTGGGATACCTGCTCAATCGCAAGTCACTCCTGAGCGGAGAAGACCAGCGCACCATCGCGCAAGTCTATATATCCGCTTTCCTGGAGGCAACTCTCCACCACCAGTACCTGTATGTGCCCATGTTTCGCGATCACCGCCGGGCGGCTCACTGGCTGCCCGATACGATCTACGTCAGCCGGTTCCAGGACTCCGATTTTCGCACGATCGCCGATTTTGACGACCCGATCGAGGTCACGGAGACCACGCTCCCGGGCGGTTCGCAACACGGGGAGCATCTCGAGACCTGGGAACGATGGGAGATGATGACGCGTCTGGGCACGCCCCTCAACGACCACGCCATCGTCCTCGGTTGGAACGTGACCGGCCCTCCCTCGGGCACCGCCGCCCCAAGCCCCCGTTACGTGATCACCCTGCCGCCGATTTCCGCCCTGAGCAAGTGGCTCCAGGAGCGGCTGACCTTGTCTTTTTGCCTGGCGGACACGGGCCGGCGTGGCGGGCCAACCTCGGGGGGAAGTCCCGCAGGCGCGCATCGCCCCGGTCGCGGCCGGGTCGGCAAGGCGAACGTCACCGATCCCAACGGAGACGAAGCGCCGATCGACATGACGCTGGAGCTTGTCGACGCCGCGGGCTGTGCGGCCAGACTGCCGTTGAGCCACTACGGCTTCCTGCCGCGAGCGATCCAGGTGACCTTCAGCAAATGGCCGCACTGGGAGCGCAACTACTTCGGGTCCCCGGTCGAGCCCGTTCTGCAGACCTTCGAGATCCCTCTGGACGATTTCGCCCAAATCAACCCCCAATTCAATCCCGCCCGCTTGAAGGAGATCCGGTTTCTCTTCGACCGCACGAAGTCCGCCGTCATCCTTCTCGACCAGGTGGGCATCACCCGCAACAAGGCCCCGAAGGAAGATTCCTGAGCGCCCGGAACCTCGCGAAAAATCCTGCGTTCCAACGTCCCAAAAAGCAATGATTGGCGAAATCCTGCCTGTTCTTCGACGACCCGCCGCTGTTCTTTCGCGTAGGGAGCAGCGTTGGATTTTGACTTCGGGCCGGACTTGCGGTATAATACGCGCATGCTTAATTGGGGTGGTTCACAGCTATGAACGAGCTATTCTTGACCATGTTCGTGATGCTTCTGTTTCTATTGGGCGTCACCATCAAGGCGCGGTGAGCCTCGAATCGACGATCCCGATCGAGGAGGGTAACCTGAATCGCGGGCCCGCCGGGCCCTGCCGGACGGAGACCTCGTAACCGCAGGACGAGGCCGCCCCTGCCCTACTCTGCCCTTGTCCCTCCCGTCCGTCGGACGCCCCGTCGTCCCTCTCCCGCAGACACCCCGTTGACGCGGGGACATCCCACGCTATGATGGCCTGCGGCTCCGCCCGCTTCCCGGGGACCGGCGGCCACGGCGGGACTGTCCCGCCCAGGGTGAACGGCAAGTCTTCGGTACATGGCGTGACACGGTCGGAAAGGATGGCATACGATGCAACAGATGAATCGACGGAGATTTCTCGCGGCGACGGCCGGGGTCATGGCTGTCCCGGCGCTGGCCCGCCGCGCGCCGGCCGCCGAGCCGGCCCGGCTCAAACTGGGCTTGATCGGCTGTGGCGGTTATGGCCGGGCCGACACCCGCGCGGCGTTCAAGGCCGGCGGCGTCGAGATGATCGCCCTGTGCGACGTGGACAGCCAGCATCTGACGAACCTGGCCGCGGAGGTCGAGAAGCAGCAAGGCTCCCGACCCAAGACGTTCAAGCATTACGAGGAGCTCCTGGCGACCCCGGGCCTCAACGCCGTCGTTATCGCCACGCCGCCGCAGTGGCACGCCCTGCCCTTCCTGGCGGCCGCGGAGAAGAATCTGGACATCTATTGTGAGAAACCGCTCGCGTACGACGTCCGCGAGGGCCAGGCCATGCTGACCGCGGCCCAAAAGAAGGATATCGTAGTCCAGATTGGATTCCAGCGGCGCCAGAGCCCGGCGATTCGGCAGGTGCGCGATTACCTGCAGCAGGGCCACCTCGGGCGGATCGTGCAGGCGGAGGCGCAGATTCACTACAGCGCGGGCCTGCGCGACACGACGCCCCAGGAGCCGCCGGCGTCGCTCGACTGGGACCTCTGGTGCGGCCCGGCGCCCAAGCTGCCCTACTCGCCCCAGATCGGCCACGTCTCCTGGCGTCTGGAGAAGACCACCGGCCACGGGCATCTCGTGGACTGGGGCATCCACCTGATCGACGCGACGCGCTGGATCCTGGGCGAAACCACGCCGCACACGGTCCAGGCCTCGGGCGGGATCTACTACTTCCGGGACAAGATCACCACGCCGGACACCCTCACGGCCCAGTTCGATTTCGCGACCTGCCCGGTCCTCTGGAAGCACCGCATCTGGGGCGCCCAGGAGTACACACCGGAAGTGCGCAACGGCATCTTCTTTTACGGCGAAAAGGGCACCGTCTTTGTGACCGACGACCGCTGGGTCGTTGTTCCGAAGGACAAGAACAAAGATCGCCAGGAGCACAAGGCCGCCGCAGACATGGGGACCGCCCACATGGCCGAGTTCCTCAGCGCCGTCCGCAGCCGCAAGCAACCCGGCTGCACGGTCGAGGACGGCTACCGCTCCACCACCACCGTCAAACTCGCGATGATCGCTTACGACCTGGGGCAGAAGATCGCCTGGGACGAAAAGTCGCAAACGATCGTCGATAATCCGCAGGCCGACACCCTGCTGAAGCGGCCGTACCGCACGCCCTGGAAGCATCCGTACGAGGCTTGACGCCGGCCGGAGGCCGGAAATCCGGAATTCGAAGCACGAAATCCGAAACAAATCCCAATGATCAAAACGCAAGGAAATTCGAAACGGCTCTCGCCTGGCGCGAGCGTTTGGGATTTTCTTCCGGTTTTCTTCGGTTTCGAATTTGTTTCGGATTTCGAGATTCGGATTTCGACTTTCATGCAGCCGGCATCCCGCGCCACGGCACCTGGACCCCCTTATTTGAAAGGAGAACGAAATGACGTATCGCCAAAGAACCTCGACTGTGTTGTTCGCATGCGCCTCGTGCCTGCTGGTGACGGCCCTGACCGTCGGCGTGCTCCTGGCGAGTGAACGAGCCAAGGAAAGACCGCAACGAAAAGCCCGTACGCAGCGCCAGGCCGCACCGGCCAGTCGCCTGCGCCTGGAGCACATCGGCCTGAACGTCGCCGATCCGGTCAAGGCGGCACAGTGGTACGTGGACAACCTGGGCATGAAGGTCCTGCGCGAAGGCCCGCCGCCGATGAACGGCCGCTTCATCGGCGACGCCGACGGCAACATGATGCTCGAATTGTACCACAATCCGCCCGACGCCGTGCCGAACTACGCGGCCATAGACCCCCTGCTGCTGCATATCGCGTTTCACGCCGACGACGTGGAAGCCATCCGCGCCAAGCTGATCGCCGCCGGCGCGACCGCGGTGGATGAGGTCACGACGACGCCGGCCGGCGACAAGCTCGCCATGCTTCGCGACCCCTGGGGCCTGCCCATCCAGTTCGTCCACCGCGCCGACCCGATGCTGCCGCTCAAGTAACCGACCGGCTGTTGGGAGTACCGCCTTATGAGTTTTGACGAACAAAACCGGTAATCCCAGATCACCCCTCGTTGGGTGCCATGTCTACACCTCGTAGACATGCTCGAGTCGATCAGCAGAACATGCCTACGCAAAGCCGTAGGCATGGCACCCAGGCGTTACCGAATTTGTTCGTCAAAACTCATTAGGCGGGTAAGACCGCGCAGCGGCTCAAGGCTTCGTCAAACGAAACCTCGGACGGCGGGTGGCATCGCCAAGACCTCCGGCCTTGACGATGGTTTTCTCGCGTGCGGTCGAGGCCTCGTCGAGGGCCTCAACCATCGTCAAAGGCAGAGCCTTTGGCGATGCCACCCTCTACTACAAGGCAAAGATGTGTACAACAGTGAGGCCTCCTGCCCATGAGTCGCGGGCGCGATGCCCGGGAACGCCGCTGGCCCGAGCGGCTCTTCGCCGAAGGCCAATCAGGAGATCGGCGTTCCCGGGAACAAGCTGAAGGGGCCACCGCTGGTTTCGTGCCACGTCTGGTGTCCGACGTGACACCGGCGCCACTGCAACCGTAGAACGGTCCATGTCGGACGGCATGCGTCACGTCGTCGCCTGACCGCGTCATTGCGAGCGAAGCGAAGCAATCTCCTCTGCTACGGATTGGGATTGCTTCGTCGCTGCGCTCCTCGCAAGGACATACACGGAACCGCTCCTGCGGCTCTTGGGTTCGCCCTGCCGCGCCGGCGCTTGACACTTGCCGATCCATGGGGGGACGCGGTATCATAGCGGCACATGTGCAGCGGATAGAATGCGGAAAGGAGCCAGCTATGGCTACGGCGCAGAAAGACCCACGATTCTCCAACGACCCAAGGACCAGGATCAACCGCGG
>Ga0194125_10012688_pt1 | contig 11071 bp, 9 predicted proteins | sample TA2KigC250mmetaG_FD_148626 | JGI IMG/M metagenome (GOLD analysis project Ga0194125, IMG submission 148626) | Freshwater microbial communities from Lake Tanganyika, Tanzania - TA2015034 Kigoma Deep Cast 250m | ecosystem: Environmental > Aquatic > Freshwater > Lake | place: Tanzania: Lake... | reverse complement strand
GCCAAAGCCCCGAAGGGAGGCAGCGGCGCGGGCGCCCGTTTGGCTGCCTGCCCCCAGGCAGGCCACGCCGCACGAGCGAAGTCTCGTGCGGCGCTTAGTTTCTTACGCCCGTGGCTATCATCTGCCGCCCGCCGCGTGGCGGGCTGAGCCGCACCGACCCTGTCAGTTCGCGCCCCTGGGCCTGATCTCATGCCTCGCTACTATCCCATCTGCCTGTCGTTGGAGGGGAAGCCCTGCCTCGTCGTCGGCGGCGGGGCAGTGGCGCGCCGCAAGGCGCAATCGCTCCTCGACGCCGGCGCCGTCGTCACCGTCGTCAGCCCTGAGTTTTGCGGGGAACTGCTTGAACTGGACGGCGTGCAGCGCATCGAGCGGCGGTTTGAGGACAGGGATGCTGTTGGCGCATTCCTCGTGTACGCCGCGACCGACGACGCCGCGGTGAACAGCGCCATCGCCACCGCCGCGCGCAAGGCCGGGGCACTCGTCAACGTCGTGGACAGCCCGGCCGAGTGCGACTTCATCGTCCCCTCCACCCTCACCCGCGGCGACCTGGCGATCAGCGTCTCCACCGGCGGCGCCGCCCCCGCCCTCTCGCGCCGCCTGCGGACCGAGCTGGAGGAGCGCTTCCCCGAGTCCTATGCCGAGTTCGTGGAACTGCTCGCCGACATCCGCCGCGACGTGATGGACCGCGTAGCCGACGCCTCACGCAGGGAGGCGATCTTCAAGCAACTCGCAGGCGAGGACACGTGGAGATTGTTCGAGAAGCAGGGCGCGGACGCGGTCCGCGGCCTCGCCTCACGCCTCATCGCCGAGTCGGGTTCTCATACCAGGTGACGCCGAGGTTCTCCGCCTCCTCGCACGTCAGGACGTCGAGGTCGCCGTCCCCATCCAGGTCTATCAACTCCACCAGGTCGTACTTCGTGCCCTGCGGCCCGCTGATCTCACGGGCCTCCGCCGTTTGGAGTCCCGCCTTCAGGCGGCCCGGCGCCCCCTGGGGAGCAGAGGAAAGACCGCCTGAAGGCGGGACTCCGAACGAGCCTTTGGCGCCCGAGAGCCACATCACGCCCGACTTGCCGCGGGCGCCCTCGCACGTGAAGACGATGTCGAGCTTGCCATCGAGGTCAATGTCGGCGACGCCCACGCCCGTCGCCATTCACATCGGCCAGCCGCGTGCCGTCGGCGCCCCGCGACGAGTCGTCAATCGTGTGCCGCACCCAGGGCGCGCCACGGTCCTGGGCGTTGGCCGCTGTCACCACGAGCGCGATCCAGAGGAGGCGCTTCATCGCTTCACTCAGCAGTCTCGGAAGCTCAAAGCTACCGAGACTGGTCGGGGAGGTTTGGAGGGGAAGACGCATCCCCTCCGTGGGGTGACAGCGGAGCGTCGCGCGTGGCGCGCACCCTCACCGCGGCGCGCGTCGCCACGCCCACGCGCGCGAGCCGAGCGTGCTGCGCCCTGGCGGCTGCTACCTCAGCGCCTTGAGGAGGCGCACTGCTTTCGCGGCGTCGGCAGAGCTGTCGAGCGCAATATGGGCGACGAAGCGCCCGCCGAGCGCGACCGCTGACACGCCACGGAGGTTGATCCCTGCATCCGTGGCGAGCTGCGCCAGGCCCGCGCCCCGGCCAGGCTGGTCGGGGCCTTCGACGCGAACGGTGTGCAGGCTCTCGCTCTTGGCAAAGCCTGCGGCCTTCGCCGCCTTGGCCTGCTTCGCGCCCTTGATGGGCGAGACGAAGACCACGCCCGTGCCCGGCTTGTCCGGCTGGCGGCGGGCGAAGACGAACTCGAGGTTCGCGCCCGCCGCGGCCAGTGCGGCCAGCTTCTCGGCGAGGCCGCCCGGCCGGTCCGCCATCTCCGCCGCCCACGTGTCCACACGGCTCACCTTCAGGGCCATTACCCGCCCTCCTACGAAAGGCTGCCTCTCCCCGTCACCAGAATAGCCAGATCGCGCGCCGAGTGAGCGGCCAGCGCGCGCCTCCGGCCAATGCTCCGTCGTTCCGCAGGCGGCTGCTACTTCAGCGCCTTGAGGACGCGCATCGCCTTGGCTGCGGCGGCCGAGGTGTCGAGGGCGATGTGGGCCACGAAGCGCTTGCCAATCGCCGCCGCCGAGAGGCCCCGCAGATTCAGGTCAGCCACGGCCAGCGCGTGGGTGATGCGCGCGCCCTGCCCCCCCTTGTCGGGGCCTTCCACCCGCATGGCGTTCAGGCTCTTGGTCTTTGCGAATCCCGCGGCCTTGGCCGCCTTGACCTGCTTCGCGCCCTTGATCGGCGTCACGAACACCACGCCCGTCCCAGGCTTGTCGGGCGCGCGCCGGGCGATGACGAACTCGAGGTTCGCCCCCGCCTTCGCCAGGGCGTCCAGCTTCCCCTCGAGGCCGCCGGGCTTGTCCACGATGGCGGCCGCCCAAGTGTCCACGCGGCGCACTTTCAGCGCCATAGTCCTCTCCTTTAGAGAAACGCTCCTGCGCTTGCAGCATAGTAACCGCCAACGCTCCTGTCAACTGCGGAGTCGAAAAAATCGCCGTTTTCTGCTACGCTTCGCGCTCAGTAGCACGAGCTCGCCACCCTGCCCCTGCCGAGGCCAAGGAGTGACGCATGAGGTGGGACATCGAGGTGAGGCGTCAGCCTGTGGGAGTGCGGCGGCTTGACGCCGCTTTTGGCTGGCAACAGGCTGGCGCATTGCGGGCGCGCGCGCTCGCCTGCGCGTGCGCGCTGGCGTTCCTGGCGCCCCTTGCCACCGCGGTTGAGCTCGCCCGCTTCGAGATCAAGGAGCCGCTCGGCCGCGACTGGCGCGACGAGTGGCTGACGCAGACTGTCGCCATTGACTTCGGCGGCCACAGGATGCCGACGTATCTCCTCGACCTGACCACCGCCGAGGGCGAGTCGCTCCCCGCGCAGTTCTACGCCCTGCCAGATGGCAAGCTCCTCGATGACTACCACACGCCGTTTGGCAAGATGCAATTGAAGGTGCTCTTCAAGGCCACGATCAAGAAGGACTCAACGGCCCGCTTCGTCGTGACCGACCAGGGGAAGCGCCCACGCACATGGGAAGGGCTGAAGATCGACAAGCTGGACTGGATTGGGCCGACTGGTGGCGGGCAGCAGTGCACAGTGCTGTTCGGCGGCTATCGTTTCTCCTTCGCATCCCCGATGCCCATCCCATACATCTACTTCGGCCAACCTGCTCAGACCATTGCCAGCGTGATCTGGCCATCGAGCGTGAAGCTCAAAGGCGTCAGGGATTCCTGGCTCGAGGAAGGCCCAGCCCGGGCGGTCCTTCTGCGTAGCTTCACGTTCGAGAATCCTGCTCATCGCTATGAGATCAAGTTCGACTTCCGGGCCGGCGACCCGTGGATTGACATCACGGAGACCTACAGCCTCGGCAAGGGCTCTTTCCTCAAGCTCGATCTGACCTGGATGAAGGCCGACACCGTGTACCATCCGTATGCCTACAATGCGAGGACGTTCCGGCCGGGCGGCGACCAGGAGGACACGACCCTTCAGCCCCCGCAGCATCCCATCGCCACGCTCGGGCCAATCTGGCGCGACATCTGGTACAACGGCGGGCCGTTCGCCTTCATCTACAAGAAGGACAGCGATTGCGGCATCGGCTTCGCCGCCGTCTGCGGCAGCGAGTGGACCACGCCAGACGGCATCAGCCCCGAATCGCAGAACCTCGAGGTCCACGGCGACAAGGAGAAGCCGGGCCAGGTGTGGGTGAAGCTGCCGACCGATGGCGGCCACCGCCGATGGGCAATCGTCGTCGGGCACCCCGACATCCGAAAGCAGATGGGCAGCATGGTCCGCTCCCACGCCGACATCCCGCTCGACAAGGTGCTCAAGGAGTGGGTCCTCGACTGGCCGTCCAAGCACCAGGTCGTCGAGAAGGGCATCGGCGGCGGGTGGTTCGGCCACTACAACCGTCACGAGCTGAACCCCACGACCATGCCCCGCGGCGCCCGCAAGCGCCTCAACGACCTGATGGCCAAGGGCGAAAAGTCCTCCATCAAAAGCCGCGACCTCGCCTTCCTCGCCGACGTGTTCACCGACCCCAACTACTGGCCCGGCCCTAAGTACAAATGGAAGATCGGCAACCCGAACTTCCACACGGACATGTACAACATCCCCCTGAAGATCGGCCTGCTGATGCCCGACCACCCCCACGCGAAACGCTGGGTGGACTACGGCGTCGAGGAGACCCGCGGCAACCTGATGCGCGACAGCTACCCAGGCGGGGCGTGGGCAGAAAGCCTGAGCTACTCAGGCTTCTTCTTCCACGTCGTAGAGAACGCCCGCCTTCTCCGCGACGCCGGCGTCCTCAGCCCCTTCAAGGAGTGGCCCCGCTTCAAGGAGGTCGCCACCTATCTCGCCTGCATGCACACGCCCACCGACCCCCGCTACAACGAGCGGCAGAAAGCCCCCATCGGCGACACATCGCCCGGCAGCTACGTCAAGGAACTGAACGCGATGGGCGACCTCTACAAAGGGATTGACGACACCTTCGCCGAACAGCTCGCCCGCTTCCCGCAGAAATGCGACGGCGCGCTCGACCTCCGCAGCCGCGAGTTCTACGGCTTCGGGGCAATGCTGCGCGGCAACCCCTACGACGACCGCAACGAGAGCTTCGTCACCATCAAGGCCAGCCCCGCACGCAACCACTACCAGGGCGATGAGCTTTCCTTCCACTTCTGCTCCCTGGGCACGCCGCTGGCCATTGACCACGCTTGCCACTACTCGCCGCGCCCCTGGAGCGCCTCGATGCACAACCGCCCCGACATGAACGGCCTGCGGCCCGTCGCGGTCGCGGCCCGCCGCGCCTTCGCCACGGCGCCCGGCCTCGGCAGCGTCTTCGTCGCCGATGAGCGCACGACCCTCATCAGCCACCTGCCCCTCGAACCCCACAACACCACCAAGCCCGGCTGGGAGTATCCGACGAGCAACCTGCCCGCCGACAAGCCCTGGACCATGCGGCGCTACGCAATGCTCGTCGAGCACGACCCCAAGCGGAGCCAGATCGCCGACTACCTTGTCCTCCGCGACGAGATCGAGTCGCCTCAACCGGTCTGGTGGAACCTCCACCTCCTCGCCCGCGACATCCAGCAGCAAGGTCAATGCTTCTTGTTCTCCGGCCAGCTCGACGCAGACACGACCGTCCACTTCCTCACGCCCGAGTTCCGCGACGGCGTAGTCCGCCACTCCGTGGCGGAAGAAGTCCGCCGCGGAGCGGCGGGCCACGAGGTTGAGAAGCGCGAATGGGGCTGGAGCAAGGAACGCAAGTCGGGGACACTCAGGAATCTCAAGGGCGAGGAGTACGAGAAGGAGCATTTCGGCCGCTACATCCCGGAGGGCTTCGAGCGCGGCACCTGGGGCAAGACCCCCGAGCACAGCGGCGAGATGACCAAGTGGCTCCGCGTCAAGGCCCCCGCCGGCCGCACCAACTGGCTCGTCCTCATCATCCCCAACCTTCGTGGCAAGCCGGCGCCGAAGGTCGAGAAGCTATCCGACGCCTCCGCCCGCATCACGCTCGGCGGCGAGAGCGAGGTGATCCATCTCGGCAGCGACGGCAAGTGCCAGGCCGCCGTCGAGCGCGGCGACAAGCTCACCGTCCTCCTCAAGCCCGGGGACGTAAAGCCCTGGGGCGAGCTCGACTTCAAGCCCATGCCCCCGAACCGGGTGCAATGACGGATTTGCGCGCGGCGCTCCGCAGTGTAGCCGCAACCGTCCCGGTTGCGGTCGGCAAGCGGGACGCTTGCCGCTACAGCCGACCCCCCGGCCGAGCCTGCAACATAAGGATTGGCCGCGATACCGCGCGCAAATCCGTTATTGCACCCCCCCGAACCTCGACCAGGGAGCACGGTAGACATGCCCTGGTGTACAATTCCGAACAAACAAAACACGCCCGCCCGCCTGCCCGCCCGCCCGAAATCCCAAGACAAGAAGATACAAGAGAATGTGCAAAGCAATCTCCGTGCCACAAGCTGTTGCCCGGCGGCAGTGTGGCCAGTCTGGCCGGCTCCGGGAGTATATGTAGCGGGGGGCTCCGCCCCCCGAACCCCCGCCGGGCCAGGTCAAAGGTCGGGCGGGAAGCCCCCCCGCCGAGGCGGCTAAGCCCCCCCGGTGTCTCCCCTCCCCTCCGAAAGGGCGAGCCGCCGTCCCGGCTCTCGCCCTCCCTCCGCGGGCCGAATGCTCCACGCCGCAAGGCGTCTACCACCGCTTCGCTCGCCGCTTCGCTGCATCCGACGCAGGGTCGGCGGGGGAGGCCTCTAGGGGCGACACGGGGCGAACCCATCCTTATGCCGAACGCTGGACGTGCTCGACCTGGGGACGGTCCACCCTCCCAGCTCGCTCGCCGCTCGCGGTCGTCAGTGGATAGGCCGCGGGTGCAGCGGGGTGGCTCCGCGTGGCAGCACCAGGGGAAGCCGGGTCTTGGCCGCTGCCGCTTCCTGCTATCGCCCATCCTGCCAGGTGCGGACGAGCCACGCACTTCGAGCACGCGATATCCCCGGGCCGTCATTGGGAAACCACCACGCATCCCAGGGCCACGGGAGGGGGTTTGGGGGGGCGAAGCACCACAGGTGCTGCACCCCCAAGAGGGACGGCCACCAGGGGAGACGCCCATCGCCGCGTAGCGACCGCCGCTGGCCCCCAGCGGGCGGGCGGGAGGGGGGGCGAAGCGGCGGCCACAAGGCTGGAGTGGAGGAAGGGGCCGGCCCCCCGCCGGGGAGGAGCGGCGAGGGGCGGTCGCATCGGGGAGAGGCCGCGGCCCTTAGAAACTATCTCAGAACCCACGCGGGCTGCGACGCCAGCGATTCTGGCCGCAGGCAAGGAGTGAGGCGGCGCCACTCGCCGGCGAGTGGCGCCGATGCAACGGAGAGCATCCTTCGCTACGCTCAGGACTGACGACGAACGACACAGCCTGCGGCCAGAAGTCGCGGCGTCCCTTCGGGTTGCGGCGGCAGCGGGGCGGCTGCTGCGTTGCGGCTCCTCAGCGATGCTCTCCGCTGCATCGCCTGCGTCGCCGCGCCTTGCATCCGCCCCGCTGACGCCGGCAACGCAGCCCGCGTGGGTTCTGAGATAGTTTCTAAGCCGTCCGCCGAGATGTCCCTTGCGGAACTGTCGAAGATTCCGCCAGGGAGGTCCCCGAGACCCTTGAAGGAAGGCCCGGCCGCGCGCCAGCGGCCGGCGCACCCGAGGGCGATCGCCGCAACGCCGACGAGCAATGTGTGCCTTAGACCCGCGCTCAGTACCATGGCAGGCTCCTCCACAGCCCCATCGTGCGCTCCCCTTGTGGCCACAATTGTACGGGGGAGGGGGGAGGGGTGCTTTGTCAAGAGCAATCTGCGGCTTCCGGGCCTCGTCGGGGACATAGAAGGCATGACTACGAACTCACCTGCCACGGGGCCAACAGAGATGCGGTGGATCCCAGCGCCACCAGCAGCCGCACTTGACTTCGGCGAGTGGCTTGCCAGCCGCCGGAACCCCGCGCCAAACCGCAGCGGCGGCCTCAGTGCTGGTCACGTCGAAGGAGTCGCCAAACCCTGCCTTCCCACACTGCCCATCAGCATCGCTGGCGACGGCCGAACCGCTCGGGTCCTGCTTATCGTTGAGGAGGAGTCGGAACTCGTGGTACTGGGCCAGCCTATCCAGGGCGGCGTCCCGGAAGCGGTCCAACTGGCCCTGGCCGAAGCGGAGCGAATGCTGGTGGATGCCCGCCTGCGAGTCAGGCCGTCTGTCTACAAGGTGGAAGCCATCACAAAGGGGGAATCCCTGACCTTACTTGATGTCCTGCAAGGTGGCCGTGAGGAAGAGGCCCAATTCCTCGCCCACCTCGCGGATGATGCACTCGCCGAACGTCTCTTGGGGGTGCTTGTGGCCTCCGACGAGGCTGTAGCTCCGCCAGTGGCGGTTCCATCGCCCAAGCCACAGCGTGCCCTCCTCAGCTTCCTTGCGGATAAGCGCCAGGGCACCAAGCGATTCACGCATCGCCACATGGTCCCCGCCAGAATACCCCGCGGCAGCCCTGCTGCTCGGCCTCAGATGGGGCCGTGACGCTTCAGCAGCTCTCGCGCCGTCGGCGAGATCGGCTCGCGGTTTGGGTTTTGGAAGTCCACCCAGGTCAGCCATTCGCTTCGGAGCCCGGGCACCAGGGGCGTTCCCTCCTCCACCGTGGGGCGTGTAGTGCCCACAGGTAGTCGCGCCGCCACTGGCCACTGGTGGGGTTACAGCCAGCCCAGCCAATGTAGGAGCCAAAGGACTGCTGTCACAAGCACCGCGACCGCGGCGAAGACCAAACCTGTCCTCATGCATCGCGGACGCTCGAGAGCAGCCATGCGCGCGTCATACCGCGTGGCAAGCGGGCGAGGCATCCCCTGGCCGTGCCGGAGCACTGCCGCCGCGCGGGCCTCAAGGGCCTGCAGCGCCGCATTGCCATCCAGCGCCGCCTCCAGGGCCGAGCACGAGGCCCGGAACTCTTGCTCGCGGCTGGCGGCCTCGTCCAGTTCCTTGAGCCAGGCCTCTATGGCCAACGCATCGTGGGCTGCCGTGGCGTCGGGGGCCACCCCAGCCTCTTGCTCCACCTGGTGCCACTGGGCCAGGAGGTCGCGGCAGCGGTCCGCATCGAACGACGCGTGGGCATGGCGCAGTTGCTCGCCCAGCTCCGCGTAGCGCTGCCGCACGTCGCTCTCCATGGATGGCTTAGGCGCGTCCTCGACCCTCAGGAGAAGAGCCTTGGGCGGGGGCGTGAGCCAGGCTGTCGAATTCAGCTCCTCCCGCATGGCCTCCAGCGCCGGGCGGTCGCGCGCGGCCAGGGCCTCGCGGACCAAGTGGGCGAGTTCGCCGAGGCGCGCTGTCTCGAGTGCCCTGAGGTCTTCCCGCCAGGAAAGGTCGGCGGGGTCAGCTCGGGCAATCCTGCGCAGCACCTGAATCCGCGCGGCCAGTGGCGCGCGACCGAGCGCCAGCAGCCGCTGCTTCTCCAGCAAACGGTTCAGCGAGTCCTCATCCGTATCCGTGCTCAGCTCGGTCAGCACGCGCGCGACAACCTCGGGGCTGAACCCGAACTGGCGCAGCTCAATGCCCACCTCCTCGCAGAGGCTCAGCCAGGCCGCATGCCCGTCAAAGGAGAGGACGTCGGCGGCCTCCTGGAGGGCCGGGGCCTCCTTGGCCAACCGGATGGCCTCTTCGCGCATGCCTTGGCGAAGAAGCTCACGGCAACGGAGCGCCTTCGCCTTCGCGATCTCGCAAGCTTGAAGGTAGCTGGTAGCAAGCTCAATCAGGCGGCCTTTGTCAGGTGTTGCCTTGGAGGCCACAACGGCGCGGATCTCGCCAATCACTGCGCATATGGGAATCACGGCGGTGCCTGGGCCCCGGGCGGTCTCGAAGAGCGGCGCCGGCGGCAGGTGGGCGCCGCCACAGGCCAGGATGCGCTGGAAGTGCAGGCGGCGCAAGGCGTCGGGCGGTAGGCCCTTCTCGGGGTCCTCGGGGAGCGGCTCCTCCCAGTAGCATGGGCGGACGAAGTGCGGACGGCCCAGCGCCAGCGCATGCTCCCACTCCTGCTTCACGAACGGCGAGCCCATCGAGTTCCGCGACCAGAAGAGCTGGAAGACATCGGCCTCGTCAATCATCTCCCCAAGCCGGTCGCTCCACACCTCGCCCGCGCGCAGGTGCACCCAGTCGCGCAGATAGCTGTCCCCCAGCGCTGCCGCGTAGCGCTCGAACTCCTCGACGACCTGAACGTCCTTGTGCGAATATGAGGCGAAGATCCTCCGGTAGGGTCGGCAACCGACGGCTTCCCGCGGGGGCGGGGCCGCCTTCGCGGCCACCCGGCTGTCCACGCGGATTGCCAGCGGAATGTCGGCCAGGATGACGCTGCCGAGGAATACTGTGAGCCGCCCGCGAGCCGTCTGCCCGTCAAGCTCGGCGCTCGCGCGGAGGCGGAAGTCCTCCCGATGCACGCTCTCAAGCCACAGGAACGAGCGGCTTGGAGGATTGAACTCGACGCCTGGGATTTCGGGCTTGAACGTGATCTCACCCTCGCGTGGGACGGCTTTGAGGCTGTCCTGTGTCACGTCGCGGTAGTCGCGCACCTTTTCGCCCAGGGCTTGCTCGGCCTGACGTTTCACCTCCTCGATGGGACTGAGTTCTTCGGGCGGGGCATCGGGCGGCCGCTCCGACAGATGTGCGAACGCCAGCAGCGTATGCCACTCCATCGGCCTCACCACCGCGGGGCGATAGACCGTGAACTGCACGTTCTCGTCGAGGTAGGGCCGCGGCCCCTCGGCGGGCTTCATGCCGGACGATTTCCCCTCTTCCTCCTGCGTGGCCTCGGCCATGTTCGCGCCGCCTGGCGTGCGGTCTTGCTCAGGTTTCCTCTTTGCCATGTCTGCCGCTTCGCTTGGCGGGGGGAACAGCTCGCTTAGGTCCAGATTGCCCAGATCCAGAGCGAACTCGCGTTCCTCCGCGGCCATATTCGTTCCCCCGGGCCTTGGTAGGAGCGCCGGCTCGAGCCACTCCGCTGGCCAACTCACTCGGACCGCACCGTGAGTACGAGGGCTGCGCAAGCGAAGGCGTGACGAGACACTGGTCCCGGTGAGAACACTCGTGGGCCGATGGAGGACAGACCCGATGGGCATCTGGCCGCCTTCCCCAACGTTCTTCGGTGGGCCGGGTAGCGGCAGGACGCAACCGCCGAAGCGTTGCATCACAAGCGCCCAGTCCGCAAGCGAGGGGCGCTTGGCGGGCTCATCCTCGACCGCCTTGGCCACAAACGCGCTAAGTTCATGGGGCGTCCCGGGGCGCACCTCCGCCACGCTCCTGAATCTGCCTCTAGCCGTCTCGTTGAGCATTTCACTGAGATCGCCTAAGCGGACCAGCCTGTCGCCAGTCAGGAACTCGAAGAGCATGGCCCCAAGGGTGAACGAGTCGCTTGCGGGCGTAGGCAGCCCCGGCGAGATGATTAGAAACTATCTCAAAACCCACGCGGGCTGCGACGCCAGCGATTCTGGCCGCAGGCGAGGAGCACGGAGGAGGCGATGCAACGGAGAGCATCGCTGACGACGTGCGACAACGCCTGCGGCCAGAAGTC
>Ga0194125_10012683_pt1 | contig 11074 bp, 7 predicted proteins | sample TA2KigC250mmetaG_FD_148626 | JGI IMG/M metagenome (GOLD analysis project Ga0194125, IMG submission 148626) | Freshwater microbial communities from Lake Tanganyika, Tanzania - TA2015034 Kigoma Deep Cast 250m | ecosystem: Environmental > Aquatic > Freshwater > Lake | place: Tanzania: Lake... | reverse complement strand
ATTACTTCTGCCCACCAGCCGAAAGAAGAAATAATAAAATCAAAAACTCCGCCAATCAATCCGCTTACAACAAGAACACCAGCTTGCTTTCCACCTTTTTCTCCGGCGACAAGAATTTCTGTCGTTGCCGTTGCTTCAGGAAATGGAAATTTCCCATGCATATCTTTAACAAAATATTTTCTAAAAGGAATTAGAAATAAAATTCCGAGAAATCCACCAAAGAGCGATGCAAGAAATATTTGATAAAAGTCAACCGGCAGATTTAAAATATAAAGCGCTGGTATTGTAAATATTGCACCAGCAACAACTACTCCAGAGCTGGCACCAATCGATTGAATAATAACATTTTCACCAAGTGCATTTTTTCTCTTTGTCGCAGCTGAAAGTCCTACAGCTAAAATCGCAATTGGTATAGCTGCTTCCATTACTTGACCGATTTTTAATCCAGAATATGCTGCCGCTGCAGAGAACAGAATCGCCATAAAAAGACCCCAAAGCACCGACCAGGGTGTAACTTCGGGATAATTTTTTCTTGGATCCATAATAGGTATGTAAACTTCACCTTCTTTTAATTCTTTATAAGCATTTTCTGGAAGTCCGTTTACTGTATTTTTAATTTCCATTAACTCCTCCTAGTGAGTGATTTTGTAGAAATGATTGGATTTGAAAAATTTTGATTTTTTATATGCTAGAAAATTTTTGGCAAGTTAAGAAGCAAAATGGAGAATGTAAAATTGATAATTGAGAATTAATAATTGAGAATTGATAATTGACCCAGCAGCTGACGGATGTAGAGTTGATAATGGAAACTTGTTCGCAGAAGTTATGATAAATAACGAAAAAATGTTGAAACCAAAATGGAAAACTTGTATGCAGAAGGGATGATGGAAGATGAGAATGGACTCTGGATAACAAATTCAGCTCCTATTGTTCTTTACATACAATCACTTTTAATGGCTTGCTAAATTATTAGAGACGATTGGATTAAATAATTATCAATTAGTTCTCTGGAATCGCGAATATTATCCTAAAAATTAGTAAGTTCTAACCGACAATTTTATGAATAACCTGATCAACCCTACTGCTATCATCACTTCGTTTCTTCTTTTGTTTTTTGCGACTTTTCTTCTGTTTCACAAAAAGGGGAATGTGCTCAGTAAAAAGCTGCTGGCATTTTTTCTGCTTGTAAATGCAGTTTTCATGATCGATTATCTTGTCGGGATCCATCTTGCGTCAGATTATTTTTCTAATTACTACTATTTATTCTACTTCGGAGAAATGGCTGCCTTTCTTTTTGGTCCATCACTCTATCTGTATTCATGTTCGGTTGCTTATTCAAATTTCAAGTTGAATAAAAGCGACTACTTTCATTTAGTTCCGGCAATTCTCTTTGCTATATATTTTTTAACTTGTTTTGTTTTTTTCAATGATCAAATTGAAACCCGTATTGAACTGACAGGCGGTGCATTTACTCCTGCTGAAAGAATAACAAGAACTCTCTTTTTCAACTTGCAGGTATTCAGCTATTTGATTTTTTCTCTTATTTTACTTAAAAAAGTACAGAGCAGAGATAAAAAAATATTATTCTTCTATCGAGAAAATGAATCTTTACTGGTTGGAAATAATTCTATTCGGTTTCATCCTTATGTGGATTATCGATCTTGTAACGTCGTTGGTTTTCTGGTTTGATCTCCCATTGATGAATTTCATCTCGATTTTTTCGTTTGCTTCGATTGGGACAAACTTTGTTGTAGCCAATATTTTAATTTTTTGGGGATTGAAAAGACCGGAAATTCTCGAAGGTATGAATGGAGAGATAGATGAAAAAACCGAACGTCACATCATTAGTAATGAGGAGCGCCAACAATTTCTCACTCATCTGGAAGAATTTATGAAAAATGAAAAAATCTACTTTGAATCTTCACTAACTATCTCGGGCTTAGCTCAGCGTGTAAAAATCCCTCAAAGAACGCTCTCATTTCTTATTAACAATTCATACCAGCAGAACTTTTTTGACTTTATCAACTCATACAGAATAGAAGCGGCAAAAAGAATTCTGTCAGATCCGAGCAAGAAAAAATTGACAATTCTTGAAATACTTTATCAGGTCGGATTCAATTCAAAGTCAGTTTTCAATACTGTCTTTAAGAAAAACACAGGCTTAACACCCACAGATTATAGAAAATCAATGCTTAGCGAAAGTAAAAAGGCTTAGGCTTAGATTTAAGCTTAGAAAAAATGGTTCGGATTTGAGAAATACATAAAGTCAAACCATATTTTCAACTTCCCATAAGAACATTTATTTCCCTTTTTCGAAAAAAAATAGTTCGAGTTTATAAACTCGGACGAATAAATAATAACTATCCAACATTTTTGTAAAAAATTAGGAGAAGAAAATGTTTCTGCGATGTTTGACTTTAACTACGTCTGCGCTGCTTTTCACAACTGTGATGAGTTTTGCAAATACAATTAGAGTCCCCATAGATTATCCCAAAATTCAGCTTGGAATTAATGCCGCTGTAAATGGAGACACAGTATTAGTTGCACCAGGTACTTACCTCGAAAATATTAATTTTAAAGGTAAGAAAATTGTAGTAGCAAGCCACTACATTCTTTCAAAAGATCCTTCGGTTATTAAAACAACGATTATAGATGGAAGTAATCCAACACATTCTGATACTGCAAGCTGTGTGTTGATGGTTTCAGGTGAGGATTCTACTTCCGTTTTAGAAGGTTTTACTATTACGAAAGGAAATGGTACAAAATGGCTCGACGAACATGGTGCCGGAACATATTATGAAGGAGGGGGAATTCTTGTCACTCTTTCATCACCGACAATAAAAAATAATTTAATTATAAATAATTCTGCAGCGAGAGTATCTTCAGGTGTTACAAGTGCCGGCGGCGGAGGAATTCGGTGCGGTGACGCTTCTGCGAGAATTTTTAATAATGTTATTATGAACAATACTGGAATGTATGGCGGGGGGATTGTATTAAATTATTGTTCCGGTGCAATCGTCAAAAACAACATCATAGCACAGAATAGAGTTTATGATGCAGTCAGTGGAGTTTCAACTTTTGGCGGAGGTGGAATTTGGATACTCGAAAAAAAACCTGGCGATTCTTCACCCAACATTATTGAAAATAACACTATTGTCGGAAACGTTTGTGAGGATGCCGATGAACCTGGCGCAGCAGGAGATGGAGGCGGTTTGCTGGTTTGGAATGCAAATGTTGTTTCACAAAACAATCTCATATGGGGCAACCTTCAGGCTGGTTCAGGCCCAATCGCTTATTTAGGTGGTGGAAATTTTTCGGTTAATTATTCTGATGTTGAAGGCGGTTATGCTGGTACAGGAAATATAAATCTGAATCCCATGTTTGCTGACAGCAGTCTTTACTTAAAAAATGATTCTCCCTGCATCGATGCAGGAAATCCTTCAGTGCAATTCAACGATCCAGAAAATCCAGCCTCACCTGGGAATGCACTCTTTCCTTCAATGGGGACACCAAGAAATGATATAGGCGCTTATGGAGGTGCATTCAGGAATTTTTTTCCTAATTTTTCTCAAGGTAAAATTTATTTGAAATCAACTGATCTCAATTTTGGAAATATCATTCCGGGAGGAAGTAAAACATTATACATTCAGATCAGAAATCTTGGTGCAGGAAAGCTCTCAATCGACAGTTCAAGATTCTTAAGAAATCTTGATAACGAATTCACGCAAATTGTTTCTTTCCCATTAAATTTAAACCCTCTCAGCGTAGACTCTTTTCAGGTTAAATGGACTCCAGTATCGAGCTATGTAATATCGGACTCACTCCAAGTTTATCACAATGATAATAATTCAGTTAATCCACTCGTTATCAAACTTGTTGGGAATTCAAATCCGCTTCCGGATATTTTTGTCAATACGCTTCAGCATAATTTCGGAAATATTGATATAAACACACCCTCGCACGATACAACATTTTACGTTTATAACGATGGGACAGGTTACGATTCGCTTTTTATTTCGGTTGATCCGAAAGGTGTCAATCCGCCAACTGCTCTAAACGTTTCGCCGCTATCAATACGACTTGCTCCGAATGATTCGATCGGAGTTACATTTACTTTTTATCCACGGCAGATAATTAAAACCGGATTGGGAATTTATTCGCCTTCTGTAGTCATCGATTCACGATTCAATCCAGGAACAACGAGATTTGAAAAATCAATGCGGTTTAGATTGACAGGAACTGTTTCTGTTGAGAACGATTCAAAATTTCCGCGTGAATTCAGACTCGAACAGAATTACCCGAATCCGTTTAATCCGGAGACAGTTATTCGTTATCAGTTAATAGTTAATGGTCATGTTTCATTAAAAATTTATGATTTAATTGGAAAGGAAGTTGCAGTTCTTGTTGATGAATTTAAAGATGCCGGAGTCTATCATTTTCCATTTTCCATCCGTCAGCTGACGGATCCTTTTCCATTGTCAAGTGGAATATATTTTTATAAACTTGAAGTTGGAGAATTTATACAAACAAGAAAAATGTTTCTGTTGAAGTAGAAGCAAGCCATAACATTTTTCTTTATTATATTTATTCGAAAAGCTGTTGAATAGCTTCTCGCAGTGTCTTGACTTCGAGAATTGAAATGTTGTGATTCTTTTTTTCGATCTTCGAATTGGTTTTGGGAATGAGAATTTTTTCGAATCCAAGTTTCTCTGCCTCTGAAATCCTTTTTTCAAGCTGATGAATGGAACGAATTTCACCTCCCAAACCAACTTCACCAACAACGCAAGTTTTTGAATCGGCTGGAATATCTTTGATGCTTGAAATTACTGCAGAACATACAGCAAGGTCAGCTGCCGGCTCGTCAATATCTACTCCGCCTGCAATATTTAGAAACACGTTTTGCGAACTAAGTTTATATCCAAGCCTTTTTTCGAGAACTGCGAGTAAAATGGAAAGCCGTCGATAATCGAATCCAGTCGTAACTCTCTGCGGCATTCCGTAATTAGATGGAGTTGCAAGTGCTTGCACCTCAACAAGAATTGGTCGTGTTCCTTCAATCACTGAAGTGACTACAGAACCGGAAGCACCATATTCTCTTTGAGAAAGAAATACTTCCGATGGATTTGCAACTTCTGCAAGGCCGGAATCGTGCATCTCAAAAATCCCGATTTCGTTTGTCGAACCGAATCGATTTTTCATTGCACGAAGAATCCTGAAAGAATAATTTTTTTCACCGCCGAATTGCAAAACTGTATCAACCATGTGTTCAAGCAGCTTTGGGCCAGCAATTGCTCCGTCTTTTGTGACATGACCGATGATAATTACAGTTATCATTCTCTTTTTTGCAAGCTGCATTAAATACGCAGTACATTCACGGATTTGCCCGACTGTTCCCGGAGCCGTGCCGAGTTCTGGCCTGTGGATAGTCTGAATAGAATCAATCACTGCAACAGCAGGGTCATTTTTTTCGAGTGTAAATAGAATATCGTTCAGGTTAGTCTCTGATAAAATAAAAACATTTTCTGATTTCAACTTCAATCTTTCCGAACGGTATTTTAATTGTTCGGCAGATTCTTCGCCAGTAACATAAACAACTTTTGATTTTGAAGCTGACTCATCCAACTGGATATTTGAAACAGCTTGCATTACTAAAGTAGATTTTCCTATTCCAGGATCGCCGGCGATTAAAACAACACTCCCAATAATCAATCCGCCGCCCAGCACCCGGTCAAATTCCTTGATGTTAGTCGCAATACGTATGTTATCTGTCGAAGAGAGTTGAGAAATGGATTTTATGTTTTGGGCTGAACCACTTACAGCAGGGTGTGATGTTTTAGGTTTTACTAATTCTTCAGCGAGTGTATTCCATTCCATGCAGTCTGGACATTTGCCGAGCCATTTCAGCGATTCGTAACCGCAATTTTGACAAACATATTTAATTCGTGTGGACTTCATGAAATTAATTCAAAGTTCAATCTATCAGTTGACAGATTAAATTTACATTATAAAAATTAGAAATAATTAACATTTATTTTTCAGTTAGTATTAAACAACTTTAGTTTAGTACTTAATTTAACTCTCAGAATCTTGTGTATTAAGTTAATAATCAAAATGGAGAATGTAAAATTGATAATTGACTATAAAACAGAGATTGAACACCCCTCTATTTCCCAAAACACATTTATATAAATTATCTTAACGACTCCGATCATTGACAACTGTTCACTGTTTGCTTCCTCTCCACAAAAAGGATTCATCTTTAATGTAAGAACATTGTAATTTAATATTGAATTGACTATGTTTAAGTAGGTACTCTATTTAGTTTTACGCATACTTTATTTTGAATTCAGTTTTGATCTTGAAGATCGATATAACGAATACTTAAAAGTAGATTTTGATTAATTAATTATATGTCATAAAAATAATTGGAGGTATCCATGAATCACATTCTGCGTCGTAGGTCCAATCAAAATTCTATAATCCATTTCATTTTTATAAAGAAAATTCTTTTGATTATTTGCCATTCAAACAAATTAAAGCTGCAAACAATTATTTTTTCCCTTCTCATTTGTCTAAATCTACTTGCGGTTCTCTCTTGTTCAAGCAGAGCTTATGAAAGAACGGGTTCAAAGCCAGCGGATTTAGTTATTATTAATGCTGAAATTTTCACCTCAAATTCCAAAATGTCAGAGGCTGAAGCGATGGCCGTTAAGGGAGAAAGAATAAGTTTCGTTGGAAAAAATGATGATGTTACAGATTATATTGGGAAGAATACCCGAATAATAGATGCCGATGGCAGAAGAGTGACTCCTGGTTTTGTTGATAGCCACTGTCACGTTTTATGGGTCGGTGGGATGCTATCACTCATGCCTGCTAATTTATTTGGATGCAAAAACTGGGCCGATATGAAAAAAACCTTGCAACAATCTTACAAAGAGAGATCTCATTTACCATTCATTGGAGGAATTGGCTGGAAGATGGAATATGTTCCAGGCGGTATTCCTAAAAAAGAAATTTTGGACGAGGTAATCAAAGATAAACCTGTAATACTGATGGCTTATTCAGGTCAAAGCGGCTGGATGAACTCCATAGCAGTTGAGAAATGTTCATCAGCAAATCCCGAAGCATTTGAAGAAATGGGACCTGTGAAAGATTCTGAGGGTAGATTTACCGGAGAACTTTTACGTTTTGTTTCATTTAACTTTCTTGATTATTTCACAAATGAAGAAATAGATGAGAAGGTTCAAAAACTTTATTTAGATGCAATGAATGAAGCTGTCCAATCTGCATTGGTAAGCGGAGTTACCACGCTCCAAGATGCTCAGATAAATAAAAGGTTTATTCCGTATTTGTTTCGCTTTAAAAAACTAGGAGGATTAGATAATGTAAGAATCCGTTGTGCTTATTATGTTCCTCCAGAAAGATTAAAAGATAAAACAAAGCTTTTAACCGATCTTAAAGAGTGGCGAAAATTAGACGATGAAATATCTGATAAAAACTTGAAATTAGGAAGGTCCATTAAGTTATATATTGACGGTACGGAAGATAATCTCACGTGTTTTATGCTTGAGCCTTTTTCAAATAGACCAGGCTACTATGGCCATCCCGTTTGGACACAGGACGATTTTAATTGGATTTCAGCAACGGCAGATAAACTTGGAATTCAAGTAATGACTCATGCTGTCGGTGATGCAGGAATTAGAAGAGTCGTTAATGGATACGAATATGCCATGACACAAAATAACAGCAAAGATTCCCGGCATAGAATCGAACATAATAATCTTCCGCATCCGGATGAGGTGAAAAGAATGGGTAAACTAAATATCGTAGCTTCGATGCAGCCGACTCATATGTATGCGGATGTAATGGTTGATTCGGCATTTGGTTTTAAGCGACTTCAAAATTGGATGCCGTGGAAAAGTCTTGCAGATAATGGCGCTAGAGTTGCTTTTGGAAGCGATTGGTGTAATTCACCTTTCAATCCGTTTTATGGTTTAATTATCTCTGCTACGCGATATAATTATAAAGGAGATGATGATTGGGCTCCCGAAGAGAAAATTTCAGTTGAAGATGCTATCAGACATTGGACAATTGATGCAGCATATGCCTTATTTATGGAAAATGAAGTCGGCTCTCTCGAAGTAGGAAAGTTCGCAGATTTTGTAATGTTCAATAAAGATCCATTAGAAGTTTCCTCACTTTGGTTTTTACTAACACATGAAGTTGACCTCGGGACACTCGATGATGTTGTTGATATTACAGTCGTTGGGGGAAAAATAGTCTACCAAAAAAAGGATGCAAAGTTGTAATCAAATAAATTGTATTTTTTGAATAATCAAGTATTCTTAAAGAAATAATTAAGGAAAAGACCATGAAAAAAAGTATACAAGCCAAAACAATAATAACAATTCTATTAAGCATTGTTCTGTGCACTACGGCATTTTCACAAGAAGAAACAATTTCAAAGGACGATGCTGGAGGAAGAGGATTTTTTATGCTTGGCTGGAGTATGATGAACTTGGATGAGTTGAATACTAAACTTGAAAACAGAGGTTACTCTAAACTATCTGACAATTTCATTTCATTTGGTGGCATTGGTTATGGAATGATCGGTAGTATTCTCCTAGGTGGCCACGGAAACGCACTTAGCGGAAAGGAAATTGTATCTGGTGTATATAAAACCTCAATGAGCGCTGCCTATGGTTTTTTTGATCTCGGTTATCTTTTATATTCCGATGGAGCAATTAATGTCTATCCTCTAATTGGTATTGGAGGAGGAAGCATGAGTCTTAAAATTTTTGAAAATAAGATTTTATCTTTCGATGAAATTCTTGATAATCCTAAAAGGAGCGTTGAGCTTTCTACTGGGGGCTTCTTGATAAATGCAGCCTTGGGGGCAGATTATTTATTTCAACTTGGTGAGGATGAACGAGGCAAAGGGGGCATCGCGGTTGGAATTCGAGCAGGCTATATCTTTGCTCCCTTAAAAGGAGACTGGAAAATGAACGAAATCGAGATTACAGGCAGCCCAAACTTGGGAATTACTGGACCTTACATTCAATTTATGATTGGTGGAGGTGGTTTTAGTAAGAGATAAACAGATTAATAGATTCAAAGATTTATAAATTAAACCTTATCAAACAGAGACTATAATAATATTTTAACTTGCTTTTTTAATAATTCCGTCTTTCACAATGAAACACTTATATGAAAGAGGAGAAGCTTTTAATAAACATTCAAGTAATAACTATTATATAGTATGTGGCAAGCGAACAACTTAAAGTTTATTTTTAGACTCTTTCAGAAGAGAGAATTTTTTTCGAATCATTTTTGAAAGAATTATAAGAACTACCTTATAGATTCACGAATACACTACAGAACTTTCAGTTTTACTTTCTGCAAGAAGTGTGTTTCTAATCGATGAATAAATTTGTTTAGATTTTATTTCTGCTCCACCTTTTTTCCTTCTATCATTCAAATCAGAATTCAACTCCCGAGATTTTTAACTATGAAAAGCTTTAATCAATTGTATTACATGTGAGGGTATATTTGCTTTGGCCTCTAGTATCCTGTGCGTTTAATAAAACTAACAATAACATCATCATTTGACTTCATAAATTCAGCGTGTGTGCCAATGAAGTAGATTTTACCTTCATGAATCATTGCAATTTTATCAGCTGCTTTTTTTACGCTTACCATATCATGAGTTACAACTATTGAGGTGACATTCAATCTTTTAGACAAATCTAGAATCATTTCATCAATTGAGTCGGAAGTGATCGGATCCAGTCCAGTTGTCGGCTCATCATACAAAATGTACTGAGGATTTGTAACAAGTGCGCGTGCTAGACCGACACGCTTTTTCATTCCACCGGAAAGTTCAGCCGGTTTTTGATCGAGAATCCCGCGAAGGTTTACTAGTTCCAACTTTTCCTCGATGATTTTCCGGATGTCAGTTTGTTTCATTGAAGTATTTTCACTTAATGCAAGCCCGACGTTTTCTTCTACTGTTAATGAATCAAAAAGTGCTGCCCCCTGAAATAAAAATCCGAATTTTCGTCTTAGCTCATACAGCTCTTTTTCATTTAACTCTGATACAATTTGATTATCAACTTCAACATATCCGGAATCAGACTGAAGCAATCCAACTATATGCTTTATTAAAACACTTTTACCGCAGCCGCTTCGACCGATGATTGCGATTGTTTCTCCATCCTGAATTTCTAAATTTATTCCGTCAAGAACTTTCAGATCTCCGAATGATTTATGAAGATTATGAATTCGAATCATGCTCGATTAAATTTTTGCCAAAGCTAATCAATAACCAAATGAAAATAAAGAATTCTTAAGTGGTTGTGAGATTATCTCAATTTATAAAAATCTCAGCCTTAGACTCCGCCTTTGCCTCACTTATGCTTCTTCTCAATTTCTTCTACTTTGTTTTTACTGACATCCGAAACTCCGACCATTAAGCCAGCGGTAACAACAACAGCTCCCGCAATCTGGAAGCCAGTGACATTTTTCCCGAATAAAAGCATAACAAATGGAAGCAATGCTAGATAGACATTTGTATAAGGCACCCAGTAGTGCGCTGAGAACTTAGATAGATTAAAAAATCCATAGCTGTAAATGTATCCGCTTAAACCAGCGATGACTATGAATAAAATAGGCCACCAATTAGTCGGAATTATTGAGCCGCTGAATAATGAGTAGAATCTATGATATTCTACTGAACTCATAATTGCTTCTATTCTTACCTCAGCTTCTTCAGAAAGATCACTTTTAAGTACATATTCACCACCGGTTAAAGTATAATTCGATAAAAGAAATTCTTTATCAGCTTGACTTGCTTTCTCCAATACTCTTGTTTCAAACGTATTTACTGGAACTGAATCTGGAACATTAGCATTTGTCCACAAAGCAATGAGTGGGAATAGAATCAATGCAGTCCAAATAAAAATCATTTTAAAAATTTCACGCCAAACGACTAATGCGTTGGGTCCAACTCCCGGCAGTGCAGTTTGAACAGTTTTATTGTTTAATACATGCTGCGAACAGAGACAGCAATTGATGA
>Ga0194125_10012682_pt1 | contig 11075 bp, 8 predicted proteins | sample TA2KigC250mmetaG_FD_148626 | JGI IMG/M metagenome (GOLD analysis project Ga0194125, IMG submission 148626) | Freshwater microbial communities from Lake Tanganyika, Tanzania - TA2015034 Kigoma Deep Cast 250m | ecosystem: Environmental > Aquatic > Freshwater > Lake | place: Tanzania: Lake... | reverse complement strand
TGCTGGTGCGGGCGCCCATTTTGCGGACGCGGCTCGACGAAGCTTTCGCGAGGGAGATTCTCGACCGGCTGGTTGAGTCGGCGAGCTTCCGCGACCGGCTGCGCGTGGCAGGGGCGGGCGGCGAGATGGTCGCAGTGGCGTTCCCAAGGCCGGGCGAGGATTGGTATCGCGAGCATCACCGCCGCCCGCAGATCAGCGTCTTCGTGATGCTGGCCCGTCTCCGCGACGGTGCTGCGCTGGACGACTTATTCCGTCCCGGCGGCCGCGAACTGGTCGGGGCGTTCACGGCCGAGATGGATTTCAAGGTCGAGCGTCCGGCCGACTCGGTGGGCGCGGTGGCGATGATCGGACCGCGGCGCGATCTTGAAGAACGCTGGCGCTTCTTCCTCAGCGGCGTCGGCGGCGGCGTGGCCCACCACCATTGAACGAGGTTGACTACTCTGCAATTGCCGCGCAGTGGCTATCCGTGATAGGTTGCGTCGGTAATGGCAAACGGTGGTTCTAAGAAGCAAGTCAAGATCGCCTGTTCCAACTGCGGCCAGCATCTGGACGTGACGGCGCAGGAGCCGTTCTCGCGCGTCGAGTGTCCGACGTGCAATACGCGGCTGTTGGTGCCGATGATCATCGGCAGTTATCACCTGCTCAATCCGATTGGGGGCGGGGGGATGGGCACGGTTTACAAGGCGTTCGACGGCACGCTGCAACGGTTCGTCGCCGTGAAGTTGATGAAGAAGGAGCTGGCCAGCAACCAGCGGTTCGTGGCCGATTTCACCCGCGAGGCGCGCGCGGCGGCGGCACTGAGCCATCCGAACATTGCGCAGATCCTCAGTTTCGGCCAGTTGGACGGGCAGTATTACCTCGTGATGGAGCTGTTGGAAGGCGGCAGCCTCGACCACATGATCGAGACCCGCAAGCGCGTTCCGGAGAAAGAGGTGATCGAGATCGGCGTCCAGGTCGCCTCGGCGTTGCGGGCGGCGCATCAGAAGGGCGTCATTCATCGCGACATCAAGCCGGGCAACATCCTCTTCGACGCCGAGGGCCAGGCCAAGGTCGTGGATTTCGGCCTGGCGCAGTTCGGCGGGGAGGAGGACAAGCGGCAGGAAGAAGACGGCATCTGGGGCACGCCCTACTACATCGCGCCAGAGAAGCTCAACCATGAGCGCGAAGATTTTCGCAGCGACATTTATTCGCTGGGCGGCACGTTGTTCCACGCGCTGGCGGGGCGCGCGCCGTTCGAGGCCAACACGGCTACCGAGGTGGTGCTCAAGCATCTGAAGGAGCCGGCGTTGTCATTGAAGACGTTTGCGCCGGACGTGAGCACGGAGACCGCGCAGGTCATCGGCCAGATGCTCAACAAGAATCCCGCAGACCGATTTGATTCCTACGACGAGCTGATCGCGGCGTTGAAACACGCCGCGCAGGCCGCTGTGGTTCATCAGCGCCAGCTCGCCATCCGCCGGCAGCAACGGCCCGCCGGTGTGGTCGTGACGGCGCCCGGCGAGCCGTCCATGTCATGGGCCAGTGTCATCGGCACCCTTGTGGTGCTGGCCGCGTGCATCGCCTGCGCGGTCCTGATTTGGACACACCGCGAGAAGCTGTTCGGCAAATCCACGCAACGGAGCAAAGCCGCCTCGCAGATGGAGACGCCGACGACCACGGTGCCGGCCCTGGAGAACTGGCTCGATCTTTGGGATGCGGCCGACCGCAGTCTCACGGAAGGCAAGTATAAGCCGGCGATTGATTACTATCACAAAGCAGCGGAGCTGCTGATCGGCGATCCAACCAAACGCTCCGTCGTGCTCTGCCAGCTCGGCTTGCTATCCTATCTGACGGGCAAACCCGAGGACGCCCGGAAGCAGTTCGACGCGAGCGCCCAGCTTGCCGCGAGCGTGGGGCTTTCCGAGAAGATCACCCGCGACAACTACGGGATCGTGCTGGGCCAGTTAATGAGCGGCGGGTTGGAAGTTGGCTCCGTCGAACCCAAACTCAAGAAGGATCTGCCGGGCGCGTGGCCGTTGGCGCAGCTTTACATGGGGGCGCGCGCGCTGTCCGACAGCAAGTTCACCGAGGCCGCCGCGTTGCTCGGCAGCTACGCCAGCGCCTCGGTTGACGGCGAACTGAAGTGGGTCACGATCTTCCAGCCGCACGTCAAGAAGCTGTCGGCTGAACTCGCCGTTTACCTCAAGGGCGTTGAGGAAATCAAAGCGCTCGTTGCCGCCAGCAACGGTGGAGAAGCCGCCAAGAAACTGGCCGCGCTGAAAACCCGCACGAAGTCGCCCGTGCTGTTGAGCGCGCTGGCGCCGACCGAGGAGGAAGTCAAGAAGCTCACCGACTTTGAGGGCGAGGTGCTCCGGGCGCAGCAACGCCGTGATGCTTTTGAGGCCGAGAAAGGCACGCTCGCCCAGCTCGACGCGGCCATCCCTCCGCTCGTGGCCGAATACGACTTCGCGGCGGCTGCGAAGGTTTATGCCGACGCCGCTGGGAAATTGAAAAGCCCCGAAATCAAGCAGGTCGTCCAGGACCGCGCCCAGACTTACCAGCGGCTCGTCGCGCTCAAGGGTCACGCGATCCGGGGCATCGGCAAGACACCCTACGAGCGCGGCGATCTCACCAGCCGCCGCAACGAGCGGCTCACGGGCAAAGTGACCAAGGCCGACGACACCAACATCACCCTGACGCAGCCCCAAGGCGAGGTCACCGTGCCTTGGCGCGACCTGTCGCCCGTCGCGTTGCTAACCCTGTTCACCCACTACGACCCGACCGATCCCCTCAAGGAACCCGCGGCGCGCGCCAACAACTTCCTCTCCTACGCATGGGTTTCGCGCGACCTTCAGTTCCCCCAGTTCGTGCCGTCCTACCTGGAGGCCGCCTCCAAGTCGAGCGGCGAAGCGAAGGCCGAGTGGGACCGCCTCAACGCGCCGCCTCAACCGCCGCCGGACGTGCCCGGCGCCAAGCCCTCCGACACCGCCAGCGCGCAGCCGGGCGCGAAAGCCGCGCCGAAGGCGAAGCCCAAGGGCATCGAGTTGGATTTCGACGTGCCCACAAAGAAAAAATAGGCGGCGGGAACCGTCGTTTCCCTGGGGAAACGAAGCGCTGATCCGCTTTTCAGTCGTGACGATGCAAGACGCCCACCCCCTCACCTCAACGCCCTCACCCGCCGCGGGGGAAAGAGCGAGGATCCTCGCGCCGGTGCACAACTCGCCGGATGGTGAATGCTCTCAGGACCGCGCGAGTCATGGGTCAGTTGAGGCGGAGAAAACGGAACCGTTCCGATTTGTCATAAGTGGGGCGAGCTTCCAACCCCGAAAGCTTTCGGAGTTCCAAGCTCGGCCACGGGTGTCTCGGCGCGCGACGGGCGAGCTTGGAAGCTCGCCCCACGTATGTATTCACATCCGCCCGACTGCCCCCTTGCACCGCGCGAAGGTTTCCCTCGCCCCATCCGACGGGGAAAGGATCAGGGTGAGGTTCATGGGTTTCAACCTCCAATTTCTGGACGCGCATCTCGGCCATGAACCGATGCAGTGCAACGACCAACTTTTGATGCATATGCACCAAAAGTTGGCACAGGCTGAGCGACCGATGTCGGCGCAGCTTATGGATGGGGCTGCGGCGACTGTCAGTGACAACCTGGAGGAATTCGGCTATCAACCCGTCCTTTAACACCCTCGGCCGCGACAGCCTGCACCTCTGGATACGCTGGCTCGCCGCGGCCCTGCGCAACGACGCGCGACGGCTCTGCGGCCTGCGCGAACCGTCCAGAGCAATGCCCGCGCAGGCGCTCATCGGCGTGACCTACCGCTGCGACAGCCGATGCTCGCACTGCGCCATCTGGGCCGACTATCTCAAACAGCCCGAACTGGCCGCGCAGGAGATGACGCTGGCGGAGTTCGAGCAGTTCCTCGACCGCAACCCGCAACTGACGCAGGTGGTCACCACCGGCGGCGAACAGTTCTGCCGCGAGGACATCGTGGACCTCTGGCTGGCGATGGACCGCCGCGGTCAGCGCACCAGTTGCGCCACCAACGCCATCGAGGCCGACCACATCATCGAGCGCGAGACGTTCCTGCTCTCGCGCCTCTCCGGCCACCACCTGCGCAACCTCGGCGTCTCGATGGACGGCGCCGAGACAGTCCACGACCGCATCCGCGGCGTGAAGGGAAATTTTGCCAGCGCCTGGCGGCTGTTTCAGTGGGCGCGCGAACAGGAGCAGCGACACCCGTTCTACCGCGCCGAGATTTCCTCCACGCTGACCGCCGACAACTGGCGCGAGTTTCCCGGGTTCGTCGAATGGCTGATCGCTCAAGGCGTGCCGCCCCACAAGATTGGTTTCATCCTCGCGCTGCCGTCGGCCCACTACTACCAGAACGAGAAAAGCTTCAAGCCGGTTGCCGCGCCCTGCGAACTGGCTGACATGATGAACGAATTAAAGCGCAAGCACACCGGCTTCGCGAGCAACTACTACACCGAGAACTACCTCCGCTGGTTGCGCGATCCTTCCTCCGGAGTTGCCTGCATGGCCGGCACCGCGTTTGCCTACGTGGACCCCTACTGGAACGTTTATCCGTGCCTCGTGCTGGATCGCCGCCTCGGCAACCTTCGCGAGTATGATTTCGATCTGCGAGAACTCTGGCGCACCGACGCCGCCCGCCAGTTCCGCGCCGACTTGGCCGCGGAGCCTTGCACGCTCTGTTTCAACGAGTGCAACCGCTGGACCTCCGCGCGCGCTACCACCCTCGGCCTGGCCCGCATCGCGTTGCGTCAGGCGAAAAAACTGTTCGGTCGGAGCACCGCGCAGCGACGATGGCGGATGTAGATAGCGCGCGAGACGCCCCGTCTGCAACACTTCTGAGATGCGAACGGGTTTTTGCACGTTGCGCATTCCGGCGCCCCATCGCCAGATGATCGGCATGGGGAATTCGCCGGTCCGGGCAGATCGAAAACGTGGCCGACGCGGGGAGCGCCGAATTCCACACTTTCGAAAGTGTGGAATGTTGCCGGTTGCGGCCCGCGTTTGATACCGCCGGCCAGTTCGCCGGTTCGCTCGCGGCGTGGTGTCAAACACAGACGGATCTAGCCGGAACTGTCGCGCGATCTTCTCGGCCCGGATGTGGCCGGACCGCAAGCGCTCGCCCACCCAACATCTAATTCCACACTTTCGAAAGTGTGGAATTTTGCCGGTCGCAGCCGGAATCAGACAGCGCGACAGAACCCGCCATTTCGACAGTTGGCCCGCGGTTGTTATGAACGCTCCCCTCCCTGCGGCTTGCATGAGCACGGCGCGAACAATCATCGCGGACTTCATGAAGTCCGCGATGATTGTTCGCGGGGATTTGACCCTCTTGAGAGCCGCAACCGGCTGTTGAGATCCCAAACGGCGCACCGTCTCACTGGCGGGTGGCGTAAACGCGCAGTTTGTTGGTGAGCGACAGATGCAGGATGATGGCTGCGGCTAAGCGCCAGAGCAGGCTGCCGATGGCGAGCACGACGCCGGCCAGCTGTCCGCCGGGCGAACTCAGCGCGGCGCGCAGACCGCCCAGACCGAGAATCCAGTCGGAGACGGCGGAGATGCCCAGTGTCAGACCCATGAATGCCACCAGCACCGCGAGCATCGCGCGCGTCGGCGTGCGGCAGCGGGCCGAGAACCAGAGCGCGCCGATGATGACGAGGTAGAAGTGAATCACGCGCGTGCCGATGGCCAGCGGCGTGCCGCCGAGCATCAGTACCGATCGCGAGTCCGTGGCCGGGGGGTCGCCGGCAGGCAACCAGAGGGCCAGTTGACACGCCACCAGCGTCGCCGGCACCAGTCCGACCCTGTGCAACAGCGCGGCGGTTTTGTTCCACACCAGCGCCGCGTTCGACAGGGGCGTCGTGGCGAGCAGTTCCAACGTGCCGTTCTCCTTCTCCTCGGCAAACGCGTGCGCGCCGTAGAGCGCCAGAGCGAGGTTGATGAGGAACCAACTCACCGGAAAGAAAATCCCAGACATGCCCAGGCCGAGTTCCTCCCACGACATGTGCGGGCACTCGATCACCACGGTGCCCATGAACACAACCAAGAAAAACGCGCAGGCCGCCGTCGGCCCGAAGCGCCCGACCAGCAGACGCGTCGGGCGAATCTGCTGCAACCGCGCCGCCGTCTTGCTCTGGAAGACGGCAGGGACCAGCGGGGGCAGTTCGGCCTGCTCCCACCCTTGCAGCCGCGCCGGCGTCCACAACCACGCGCTGATCAACACCAGCGCCACCGTCAGCAGCAGCCCCACGCCGAGCGAACTGGCGCAACGAGCCGCGGCCATCGCGGGCCAGAAGCCGGTCAACTCGTGATGGAAGGCGAAGAGCGGACTCCACGCGTCAAGCCACAACGGCGGCGCTTTGGGCATAGCAGCCTCCAGCCAGAGCAGTTGCGCCGCCGACGGCAGGATCACAAACAGCAGCAGCGCGGCGAAGTAGCTGAAGATCGTCGCCTGCGAGGCCCGCGGCGCCAGCATCGAGCAACAGAGACCGATCGCCAGCCCGCCCGCGCCCGCCACCGCCGTGATCGCCAGCAACCGCAACACGTGCCCAAAGTCCGCGAGGGCCACCGACCCCGCCAGCCACGGCAGCACCGCGCTGATAACGAAGATCAGCAACAGCATCGCCGCGCGGCTGGCGAACTTGGCCAGCACAATGTCCCACCGGCTCAGATCGGTCAGGACCAACAACCCGACGGAACGATTTCGGCGTTCCTCGACCACCGCCGCGCTGCCCATCACCGGCCCGATCATCGCCACGAAGCAGAAATGCGCGCCGGCGATCGTCTGGAAGAACGCCCAGCCGGCATGCCCGCGCGCCGAGCCGATCACGATCAACCAAAGCGAGATGGCACCCGCCGCCACGTTCAACCCCAGCAGGAGCATCGGCATGAACCGATAGCGCCGGAAACTCAAACGCCATTCCGCGGCGAACGTGTCGAACAGGTGGCGCGTCATGGCAGACAGGGAACTCCAAACTCCAAACTCCAAACTCCAGGGAAGCTCCAAGCCCCAAACCTCAAATGGCGCCTGTGCCAACGTAGTTTGGACTTCAGTCCAAGCACCTGCCAGAAGACTTGGGCTGAAGCCCAGACTACTTTGGTCGCGTCTTCCGGCCGCCTTGGGGCTTGAGAGTTGAAGTTTCCCTGGAGCTTGGAGTTTGGAGTTTGGAGCTTCATGGCTTCTCCCTCTCCTCGCTCGTCAGGCGGATGAACAGCTCCTCCAGCGGCGCGGTTTCCTCGCGCAACACCGCCAGCCGCAGGCCGCCAGCCACGAGCCGTTCGGCCAGGAAACCGTGGTCGGCCACATCGGGCTTCAATCGCACCCGCAAGCCGCGCCCGGACGGCTCGACGGACTCGACCTCGGCGCACGCCGCCAGCCGGGTTCGGGCCTCCTCAACACGGTCGGTCACCTCAACATAGACCGGCCGGCCCGAATGAATGCGGCGGCGCAGTTCCTCCAGCGTGCCGCAAAACGCCAGCCGGCCCTTGTCCACAATCGCCAGCCGGTTGCAGACATCCTCCAGTTCCGAGAGGATGTGCGAGCTGAGAAACACCGTTTTGCCGGCGCGCCGCAAGTCCTTCAACACCTCCAGCAATTCCATCCGCGCCCGCGGGTCCAGGCCGCTGGCCGGTTCGTCCAGCAGCAACACCTGCGGATCGTGCACCAGCACGCGCGCCAGCGCCACGCGCTGTTGCTGGCCGCGGGAGAGCGTGCCGATCAGCGCGTCACGTTTCTCAGCCAGCCGCACACGTTCCAGCGCGTCCGTCACCGCGGCCGTCCGCTGCTCGCGGGACAGGCTGTAGGCGGCCCCGAAGAAGTCCAGATACTCGGCCACCTTCATCTCGCGGTTCAGACCGAAATGCTCCGGCATGTAGCCGATCAGGTGCCGCACGGCGCGCGCCTCGGTCACGACGTCATGGCCCAGCAACTGCACGCGGCCAGCGTCGGGAGTCAGGAACGTCGCCAGGATGCGCAGCGTGGTGGTCTTGCCCGCGCCGTTGGCGCCGATGAAGCCGAACAAGTCGCCGCGCTCGACGCGGAAGGAAAGGCCGTTGACCGCCGCGGTCGAACCGAAGCGTTTGACCAAACTGTCTAGTTCGATGGCGGCCGCGCCGTCGCCGGCAGGACCAATTCTCGTGTCAGCAATAGCCATTGTGCAAGACTCAGTTCTTCCGCGCGCACCGTCAGCCGCGCGCCCAACCGTTCCAGCGCGGCTTCGAGTTTATCAGGTCGCATCCAATCGCCAAGCCCGGATTTCGACAGCACGCCGCGCAGCATCTTGCGGCGGTGCTGGAAGGCGGCCCGCACCATCTGCTTGAACGGCCCCTCCAGCGCCGGCTCCAGCAACGGATGCGTCGCCAGCCGCAGCACGATCACCGCTGATTCGACCATCGGCATCGGCAGGAAACAGGCCCGCGACACCCGATGCTCGCGCCGCACGTCGTAGTGAAGCTGCGTAAACAACGTCAGCGCGCTGTAATCCTTCGTCCGCGGCTGGGCCGTCAGCCGGTCGGCGACCTCGCGCTGGACCGTCAGCACCATCAGCCTCGGCGGCGTCGGCGACTCCACCAGATGCATCAGCAGCGGCGTCGAGATGGCGTAAGGCAGGTTGGCCACGACCTTGAACGATGCCGGCAGCGCCGCGGCGAAGTCAAATTCGAGCGCATCGCCGTGGACCAGTTGCAGTTTCTCCCGCCGGTCGAACCTCTCGCGCAGGAACGCCGCCAGCCGCGCGTCCTTCTCCACTGCCACGACCCGGCCCGCGCGCTCCAGCAGTAATTCCGTCAGCGCGCCAAGCCCCGGCCCGATCTCCAAGACGGCGTCCGTCGCGCGCAGCTCGGCGGCCTTGACGATGAGCCGCGCGATGTTCTGGTCCACGAGGAAGTTCTGGCCGAGCACCCGGCTGGGGCGCAATTGCAGGTGTTGGATTGCGGCGCGCGTCTCGGTCGGTGTCATCGGTAGAATCATCAACCAACTGGAGGCGGCGCGCAAGGCGGAGGGGGGAGGGAAACTCCAAATCCCAAGCTCCAAGCTCCCAGGAAGCTCCAAACCACAAACCCCAGGTGTCTCACGCTGGCCCGGGAACGTCTTGTAACTTCGATCTTGATGTTTCTCTGGAGCTTGGAGCTTGGGATTTGGAGTCTCCGCCGCCGCGCAACTTTGCCGGAGCCGGGGTGTTGGTTTCCTTGCCACGGCAGTGAAGCCGGGCGACAGACAATCAACGACAGGAGAAGCATTCGATGAAACATTCGGTTCTGAAGATACTGGCACTCATCGTGGCGCTCGGCGTGGCCGCGCCCATGCTCGTTCCGGCTGGAGAAAAAAATGCGGAAGGCAAACGCGGCGCCCGTGGCGCGGCAATGATGGCCAAACTGGACGAAGCTTTGGGCAAGCTGAGCCTCACGGAAGTGCAGAAGACCAAGATCGAAGCGTGCAAGGCGAAGTATCAGGAATACGTGAAGGCTCACGGGGAGGAATTCAAGGCGGCGCGTGGAGGCGCCGACGAGCAGAAGAAGCGCGAAGCCAAGAAAGGCTGGTTCGAGAAATGGCAGGAAATGATGGACGGTATCCGCGCCGTGCTCACCGACGAGCAGAAGAAGAAGTTCGAGGAAGCCATGCCGGCCCGCGGCGCTCGCGGTGATCGAGGCAAGCCCGGCGGCAAGCGTGGCGGCGAAGTCGTCCAGTAATCTTCACCGCGTCGCACAAAATGGCGACATGGTGTAGGCGCCGACGTAAGGAGGCGGACCCGCTTCCAATCACAACGTTTTCGCCCATCCATGAACCTTGCGGTCGGCGGACGAGTAGCTCGACTTTCCAAAGTCGAGACTCGGGCTTGAGAACGACGCGTCTCGACTTTGGAAAGTCGAGCTACGTTCATGACCCGACGCGCCAACGCCGAATTGGCGGAGTTCTCCTCACCGCGCCGCGTCCACCAGCGCCCGGAACAACGCCGCCGCGTGCGGCAGCCTGTCGTGGAGCCGCTCCGGGTGCCATTGCACACCGATCACCCACTGTGACCCGTCGGCCTCAATGGCTTCAATGACGCCATCGCGCGTCGAACGGGCCACCACACGGAGCTTCGGCGCGCAAGCCTGAACCGCCTGATGATGACTGCTGTTGACCTCCAGTGTCGTCGCGCCCGTGATGGCGGTCAGCCGCGAGCCGACCTCCAGCGATACTTCATGGGCGACTTCGTAGGGGTTCGGCGGAAAATGATCCACTCCCAGGCCGCTGTCCCGCGGCACATCCGCCACTAGCGTGCCGCCCAGCGCAACGTTCATCACTTGGCAGCCGCGGCAAATGCCCAACAGGGGCCTGCGCCCTTCGCGCAAGAAATGCCGGACCAGGAAAATCTCCATCGCGTCCCGCACCCGGCTGATGCTTCGCGCGGCCGTGTCACCCGCATCGCCGCCGTAGAACTCTGGGGCCACGTCCCCTCCCCCGCTCAGCAGCAATCCGTCCGCCCGCGCCGCCAACGCCGCCAGCGCCGCCTCGTCCTCGGTCAACGGCAGCACCATCGGCAGACCGCCCGCGGCAAGGATCGCATCGGTGTAACTCTTGCTCAAGAGCGCCTGCAATCGCCCGTTCTTGGTCACGTTCACATCGGGCGTCACCGCAATCAACGGTTGCTTCATTACAACAGAAACACTAGCAGACCATCGCCCCGCAGGACAGCGCAAGGCACCAGAACGTCATCCCACCGCCCCAAACTGCTGGCGACACGCTCTCTTGCTCGTTCCCGTCCTGAAGCAGAAGCGACGGCTGATGAGTCATGCTCAAATACGTGTGTAACATAGAAGTTCACGATCGTGAACTTCTATGTTACAAACGATGATACTTCACTGCCAACGTTGGCTTCCTCACGCGAGATGACTGCACGCGACCTGACTGCGTCTTGACAACAAGCAAAGGAAGAAAGTCTGTCTCGCAAACCAAGCGTCACCAAACATCCTTGCAACCCGCCCCCCGTTCCGCTACAGGCAACGGCCATGCGCATCGTGGTGCAACGTGTCAGCCGCGCGGCGGTCCGGGTCGAAGGCCAGACCGTCGGCGAGATCGGCCGCGGTC
>Ga0194125_10012675_pt1 | contig 11078 bp, 9 predicted proteins | sample TA2KigC250mmetaG_FD_148626 | JGI IMG/M metagenome (GOLD analysis project Ga0194125, IMG submission 148626) | Freshwater microbial communities from Lake Tanganyika, Tanzania - TA2015034 Kigoma Deep Cast 250m | ecosystem: Environmental > Aquatic > Freshwater > Lake | place: Tanzania: Lake... | reverse complement strand
GAGCCAATTCGGTATAAAAAGGATTGGCTATATTCGTGATGACCAGCCCCAGGGTTTTTGTCCGTTTCATCACCAAACTTCTGGCGACGAAATTGGGCCGATAACCCAACTCTTTTGCGATGGAGAGGATCTTCTCTCTGGTCTCCTTACGAATGCGGGATTTATTATTGAGGGCTCTTGAAACAGTAGTGTGGGATACATTGGCGAGTCTGGCAATATCTTTTATATTGACTTTTTTATTCATCATGTTGCGTATTGAGACACAAATGAGAGGTAGGGGGTGGATTCAGAACCCCCTACCCTTTGATGATTATTTCTTCTGGGCTTCTGCTTTTGCTTTAGCGATGGCCTCATCTTCTCGCTTCACGTCCTCCATAGTCTTTGGTTTCACTTTGTCCGGCACAGGTTCCAAACCATACTTCCACTTCAAAAACTGTGTTCCAGTTTGAGGGAAAAGCGCATAGATCAAGGTATCATAAAGGTCTTTAGCCAAGTCTTTCGATTCCTCTTTCACCTTTTCCAACTCCAGTTCGATAACATCTGCAGGACGGCAAGTGATTGGCTCTTTTCCTTTCTTGTATCCTTTCAGTACCGTCTTCTGGATTTCATCCGATATCGGAACAGGCGATTTTCCATAGAGGCCGTAAACGTAGTCCTGCGTTTCTTTTGACAACATCTTATAACGGCCGAAGAGAACATTGAGCACGGCCTGAACTCCTACGATCTGCGAGGTAGGTGTCACCAGTGGAGGATATCCGAGATCCTTCCGAGTCTTTGGCAACTCCGCATAGACCTCCGAAATCCTGTGGAGGGCATTTTGCTGCTTGAGCTGGCTCACCATGTTTGAGATCATCCCTCCGGGTATCTGATGCTTGAGCACCGCGGTATCAATGACAGACATCTTCGTCGTATCCAGAAAATCTCGATATTTCGGAGCGATTGTCTCCAGATATTCTCCTAACTTCAATAGTTTCGAAAGGTCGATCTTCGGATCCCAGGGCGTTCCCTGAAGAGCCACAAGAAGAGGTTCAACAGCAGGTTGGGATGAACGAAGGGCAAATGGAGCGAGCGCTGTATCAATCACATCCACTCCCGCCTCAATCGCCTTGAGATAGGTCATGGTTCCCATTCCACTGGTATAATGGGTGTGAATCTGAATGGGTATTTTCACCGTCTTCTTAAGCGCTTTGATAAGATCATAGGCATCATAAGGGGCAATCAATGCAGCCATATCTTTGATGCAGATTGAATCTGCTCCCATCCCCTCTAGGATCTTGGCTTTCTCAAGGTAATAGTCAATATTATAGATTGGACCTCCCATGCGTGTTTCAGTGAGAGAATAGCAGATCGTTCCCTGAATATGTTTTTTGCATCTCTTAATGACTTTAAAAGCGGTTTCGAAGTTGCGTTCATCATTGACTGCATCAAATACTCGGAAGATGTCGATCCCCACTTCTGCGCTCTTTTCCACAAATGCTTCCACCAGGTCATCAGCGTAATGTCGATACCCCACTAAATTCTGCCCCCGGAGAAGCATCTGGAATGGGGTCTTAGGCATCAGTTTTTTCAAAATTCTAACTCGTTCCCATGGATCTTCTCCTAAAAACCGATGGCAAACATCGTAAGTCGCTCCTCCCCATACCTCTACGGAATGAAAACCCGCCTGATCCAGTTCCTCGGCAATGGGTACCATATCCTCTACCCTCATTCTTGTCGCTAAATTGGATTGATGGCCGTCACGGAAGGTTGTATCAGTTATCCCGACTGGTTTTCTTGCTATCTTCTCCATGCCTTCCATTTTTGTTACCTCCTTTCCTCTTTTAATGGTTTAAGTCAGAATGATGCGTTAACGTTAACGCTTTTACAACTAAATGTCAAGCCCAAAATTATTAAGAATCGTAAAGGGGGCATTGATTACTAATGGGTGCAAATCTTTATAGAAGAGATTATTGGAGTTTGAAAATTTTCCCTTTGTCCAAAGGAGGGCATTAGAGTTTTCCTTTCTCTCTATCTCTTTTCATCCGAAACCAATCGACTCTTCATCTCCTCTGGACTGCCGAATTCTAACTTCATCAACCGTTGATAATAGGACCGGTGGGTATAGAGAGCGGCCATTGGATTATGCCCTGTTACCCGGTCTTTCACGGCAAAAACTGTTGTCAGGCCATCAACAAATTTCAAGAAGAGGGAGTCGTGGCCAAGGCAGAGTCCCAGCATGATATTGAAATCCGTTCCGGCATTATTCAAGATCTTTGCCTGCGCAATGGGATTGCACATTGACTCAAATTCACCGATTCGAATCTTCTCCTCATCCTTAACGCCGATCTTCTCCTTTGGGATACCTCCCACCTTGCAGGAAACAGCGATAACCTCAAAACCATGTTTCTCAAGGACCTCAGAAAGGATCGAAGCCTCATGGGTAAGTCCTCCGCAGAAGGCCAAGCCAAGCCTTTTATAGCCCATTCTCTGAGAGAATTCGATCAGCTCCTCCACTCTGCTTTTGGTGGGAATCATCACAAAGGGCTTGGCGTCTCGCATTGCGTAACATGATCCTTCCTGAACCGAAGCCAGACGTGCAAACTCTTTGATCTCCGGATCACCATATCTTTCCAGAGCCTCTGTCAGGATTGGCCCTTCCTTCTTTGTAGGGCATGACGAAGGTCCCCTTCCCTTTTCTAGCCTGCAAATTTTTTCTACCACTGCGCACTTTGCACAATTGCATCCAATGTCTTCCATAATTCTTTCTCCTTATAATTAGCTATCTATTTCGTAATAATATAGAGGACCATTTCTTCAGATCGCGAATCTCTTCAAGGTTCTTTATTTGATCAACAATCTTAGCTCTCCGTTCTTTTTCCCATATCCGATTGCTCAGATCATGAAACTTTTCGATTAACTCTTCCCAGGACAATGGATTCTCAGGATCGCCCTTACAATATTCAACTTTTGTAAAATAATGCTTCCCGTCCGTCAATAAAACTTCTGCAGTAGCACACCATTGTCTAGGAAAAGTTCGATCTAGATCAGGGTCCACCCTATATTCCACCTTCTTCATCACTCGGTTCACTTCTTCGGACCTGATTCTGGAAAGCTGGAACTCTCCTAGGCCTGCCTTCCTGTAAAGGAGCGCGACCGCTGCTCCAAAAGGCATGCTAAACTGCGCATCCACAATCGATTGCGGACGATATTTCATCTCTGCCGGCTCAGCGATGAGGGATGCACCTGCGCTCAGGAGCCCCAGAGTGACCTTCTCCACTTGATTCGGTTTGAGGTCGTTCTCTTTTATAATTTTCAGAAGAGCATCTATAGGAGGTTGCATATAACGGCAGCAGGCGTATGGCTTTACTGAAGTGCGAAGGATCTCAAATCCAGAACCGATTCCCTCTAATACTTTGGTTGCATCCGCTCCATTGGAATAGGCATGCAGGAATCCATCTCTGCCTTCAATGATGGAAATGGGGCCTCTGAATCCCCTCTTTGCGATCAGGGCGGCGACCATCCCACTGTGAGCCGCCCAACCTGCGTGGAAACGTTTTGTCCATGCTCCCTGGGCAAGATACTCCATCGAGCCAGCAGCCTGGCTTCCGGCAATCCCCATGGCGTTGGTGATTCCCTCCTCTTTAAGACCTATCATTTTTGAGGCAGTGACACTCGATGCAAAGGTCCCGCACGTACCAGTTGGATGGAATCCCCTGTCATAACTATTTTTAGGTCCCAGGGCCTTCCCCAAACGGACCATTATTTCATATCCAAGGACAACCGCCTCAATCAATTTCTTGCCATTTGCTTTGACCATTTCGCCTGTGGCGAGTGCAGAAGGGAAAACGACGACACCAGGATGAAGCGAGGATTCATTGTTCACATCGTCCATCTCAATGGCATGCCCAAAAACACCATTGCCAAGAGCTGAATAGATGAAAGGGGCTCTCTCTTTAGTTCCGATGAGGACTCCGCCCCGATTCCCACAGCGCATCTCATGGATGAACCGGTATATGCTGCGGGATGAATCCTCCCGAGAGCCACGACAGGCCACACCAATGAAGTCAAGGAAAAAATACTTCACTCGATCAATGACTTCATCGGGGAGTTGATTAAATTTCAACTCACCACAATATCTTGCCAGATCTATGGTGATACTCATTGGGTTCCCTTGGCTTCGAATTGCCTATCAATAATCAATGGACGGAATTCATTATAGGCAATATAACATCGATATTCAACCAAATCATTCCATCTAAAATGTTTGACAAAATCGGCCATCGAGTATAGGATTTTAAGAAATTACAACCCGAGGCCTAATAATCGTTAGCAGAAAATTTAGGAGAAAATTATGGGTCAGAAAAAGAAGATCAAAGTTCTTTATTTAGAAACTCAACTCGATAAAAGGATAGATTCCAAAAGGTCACAAATTGGGTTTATGAAACAATTAATCCCAATCCTTGCCGAAGAGCGTGTTGAGATAATTACAATGGAAGTTCATTCCAAAGCCGACCTCGAAAAATTCCTGAGTTACGCAAGAAGAGATCCAGATATTCAATATATTCATTTTGGGGGACACGGGCGGACAAGGCGAGGGACATGTTCGATTTACTTAACTGGAAATGAAGAGGTTAATTTGAATTATAAAAGAAATTTGGAAATATTTAGGAATTTGAGTGAAAAAATAATCTTCTTTTCTTGTTGCCAAATTGGTTCACACTCCGAGGCAATCAAGAATCTCCTGAAAATTAGTAAAGCTTGGGCGATTTTTGGCTATTCCAGGGATATTTATGATCATCAAACAATAATTATAGAATCATTATTTTACCACTATTGTTTTGCTGCTGCAGCTCGATTATGTTTTAAAACCATTTTCGAGAGAATTAAGTTTGCTATTGATTATCTGAATATCGATGATAGTGAAGAACCCCTTTTTAACCCTTTATTTGTTGGATATTTCGAATAATTTTGGTCCCAGCAAAACCGAGAATAGTGGTTTCACTGTTTAATTTTAAGAGATATTGGGTTAATCTTTTATCAGCCTGACTGAAAACACTGCTAGGTACCGAACTCATGGTCTCTGTCAATGTAACATTTACGGTTTTAAGTAAGGAGGCGAATAGATATGAGTACGAAGGAATTACTTATGAGCGAGATCGAAGAAGTTCCCGAATCTCTTCTGGCTGAAGTGCTTGATTTTGTCCACTTCTTGAAAGCAAAAATTAGTCGGGAAAAGTTGGATATGGCCATAATGAGCGAGTCCTCTCTATCCAAGGACTGGCTGAAGCCTGAGGAGGACGAGGCATGGCAAAATTTGTAATTTTATAGGAGATGCTGGATTAGGCATTTAATTCAAGAAGGATGGGATTCATGGCGAATATAGGGCAACCACTTGCAGAAGTTTTTGGCCACTTGACAACCAACCAATCCGAAAAGGCTAACAGATACCGTACTCATCGCCTCTGCCGATTCAACAATAAAGTCCCGAATTGCACGAAAGATAAAGCAAAAGACCCTCTGGGCGTCTGCAGCATTTATCATGAAAATCATCCAGTAATCACCTGCCCCATAAGATTTCGTGAAGACTGGATCATTACCGATGATGCTGCTTCTTTCTTCTTCCAGGAGGGCGCCACATGGAGTTCCCTAACCGAAGTTCGTTTGAATGACTCACAAGGGAAGTCGGCTGGTAATATTGATGTTGTCCTTGTCTCATATGACAACCGAGGGAAGATATATAATTTCGGGGCACTCGAAGTTCAGGCAGTATATATCTCAGGGAATGTGCGTGACCCATTTGAATACTTTATGAAGGACCCAAAAGGTAGAGCATCAATGGATTGGTCAAAAGAACCCAACTACCCTCGACCTGATTACCTCTCATCTTCCAGAAAAAGACTTGCTCCCCAGCTTCTTTTCAAAGGCGGAATTTTTCACAACTGGAATAAGAAGATTGCTGTGGCGCTGAATAAGAGCTTCTTTACCACTTTACCCCGTCTTAAGAAAGTAGCAAAATCAGATGCAGATATTGCATGGCTTGTTTACGATTTAGAGTTGATCAAAGAAAAAGGCAAAGGGCCGACGAGATATTGTCTCAAGAAGGTAGATGAAATCTTCACCGAGTTTGAGCCAGCCCTTGTTTCAATCACCACTGCCTCACCAGGAAAAGTGGAGGAATTCATAAAATTGCTTCAAGAAAAACTGGATGAGCAGTTAGAAACTCCGCCTGTGAACAAAACAATTGAGAGGCCATTCTGAAATGAGTGCACAGAGACAATCATTTCTATTTCCTGAATTATCTGAGGAATGGAAAATACTTAAACCGGTTAATGTTGCGTCTGTCCCTCAACGAAGCCCCTTTCGCTACCCGGGAGGAAAAACTTGGTTTGTGCCAACATTCAGGCACTGGTTAGGGAGCAAGTATACAAAGCCAGGTGTCCTTGTTGAGCCCTTTGCGGGTGGAGGGATTATTAGCCTTACTGCTCTCTTTGACAATCTTGCCGAAAAAGTAGTTATGGTTGAATTAGACGAAGAGATTGCTGCTGTCTGGGAATCCATTATTCAAGGTGAGGCCGAGTGGCTGGCTAATCGAGTCCTCACTTTTGACCTGACCAAAGAAGCTGTTATACGGGAGTTGCAGAAAAGCCCAGGTACACGAAGAGAAAAAGCATTCCAAACAATTCTGAAGAATCGAACATTTCATGGAGGTATCCTTGCCGAAGGTTCAGGTTTTCTTAAGTACGGAGAAAATGGGAAGGGAATCCATTCTCGCTGGTACCCTGGAACTCTTGCGAAAAGACTTTTGAACCTGAAACATGTTGCTAATAGAATTGACTTCCGTTGCGATGATGGACTGAAAGTGCTGCAGGAATTTACCAGAAATCAAGAGGCGGTCTTTTTTATAGACCCGCCATATACTGCCGGCGGAAAGAAAGCCGGCAAACGTTTATACAAACATTATGATCTCGATCATGAGAATTTATTTTCGTTATGTGAGATTTTGAAAGGCGATTTTTTAATGACTTATGATAATGCAGAGGAAGTTAAAAAAATGGCTCGAAGGCATGGGTTCCAAATGCGCCTAATACCAATGACTAACACCCATCATGCAACAATGGAAGAATTGGTAATCGGAAAAGATTTATCATGGATGGACGGTTTCCCCGCAGTGCATGAACCCGAAACAGAATATAAAACACGGGCGACCAAGAGGAAAAAGTCTAACAAACCCCTCAAAAGGAATATTGCCTAACCTTACCTATAAGTGAAGTTTTTACCTGATTGTACCTTCATAATAAGTCGTAAGTTGTCTTTCTTTCACCAAAGGATTTGAGTAGTCAGGAAGGAGGATGGGTGAAATCTTCTTCCGATCAACCCCTGCTTTTTCCAACTCCTGATGAAATCTCTTCACATGATCGAGCGTGAATCGTCCGTTCTGAGCCTTTTCCTTCGCATATAGGGCCGCATTCTTTCCGGCAATCCTCCCAAAGACAAGGACGTCCATGAGCGAATTTCCTCCCAATCGGTTTTCACCATGGACCCCTCCAGTCACTTCTCCAGCGACATAAAGACCGGAAATGGAAGTCTCTCCTCTTTCATTGAACTCCAACCCTCCATTCTGGTAGTGAAGCGCTGGATAAACAAGCATGGGCTCTTTTGTAATATCAATTCCGTATCTTTTAAAAAGTTTATATTTACCGACAAACTCTTTTGTTAGGGCTCCTTCTCCGTGGAGGAGATCAATCATGGGAGAATCCAACCAAACCCCTGCTTTTCCTGTTGCATTAGGAACCCCTTTGCCCATCTGGATGCATTCCCGAATGATGGAGGAGGCACAGGCATCCCTCGGCTCTGTCTCGCAGACAAATTGTTCCCCATCGATGTTGAGCAGGTGGGCACCTGCTCCGCGGAATTTCTCGGAGATGAGAAGCCCCTCAGCTTGTTCTGGAAAGATCGCACCTGTAGGATGGTATTGTGATGTATGAAGAAAACATACTCCAACTCCGCATCGATAGCCAAGAGAAAGGCCATCTCCTGTTGCTCCATAATGATTGGTTGTGGGAAAACCGCCGATGTGTAACCGGCCCGAGCCGCCGGTTGCAAGAATCACCGCTTTTGCCTTAACCAGAAAATATTCTTCTGTTTCGAGATTGTAAAGAACACCACCCGCACACTGACCCTGCTCGTTCAGAACAAGTTCCACAACAGGAGAAAATTCAAGAACTCGAATCCCCTCTCTGTTTCTTGCCTCATCGCGGATCGTCCGCATGATCTCGGTTCCAGTGATATCCGCGGCGACGTGGTCTCTCTTTCTCGACATCCCGCCGAGATGAAATACTTTGAGATTTCCATCTGGTTTCTTATCAAACATGGCGCCCAGTCCCTCCAGCCATTGCATGACCGAAGGAGCCTGAGTCACAAGGGTATAGACCAGTTGAGGGATATTTTTAAAGTGCCCACCTCCTATGGTATCAAGGTAATGGTAATAAGGTGAATCTTTCCCCGGTTTTGAAACCGCCTGGATTCCGCCTTCAGCCATCATCGTATTGGCATCGCCATGCCTCAATTTAGTGGCGAGGATAACCCTAACGCTATTGTCCTGGGCGAGCAAGGCGGCAACTGTCCCTGCCCCACCTCCTCCGACGATCAGAACATCGGTTTCATAAGCAATCTTCGCAAGATCGATTCGGTCGGGATCGATCCTGCTCCACGACTCCAATATCTCGCAGAACTCTGGAGCAACAGAATAACCTTTACTCGGCCCAACCTTCAGTTCCTGCAACGAGCCCTCTTTATAGGAAGGATGAAACTTTTTTAATCTCTCCTCCTTCTCGACAAGACTCATTCTTGGAAATTCCTTTCCTTGCCTCTTTGCGGTCAGTCTCGAAGGCCGGGTCTCTTCCACTCGCTTGATCAATTGTTTCAATTCAGACGTGTACGCCATCGGATGTGTGTTTAGGTAAGAAAAAAAGACTGGATTCCGGATCCAGTCCGGAATGACAACATTCTAAATTCATTTCTGGTAAGGCACTTTAGACACTTCAATGGACTTTTTTCTCGAAGCCTTTCCAGTATTGATCCCTTAGCTCCTTCTTCTGAATCTTTCCTGAGCCAGTTCTCGGAAGAGCCTCGATGAAGTCGATCGATTTGGGTGCCTTGTAGTGCGCAATGCGATCTTTGCAGAACTGGATGATCTCAGGTTCATTGGTTGTCTGCCCCTGCTTTAAGACAACAACACCTTTTACCGCTTCGCCCCATTTCGCATCTGGCACACCAACCACCGCACATTCCAAGATGGCAGGATGCATATAGAGCACATTCTCCACTTCGGTCGAATAGACATTCTCCCCGCCGGTCAGGATCATATCCTTCTTCCGATCAACAATCGTGACATATCCTTCCTCATCTATCACCGCCATGTCGCCCGTATAGAGCCAACCGTCTTTGATCGCTTTTGCAGTCTCTTCCGGAAGTTTCCAGTAACCTTTGGTGACAATATCTCCACGGACGATGATCTCACCCACTTCTTTCTCGTCCTTTTTAACCTCTTCTCCCTTCTCATTGACCACTTTCAGTTCGACGCTGATAAACTCTCTTCCTGTCTTCGACTTAAATTTAAGCTGCTCCTTATCACCCAATTTTTTCAAGTGTCCCTTTAAGATCGAGACGGTCAGATAGGGGCTTGTCTCGGTCATCCCGTAGGTCTGGATGTAGTCGCACTTGAACGTCTCGACAATCTTCCGGACCACTTCAGGTGCAATGGGCGCTCCTCCGCTTAATAAGACTCTCAGGCTACTGTAATCGTATTTTCCAACCTCCGGATAGTTGACCATCAGGTTGAGCATGGTTGGAATAAGATTGGTGAGCGTTACCTTCTCCCTCTCGATCGTCTCAAGAACGGTCTTTGAATCAAATTCTCTGACCAGCACATGCGTGCCTCCGACCCATGTGATGGCCCAGGTGGCCCAGGCATCGGCAAGGTGAAACAGAGGCGCAACATGGATCCAGACATCCTGATCCGTCAGATGAATCTCTGCAATTGTCCCTAAGGCATGAGTCATCACATTCTTATGCGAGAGCATGACGCCCTTGGGCCGTCCTGTCGTGCCACTGGTGTAATAGATCTGTGCAATGTCTTCGCCGGAGATCACCGTTTCCGGAGGTGGATTCGGGTCTCCCTCTTTCAAGACTTTCTCGTAATGGAGATCACGATCTTCCCTGGCTTTGATCCCATCACCTGACCAGATGATTTTTTGAATTCCTGGGACCTTCTCTCGGATCGGATCGATCTGTTTTTGATAAACCGGATCCGAAATCAGCACCTTCGATTCTGAGTCATCCAGAATAAAGGCAATCTCTCCGGGTGAAAGTCTGATGTTGATGGGAACAGAGGTCGCCCCGATTTGAGAAATCCCATAATAGGCTTCCAAAAAAGTGTGGCAGTTCGGAAGGAGGATGGCCACCTTATCCTCCTTATTGACCCCAAATGCTTTAAGGCGAGAGGAAAGGCGATTGACCCTTGTATGAAATTCCCGATAGGTCCATCGTTTCCCCCCACAGACAATCGCCTGCTTTTCAGGAAATAGTTTGCTCGCCTTCTTTAAGGTTTCTGTCAGAACCATCTTTTATGTAATCCTCTCTTACGCAATCCTTCGCGATAAATTCCTTTCCTTCGAAGGATGAAAATACTCCAGGGTTCTTGGTTGAGGTTACGGCTACGAAGCCCGTTTCGTCATTCGGTAACGGTTATGGTTTAAAGAATTGAACACGACATACGTAGCCTTTTATAGACGATACGGGCATCGTTACCGTTGCCATTAGACGAAATCCTTATTTTTTAGGCCACTACTCTTCTTCGCTCTTGGTCAGATCTTCAAACCGGATATCCAGTCCGAGGACGCCTTTGATTTCTCCTGCTTCGCTACGAATCGGTCCGGAGAGAGTGATACAGAGCACACCGGTATGTTTCGAAGAGTAAAGGTCAGTGACGTGAATCTTCCCATCCTTTAACGGATTGATAAACCAGGGGCGATCAGAGTAATTCTCCCCCACCGGCACATTGGCGAATTTCGCCTGATCGACAGGCTGACAGATGGTCC
>Ga0194125_10012672_pt1 | contig 11080 bp, 13 predicted proteins | sample TA2KigC250mmetaG_FD_148626 | JGI IMG/M metagenome (GOLD analysis project Ga0194125, IMG submission 148626) | Freshwater microbial communities from Lake Tanganyika, Tanzania - TA2015034 Kigoma Deep Cast 250m | ecosystem: Environmental > Aquatic > Freshwater > Lake | place: Tanzania: Lake... | reverse complement strand
GCAGTTGGTGGAAATAAGTATAAGCCAATTCTCTTTGTTGTAGCCATTTGTATAAAAGATGCAAAGAGGGCTGTTGATGTTTTAGCAGATGATTTTGGTCTAAAACATAAAGTATTGCTTGTTACAGAGGATTCAGCCGATGAGGTTGTTGGCAAAAAGCCAAATGGAGAGCCACTAACAGCAAGAGAAGCTGCTAAAGAGATTGGCTCTTTTGATAGTCCGTATGAGGCGGTAGTAAGCGTCCTGATGCTCAGGGAAGGGTGGGACGTGCCAGAAGTATCCGTAACCCTGCTTTTAAGAAAATTCTCATCCCCTGTTTATGGACAGCAGGTTATAGGCAGAGGATTAAGAAGAAATCTAAGAGGAAGCGATGAGCCTGAAATATGTGCGGTAATTGACCATCCTAAATTAAAACATGATTGGCTTTGGGAATTGGTTAGAGCAAAAGTAAGGTCTGATATAGGCCAAACAGAACTTTTTGGTGATGAGGATTTGCCTCCTAAAAGAAAATCTCAAGTCTTGGTAAGACCAGAAAATCTGATAGAGATACCAGAGCCTATTGAAGGAGAAGATGTTGATTTTAGTGATATTGAGACACTTGAGGATACAACCAAAGACTATCCAAACTGGAAAGAGGTTATAGCAGGCTTTAATTATGATAGACAGGTTGTGGAGATAACAAAGGTCGAATTGAGTGGCGTAAAGGGGGTATCTCTGGATAAAACGAGGAGGCTTGAAATATATACCCCTCCCGAGGTTGAATCATCTAAAGAAACAACAGAAGAAAATGGTGACCTAATAGAAATGCTTAAAAGGAATGTGCTTGATGTTGGTGTAACCTTGCTTTATGAAGCTGGGATTGGTTCTCATGAGAGGGGGTATATGTATAGTGTGCTTATGGATCACATCAGAGATAAAATGTTTAATGGAGAATCAGCAGGCTTTGCATCCAAAGACAACCTGAAATTTGCCCTTTTAAAACTGCAGGAGATTTATAGAAACTTCAGCGGTCTGCCAGGTCTTGTAGAAAGCATAGTGAGGTATAGAGATGCAGGTTAATACTCACTACGGAGATTTTGGAGACCCTAAAAAAAGTCCTTATTCAGTTGAACGATATGATTATAATTGGGAACTTGAACATATGAAGTTTCTTGAGAAGGATAAAACCGTTGCAAAGTGGACAAAGAATCATGGAATCGAGATACCGTATGTTACGGAAAGTGGAAATATAAGAAAGTATCGTCCTGATTTTTTGGTTGAGCGTATTGATGGGACAAAAGAGATTCATGAAGTTAAAGGAAGACATTTGCTTGAAAATCCTGATACATTACGAAAACGAGAAGCGGCGGAGAATTGGTGTAAAAGGCGGGGAATGAGGTTTGTTTTGGTGTCAAAGGAGAAGTCGTGATATAAAATGAAATTAAATGAAAAAGAGCTTACCAAGATCGCTCAAGGTATCAGGCTCCTCATCCTTGATGTTGACGGTGTACTAACTGATGGAAGTATTATCCTTGACAACGAAGGCAATGAATTCAAATCTTTTCATGTGCGCGATGGACATGGAATAAAAATGCTTATAAGGGCTGGAATTCACGTTGCGATTATTACAGGCAGATATTCAAAGGTTGTTGAAAGAAGGTCTCATGAGCTTGGAATTACAGAGGTGTATCAGAAATCCCATGATAAGAGAATTGCATATCGCCAATTGATTGAAAAATATTCTATTGGTGAAAAAGAGGTTGCATATATTGGAGATGATATTGTTGATATTCCCCTTTTAAAGAGATCAGGGTTTCCAGTGGTTGTTGCAGATGCTGATGATGAGGTGAAGGCTGTTGCAGCGATGATCACAAAAAACAGGGGTGGTAAGGGAGCTGTCAGGGAAATATGCGATTTTCTTCTTAAGGCAAAAGGACTGTGGGAAGATATTATAGATGAGTACTCTAAGATTTAACCTTCCGACATTTCTTACTCTGAGCAGAATTATTCTTATTCCGGTTTTTGTATTCACTGTCTATCACCATCCATTCGTTGGTGCCATTGTATTCGGTATCGCGTCAATAACAGACTTACTTGATGGGTATCTTGCAAGACGTTCAGGTGAGATAACAAAGTTCGGGATTATTCTTGACCCGATTGCTGACAAGTTTTTAGTAATATCTGCCCTGATTGTGCTCGTTGACATGGAGAGGCTCCCTGCCTGGATAGCGATTGTCATAATTGTGAGAGAGTTTCTTGTCACAGGTCTGAGGGTAGTTGCCCTTTCAAAGGATATAGTAATCCCTGCTGAGATGGGTGGAAAGATAAAGACAACTACACAGATATTCGCAGTTCTCTGTCTCATCCTGACGGGAAGTATTTATGACATCGATCTTTATGATATCGGGATAATACTTATCTGGATAGCACTCGTACTCTCTGTTATATCAGGGGTTAGGTATACAGTCTCTTTCTGGAAAAGGATATGAAAATAGCGCTCATTATAATCTTTACATTTATCTTAGGGTCAATTCCCTTTGGTGTCATCATTGCAAAGGTTAAAGGGGTTGACCTCAAGAAGGTAGGGAGTGGTAACATAGGTGCAACAAATGTCCTGAGGTCGCTTGGCAAATGGCCTGCTGCGTTAACCCTTCTTGGAGATGTGCTTAAAGGTACTGCTGCAGTTGCGATTGGGAGCTATTTTGAAATCGGAATCTTTTATGAAGGTCTTGCAGGTCTTTCAGCAATCTTAGGGCATAACTTTTCATTGTTTTTAGGGTTCAGGGGAGGAAAAGGTGTTGCGACAAGCTTCGGGGTGCTGAGTAGTTACTCTCCACAAACAGCTCTGTTTACATTTATAATATGGCTGGTGGTCGTTATACTTACAAAATATTCATCCTTGGGAGCACTTGTGTCATTTGGACTTTTGCCGGTATGCATTGCACTCTTAGACAGCAATGAAAAACTTCCTATCATCATTCTCATTACATTATTTATTATCATACGCCATATAGATAATATCCACAGGCTGATAAAAGGTACTGAAAGGAAAATAGGGCAGCGGGCATGAAAAAGCTCTTTTCTTTAATCTTTTTATCTCTCCTCCTTATCCCTGTTCTATCCTCGGGAGAAGATTTATATGAAGAGCAGCTTAATAAGGGAATCAGAAATTCAGAGCCTTACGCATATGTACTCATAAAGCAGTCAAAGGCAGATACTGCCCATGCAAAGGAGATCTTTAGAAAGGCATTACAATATTCACCTGACCTGCCCGCAGTGTATTTTGAATTATCAAAGGCAAGCTTTTCATTCTCGACAGATGGTATATTTGAATCAGTTGATTATATGCTTCAGGGTATTTCAGCATATCAGCGGAACTTCTGGTGGTCATTTACCTTGGTAGGTTCTCTGTATATGAGTTTTATCATATCCTTCATTGTCTCTATAATCATTATTATTTTCATAAGGCTCTCTAATGATCTCCAGTTGCTTTCTCATGATATAAAGGAAGTCAAGACAAAGGTACTGCTTCTCCTCGTGCTCGCATTTGCACTCACAGGTCCTATCTTTTTAATAGGTGGTTTACTCTTTATACTTGGCCTGTATCTAAAAAAACGGGATAGGATCGTTGTCTATCTCTATCTTTTGTTTCTCCTTATTTCGCCCCTAGTTTTTAAAACAATCTCGATGTTTTTTAATGCACCTGCTTCAAATGAACTCAAGGCAGTTGTCCAGGTAAATGAATCAAAGGGCAACAAATACGCTCTTTCTATGCTCAGGGACAGAAATGATGATGTTGCACTTTTCTCATATGCGCTTGCCCTGAAGAAGGAGGGGAGGTACAGTGAGGCAGCAGATATCTACAAAAAGCTCATTGTAAAAAAGCCTGAGCCAAGATTATATATTAACCTTGCAAATTGTTATGTGGGAATGAATGATATAGAGAGGGCAAAAGAATTTTATAGAAAATCGATTGAGATGAAACCTCTTCCGTCTGCTTATTATAACCTGAGCCAGGTCTTGAGAGAGAGCCTTGATTTTGTGAGAGGAGAAGAGTATTTTCTTGCTGCCCAAAGGCTGGATCGTGAGGCAGTCTCAAGGTTTCAGGCGATAGTCAGTAAGAATCCGAACAGATTTGTGATTGACGAGAGCATACCTGTTTCTACTCTATGGATATATGCTCAGGGAAGAACGAGAAATGTCTCAACCATGGGCTTATCAATAATACCATCAGCACTGATATCTATTATCGCAATTTTCCTCATGGTTCTTTTTTATATGTTGAACAGGCGTATTAAACACTGGGCGTACAGATGCAAAAGGTGCGGTACAATACTCTGTAACAAATGCGAAAAACATATCCTGTGGGGTCGCATGTGCATGCAATGTTACCGATCATTAGTAAAACTTGATGAACTTGATGCGAAAGAAAGGGTTGCAAGACTTCTCACCGTGTATGAATATCAGAAGCAGAGAAGGGACATGATAAAGATTATCTCCTATATACTTCCTGGATTGGCTCAAATATATGCGGGGGATGTCTTCTATGGCTTGCTCTTTTTATGGACATTTTTGTTTTTCCTGTGTATCCCTGTAATGAATTCACTATTTTTAACAGAGACATTCTCTTTCTCACATCTCTGGCTGAATTGGAGCTCATTAATCCTTCTGATTGCAGTATATTTTTTATCTAATATTATTACCAGACGGAGGCTTGACAAGGGATGGCTTTAAAGGGTTCACTCAAAGATTTTGCTCTTGCAGACATACTTCAGCTGATTTATTTCCAGCGTAAGACCGGTGTGCTCGCACTTGAAGGCAGGATGGATAGGGCAAGGCTTCTGTTCATCGATGGGAATATTGTAGGTGCGGAATCAAAAAGGAGGATAGAGGAAAACCGACTCGGCAAGGTGCTTGTAAAGAAAGGGATTATCAAAGAAGAAGATTTGCAATCAGCGCTTAGTGAGCAACCGAGTTCAGGTGTGAAACTCGGAAACATTCTCATGAAGAAAGGCATTGTGACAAAAGAGCAGTTACTGGAGATTATCACAGGCCAGGTCTCCGAGACTGTTATTCAGATATTTGGGTGGAAAGAAGGTATCTATGAATTTACCCCACAGGTAGTTCCTGTTGATAAGGATCTTCCGATATCATTTGATACACAGCACATGCTTATGGAAGGAATGAGAATAGTTGATGAGTGGGCTCTTATCGAAGATAAATTAACACTCGACACGGTATTCATAAAAAAAGAAGAAGGTGTCGCGGGTTTGACCGAAGAGGAAGAAGAGATTTTATTATATGTAGATGGAGAAAATGATTTAAGTACCATAATAGATATCAGCGGAAAGGATGATTTTGAAGTGTCAAAGGCTCTTATCTCCCTTATGGAAAAAAATGTGATAGTGCCTAAGGCTGCGATCCCTGTTGTTGAGCTTCCTCCGTTAGAAGAAAAGAAAACATTATTATCTTATCATTTTCTCCCTCTATGGGCTATTGTAGTCTCATGCATGGTCTCCCTGTTTCTTGTTGTTTTTCACAGGGATGACGTATTCAAAAAATTCAATGCATCACAGACAATTGAAGACTTTAGATTTATCGTAGAAGCGTATAAATTCGAACACGGTTCATATCCCAAGACACTTGATGTACTATCAAACAAATTAGACCCATGGGGAAGACCCTACATTTACAGAAGCAGTGAAAATACGTTTATTCTATTGAGCGCTGGAGCAGATGGTAAAGAGGGGACAGCAGACGATATTTACTAAAAAGATGCAAGATGCAGGATACAGGCTGCATGATAGAAAGTATCAGACATAGTGGACTGTTTCACAAATAACTTTATCCCGACTATCATTCCAATCCCGAAAGCATTCGGGAGAGGAATCTCGTTCTGAGATTGCTTCTCCCAACCTTCTGTCGGGATCGCAGTGGCAGTGTATAGAAGTGTTAGGGACAGTACACTAGGACATCGGTTTTTGAAATCATGAATCGTGCATCGTGTATCATTAAATATTTATGAGACAGGACAATAATAGTAGGGCGGTAGTTCTCCTTAGCGGTGGAATTGATTCTTCAACAACACTTGCAGTTGCACAATCTGAAAAACATGCGTTGTATGCCCTGAGTTTTGATTACAATCAACGGCATAAGATAGAACTCGATTCTGCAAAAAAGGTTGCTTTATCTATCGGGGTTCAGAAACATCTCATTATAAAATTTGACCTCAGAGCTATCGGGGGATCAGCCCTTACATCGGAAATGGAAGTCCCAAAAATCAGGATACAGGATTCAGGATTCAAGATTCAGGATGAAAAAAATCATGCATCTGGCATCGTGCATCATGCATCTTCGATAGTCCCTATCACTTACGTTCCTGCCCGCAATACGATATTTTTATCGTTTGCCCTTGCATGGGCAGAGGTTCTTAAGGCAGAGAGTATTTTTATAGGTGCAAATGCCATAGACTATAGCAGTTATCCTGATTGTAGGCCGGAGTATCTCAGGGCATTTGAGGAGATGGCAAACCTTGCAACAAAAGCATCTATTGAGGATAGATTGAGGTTTATCATAAGGGCGCCTCTTATCGCAATGAAAAAATCAGAGATAATAAAAAAGGGTCTTGAGCTCGGACTTGATTATTCATTGACATGGAGCTGCTATGACCCGCGACCTGGAGAAGTTCAAAGTTCAAAGTTCAAAGTTCAAAGTTATAAAGAAGATAGCTACGAACGCCAAACGCCCAAATCCGAACTTATTCCCTGCGAAAGGTGTGATAGTTGTTTTTTTAGAGCAAAGGGATTTAAAGAGGCAGGCATGAGAGATCCTTTAATCAAAGGTGACAATGAAAAAACTGAAAGTTGATTTCGATGAGATCCAGAAAGCTATGGAAGATGTGGTGAGGGATTCATTTGATTACTTCCTTGACCTTGAGACAGGTGAAATCATGTCCCTTTCAGAGGATGTGTTAAGCGTGATGAAATCAAATCTGCATGAAGACGAGTATGATGAGATAGGTGATGACATAGAGTATATAGAGTTTGATGAAGAACCTGAACTGCCTGAGTGGATGGAAGATGAGATGGAGATGATTATGGAGATTCTTTTCAACGAAGAGAGATATGTCCGTATTCCGGAACGACAGTCAGGAGAAGCATATATAACCATGAAAAATTTCTCAGAAACTCTTTCTGACCATCGACTTAAAGAAAAGCTATCGGCTGCACTTAACGGGAAAGGCGCATTTGCACGATTCAAGAGCGTTCTGATTGATTATCCAAAGGAAAGAAAAAGATGGCATGGATATAATGCAAAGGCAATGAAAAAAGCAATCATTGATTGGTTGGGGTCTCTGGGGGTAAAGATAGAACAAACCTATTTAAAAAGGAAAAAGGAGGGGGCAGGCTATGTCAGAGAGATTGATTTATGAAGAGTTTGTGAAAAAGGCAATTGTCAGTTTAAGGAAAGAAGGATACAAGGGTATTCATTCTGTATACTCTGGATTTAATAGTGCATTTAAGAAATATTTTGATGGTGAAAATCCTGTTGAGGTGACGAACAAATTAGCTCAGGAAGGGAAGATCATAGTGAGGCCTGTCAAAGGTGGCGTGATGCTTTATCTACCCGATGAAGCTCCCGCTTTAAGGACTTTAGCCGATGAAGCATTAAAAAAGATGGGATTATGAAGCTCAAATTTCTCGGAGGAGTCAGGACAGTTACTGGTTCTTGTTTTTATCTTGAAATCAGTAAGTGTAAAATTCTTGTTGAAGCTGGGATGTATCAGGGTGAAAGCGCTGATGACGTGAACAGGGCAGCTCTTCATATTCGACCCGAAGAGATTGAGTACATCTTTATCACACATGCCCACATAGACCACTCTGGAATGCTTCCCAAGATTGTCAAAGAAGGCTTTAGAGGTAGGATCATTGCAACGTCTGCAACAAGAGATCTTCTTGAGATGATGCTTTATGATTCTGCACATATCCAGCAAAGTGATACAGAGTGGCTTACAAGAAAGGCTCTGAGGGCGGGGAAACCACCTGTTTCCCCGCTTTATACCGCAGATGATGTCAAAAACGTCATTCCGCTTTTTGATATAAAACCATATGATAAGATATTCAATCTCGGAAATGGCATTAAATACAGATTTCTCGATGCAGGTCATATACTCGGCTCAGCGACACTTGAATTGTGGTTTCAGGATAGTGAGAAGGAGAAGAAAATTGTCTTTTCCGGTGACATAGGGAAGAAAGGTAACCCCATAGTCAAAGATCCATTTACCCCTCGAGAAGCAGATTTTATCTTAATTGAATCAACCTATGGAAACAGGCAACACAAACCCTTAAAAGAGAGTATAGATGAGTTGACAGAAGCGATAAAAACAACCTTTAAAAAAGGCGGTAATGTCTATATACCATCATTTGCAGTCGGAAGGACTCAGGACTTACTGTATATCCTGAATAATCTTGTCCGCGAAAAAAGGCTCTACAGGATTGATGTATATCTCGATAGCCCACTTACAGAAGAGGTAACTAAGGTATATCTTGCACATCCGGAATGTTTTGATGACGAGGCGAGAAGGTTCTTTTCAGTTAAAAATACGGATGATTCTATCAGGTTACATTTTGTGCAGAATGTGAATGAATCAATGGCATTAAATAGGATTAAATCAGGTATCATTGTGATTGCAGGAAGTGGTATGTGCGAGGGTGGCAGGATAAAGCATCATCTGAAACATAATCTTTGGAGGCCTGAGTGCAGTATCATTTTTGTAGGATTTCAGGCAAGAGGTACACTCGGGCGAAGGATTGTAGATGGAGCAGAAAGGGTAAAGATGCTCGGAGAAGAGATAGCAGTGAAGGCATCTATCTTTACAATAAATGGTTTTTCTGCACATGCAGACCTTGCAGAGCTCATCGAGTGGCTCTCAGATTTTGAAGGTTCACCAGAGGTATTTGTGGTACATGGTGAAGAAGAAGTGTCAGTATCTTTTGGTGAAGCCATAAGAGAAAGATTTGGTTATACAACACACGTACCCCGGAAGGGTGATGTTTTCGAACTGTAGCCTAAAGACTTAACCCGAAGTATTCATAAACTATGTATGAAGACAGGCAGGTCATAGCATTTTCGCTCATTCTCGTCCCCCGATATACATCGGGAGACTCCGAGGTGAATTCTTTTTTCTAAAGAATTCAAAACCGCTCAAATACTATGACCTGCCTGTCTTTGTACGAATTTAAAGATATTACACTATTAACCCAATGCATTATTTAGGATTGACATTTATAAGCAATGAATCAGGTCACAGAAGATACCTTTGAACAGGTTTTACATATCTTTAAAGAGTCATCACTCATTGACCTTCGAGAGACAACCTTTATAGACCCCTATGGCATGGTCGGTCTTCTTGAAATAGGAGAACTTTTGAAATCTAAGGGTATTCGTAAGACTCTTAGTCTTCCGGAATCAGAGGAAGTTCTCAAATATCTTGAAAGAATGGACTTCTTTAAATTCATTGATAGATATTTCACCCTTGAACCTTCTCAACCGCACCTGTCAGAAAAATATCATAGAAGTTCATATTCTGATGTGCTCCTTGAGATCACGCCGATAGAAAAATCAGATGACATCCATTTTATTGTCGGCAAGGTGAGAGACCGTTCTCATGCAATCCTTATAAAACATCTACACTATGATGAACGGGCAATCAATAGCTTTATCGTTTCCCTTTCAGAGGCATGCCAGAATATCATTGAACACAGTGAAAACAAGGGATTTGTGGGGATACAGAAATACTATTTCCAGAGTCTCAACAAAAATGTGGTGAAGATTGCAGTTATGGATGTGGGTATTGGTTTTAGAAACTCCTTATCCGAAAGATTTTCGTTAAAAGACGACCTTGAAGCAATAGAAAAAGGGTTGCTTCACGGTGCTTCGCGTTTTCCTGAAAAGGGGAGAGGATATGGATTGACTGCAGTAAGGCGGTTTGTGAAACAATGGGAGGGTAAACTCTCCATCCGTTCAGGGACTGCAAAGCTTTCGATCATACCTCAATGGGCAAGAGGAAAAGCAAAGGAACGTAACCTTACTTATTTTCCTGGAGCACAGATAAATATCATGCTGCCAGAAATTTAATACTTACCGAAAGCCTTTCATAGGCGATGGGATCAGTTTTTTGCTCATTCTCAGAAGGCATCCGGCCTTCTTCCGAGGTTTTCGCTCGCTCGGACATCATGTCCTCGCTGAGCAGCGAAAAAAGCCGCTCAAAACTAATCCCATTGTCTAAGACACAGCTTGCCTTTTTTCATTAAGCGAAAATAAATATCGTGCTGTCTCATTTTACCCTTGACAAATCCTTTACTTTATGATTCAATTGAATCAGTTGAAATAAGAGAAGCAGACGTGAATAATGTTCACAAAAATATGATGCCTCCGGAAGGCCAGAAACTCTACTTAGTAACCTTTGAGTTCTCTACCGGAGAGCAGAAAACTAAATTTAAGAAGGGGTTTAAGGCAGAGAGTGAAGAAAGTCTGAAAAAGGACATCGAGAGATATCTTCTGGAATATTATGGGTTTAAAAATTCTTCTGAGGACGAGATAAAGTCTTTATCGTGATGATGGCCTTGCTGTTAATCTGGTGGATTGGAGAGAAATTACGAGCTACGAGGAACTTATTTTCGAGTCTTCCAAGGTGGTGTGAGTTAAAATAAATTTCCTATTGTCATTGCGAGGTCGCATCGACCAAAGCAATCTCAGGAAGTGGGGGTAAATGGATAAATTGCAAGAAGTAGAAAAAATTTACAAAGAAATTGCTGAGGAAGATAAAAAGCTTAGTGAAAATTTTCTGAGTATCAGTCTTGAGACAATAGAAAAATATGAACCTCTTAATCCTTAGTTTTATAAAAATGAAAATGTTCCACTCTTTTTAAAAGAGGGGTTAGGGGAGATTACAGAAATAATTCCAAATAACAAAATGAAGGAATTCACAAAACAGCAAATTGAAGTTTTTCTAAAAAAGTTTTAAAGGAGAAAAATATGTTGACTAATCACAAATTGATAATCGGAAACTGTATGAGTATGGAAGAAATTCATGACGAGA
>Ga0194125_10012671_pt1 | contig 11080 bp, 15 predicted proteins | sample TA2KigC250mmetaG_FD_148626 | JGI IMG/M metagenome (GOLD analysis project Ga0194125, IMG submission 148626) | Freshwater microbial communities from Lake Tanganyika, Tanzania - TA2015034 Kigoma Deep Cast 250m | ecosystem: Environmental > Aquatic > Freshwater > Lake | place: Tanzania: Lake... | reverse complement strand
ACAGGCTGTTTCCTCGGTCCCAGCATCTCAAGCTTTTGCAAGAGCTATCCTATCAGTAGATTGGAGGAGATATGGGGTGAGCACGGCTTTCCAACTGTTAAAATCAAATATCTGCTCGGTGGGGTAGCGATGGCAATGTGGGGTAAAAAGACGTAGCAAGTTCACTTAGGGAATAAGCGCAGCATCCTTGGGCCTGTATTAATGCATGTTTGAACAGCTTACCTTTGGTTCTGCCATTATAATTTTCCCTCGGGACTCAGAAATCGATTATATGGGGAGGCAACTTACTTACCATGAGCTTTGCACGGAGTAATAATAGTCCATCTTACCCTCATTGTTGAGGCTAGGGAAGATTTTTGAAAAGGATCTTCTTATTGTTTTCCCCAAGTCTGTAGTAACTGTCAGCGTAACAATCGGCGCACTGTTTTTCCCGCTATTTCTTAGGCCTTGGCATTTATTACACTCCGATTATATAATGCATATAAATAGTTAGGAGGTGATATATGGCTTCCAAAGGCTGTCCTCTACAAGGTACCAAATTCGCGTATTGTTCAAGTTGCGCTCAAGAGCAAAGTTGCGTCTTTTTAGAAATCCTAAAGAAACTGGAGGAAATCGAGAAAAGGGTTAACGCTCTTTCATAGCCGCTGACCTAGTTAGGAGAGGCGGTTCAAGGATACCTTGAAACAGGCTATGGTCTGAGGAAGTGGCGGTAGTCCTGGCATGAACTAGAGCATGACTTAATATAACCATCGGGGAGCAGGGCAGAGTCCTTTGAAGTGTCTACTAGTTTTCCTGACCAAGCGTATCCATATCTAGTGGAATTTTTGATATAACTCATTAATTAATTTTTCCTGTTCTTTCAAATCCAAAACCTTCCGGCGAATCCGAGCTTTCTCCTCGCGAATAAATTTTCGAATCGATTTTGACAACTTTTTCGTGTTCATTTATATAGGTTATTATACTTCTTTCTGCATCTTTCGTCATTTGTTACTATTTGGGCGACAAAAAGGTATATGGTGGCGCAGCAAGCAACCAAGCATTAGCGTTAAGTAAACGGGGAATCCTCGGATTTGACCACGGTAACCTGTCTTACCGCGAAGTTTGCACCTGTTCTTCCGCAAAATGGGTCCATTTAGTGTATAATAAACAAAGTAGTTTCCGACAGCAGGAACAACCATAATCGCTCATCAGATGAAGTCAAGTTGATAAAGTTGAGGCTGGGGAAGATCGAAAAACAATTTAGTTCGCTGTGAATTGTCTTGCATCCCCATCTTTAGCATCTAAGAGACGAGGGAATTAAGGAAGAGGATAATGAAGAAGGCGCCTCATGAGATTGTGTATCAAGAAAATCTATTGCAATAACTGCCAAAAACTGGTTAGGGGCCGTGAGCAAAGGGTTGACAGCCACACCCATATCTTGTGTTCTAAATGCAGCAGGCTCCTCTGGGTCCGGGAAGGTGTCACTTGGAGGTATACGTCAGGGGGTGAGTGATGGCCAAGCGGGATTACTGCGAGGTCCTCGGCGTTGATAGAGATGTCGATGAGGCTGCTATCAAGAGGGCATACCGCAACCTGGCTATGAAATATCATCCAGAAGGGACACTGCTATTGAGCAAACAGCCAATATTTTCACTGCATGTTTCGGCGTGTGGAACATAGTTAGGGCATTGGAGAGGGAGATGGTATTGGGTAAGAGATAGGCGTGCTGCAAATCAATAACCACAAAAAGGCTTCAGCCTACTTGTGGTTTGATTCTTTTGGGGAGGCGAGAGGGAGGCCACTCTCGAATCCGTTTGGCTGGGCTTGAGGCTATTCACCTTTGGGCTGAGCAAGCCTTACCGTGACTGCCTGGGAACGACCATCACGCCCCCGTCCAACCTCAAATTCTACTTCTTGTCCTTCTCTAAGGGACCCGTATTCCACCCCTTGAAGCTCGCTACGATGAAAGAAGAGGTCTTCTCCTGTCTCTCCTTTGATGAACCCAAATCCTCGGTCTGTAACTAGCCGTCTGATTGTGCCCTTAGCCATATGATGCTCCTTTCCCCTTTCCAAATAGTAACGACCATTGAGAAACAGCTCGTGGTGTTAAGCGGAGGCAGATTCTTTACTTTGCAACCTTTCTAGAGCCTTTCTTATAAAATCTTTGACAAATTCATCATTTTCCGTGTTTAAAGCTTCGGTCAGACGTTCTACTGACCTTGAGCCTCCTATCTTTCCTAGTGCTAATACTGCCTCTTGTCGAACAAACCTATTTTTGTCTTTCAATAATGGAATAAGAGAATCTACCGCTCTTTCATCTGCCGTCAATCCGAGTGCTTCAACTGCACTTCGTCTAACACTGCTGTCTTTGTCTCCCAGTTTTTTAGTTAATTCCGAAATGTCTTTCATTTCCTCTCCTGTTCCATATCTTACCACGTACAACCTAACCCATGATACATTATGATGTCTTGACCGGTGCGGTTACTACTACGGTGAATCGCGGGAATCACTCCACTCCTATATTTAACAACATGTTATTTTGCTAGCGTGCTAAGTGTATCCGTCATTTAATCTATCATCAATGATTCAACGAAAGAGTGGAAGTCTTTGAGTTTGTCTTCAGCACCTTCAAGTTGCCCCGAAGGGCTTATTGTCAGTTGCCAAAATTTGGCCAGCCCTTCCCGACATTCCCTGCAGTACGGACCAGGTGTCCATTGTCGGCAAGTTAATGGCTTCACCCGATGAATAAGACAAGTAGTCTTGTTACCCCCATCAGTATATTCCAGGAAGATACAGGCTCCACCACGCTGGCGAAGCAGAAAGCTCTCGGTCCCGTGCCAGCGCTGGTCCACGTATTTCTCGAGAAACACGCCCAGGGAAAGCCCCAAATCGTCAGCAATACATTGTGCTTCCGTGAGCCCTAGGCGAACCTGATACCTGGTGCAACATTCTCCGCAACGGAAGCATACAACTTGAGGTGTGCGGAATTCCCGATCCTTTGGCATCACAAAGACCTCCGCTCCAGATCATGCTAATATTACGCTCCTTTGCCAATCATTTGTCAATATAAATCCCGGAGTGTACAACCGCTATAACGTGTAGGGCTCTTCCTTTAGCTACTAACATCCCCGATATGTTGGACGGATTAATGGTTCAGGGACTGTAAGCTTTTACCTGAGTCAATTTACGCGGCCAGACCGTGGTGGTATACTGTGAACTTGAAGCCTACATAAGCTCTGATTCCCGATGAGATTATGCGACATGAAAGTAAAGGTTGTTACTGATAGTACCGCTGACCTGCCATCCCAGTTAGCTAAAGAACTGGGTATTACCATTGTGCCAGTCTATCTACGTTTTGGGGATAAGATCTATCGCGACCGGGTAGACATCAGCGAGGACGAGTTTTACCAGAGGTTATTACATGATCCTATCCATCCCAGTACCACACAGCCATCTCCACAGGATTTCGCCGATGTTTATAATAACCTGGCTCAAGGGGCTGATGGGATTATTTCTATTCACGTCAGTAGCAAACTGAGTGGCACTTATAACTCAGCCTTGCGTGGTAAAGAAGTAGTAGAAAAAGAGTGCCCTATTGAGGTTATTGACTCGCAGGTAGTTACCATGGGTTTAGGGCAATTAGCTATAGTCGCTAATACTATTGCTGAGTCCGGAAAGAGCTTGCAGCAGGTGGTAGAAGAGGTAAAACAAATGATTCCCAGCATCCATTTGCTTGGGCTCCTCGATACACTCAAATACCTGGCTTTGGGTGGGCGTATTGGTAAGGTGCAAGCACTATTAGGCTCGGTATTGAGTGTAAAGCCAATGCTGACTATTAAAAATGGAGAACTGGTACCGGCTGGCCGAGTTCGCAGCCATGCTAAGGGCATAGACATGTTATTTGACTTTGTGGAAAATGCTGTGGATATTCAGGACTTAGCCGTTGTGTATAACACTGCACTTGATGAAGCGAAAGCCCTAATTGAGCGCATTGGCTCTACATTCCCTAAAGAGAGGATCAGGTTGGCAAGGCTAGGACCTGCACTGGGAGTGCACGCCGGGCTAGGCATATTATTTGTAGCTCTCAGGAGAAGAGCCTGATCTTAATTTCAGAGGCCACTTATTATTGCACTTGCAAAGTTGGTCGCTTTGGTGTATTATATATCAACTAGTTTAAGTTTAGGTTATCGTACTTCTTTAAAGTCCTCAGGATTTTATCGACTGTTGGGTGACCCGAGCTCTAACTACGAATATTTAAGAGAGGAGGTCATCCAATGAGTTTTCAGGACAAGTCTATCAAGTGTTCCGATTGCGGAGCTACGTTTACGTTCAGCGCCGAAGAGCAGGAGTTCTTCCAGTCTAAGGGCTATACTAATGAGCCCAAGCGCTGTCCCTCGTGCCGCCAGGCAAGGAAAGCAGAGCGTTACGGAAACAGTAGCTCTAGCTACGGACGGCAGATGTACCCTGCAAAATGTGCCCAGTGCGGCAAGGATACCCAAGTACCCTTTGAACCGCGTGGGGACAAGCCAGTGTACTGTAGCGATTGCTACCGTAAAGTCAGAGTCAGCCGATAGTGCTGGTTTGACCTTGAGAGCATACATAGACTGAGTACTCAGTCTATGTATACCTCCAGAATGTTTGAGGTATTATGTCGTTGGAAGTTTACCTGCGCGAAGGCGAAACACAGGACTCTTTACTCAAGCGTTTCCAAAGAAGCGTGCAGATGAGTGGTATTTTGCGCGAGGCAAAGGCTCACAACCATTTTGTATCCAAGGGGGATGCTGCCCGCATAAAGGCAAGAAACAACGCCAGAAGAAGACGACGAGAGAGATCTCGAGTCAGTTAGTAGAACCAATTTCAGAAAAGAGGGCTAGTAATGAAAATCTATGTAGGTAACCTGTCCTTTGATGCGACTGAAGATGAGCTCCGGACGGAATTCGCTGCTTTCGGAAAGGTTGAATCAGTGAGTATCATAAAGGACAAGTATAGCGGACGAGCAAAAGGATTTGCGTTTGTTGAAATGCCATCAGTCTCGGAAGGACAAGCGGCTATCACCGGTCTAAACGGGAAGACTATAAAGGAGCGGACGCTCACCGTGAATGCGGCTCGCCCTCGAGAAGACAGAGGAGGCTCCTATGGTGACAGGAGAAGCGGTGGATTTGATAGGGGCCGTGGCAGGAGATATTAGAACTTCCTCCTCGTTTCATTCTACCTATTAATGAGTAGAAGATAGACTAATCACTCAACGAGCCATTGGCCTGGACATTAATGGAAAACGTTGGCCCTGAGTCTAGCTCGCTTCCAAAGAAGGGTGGCTAACATGAACATTTATGTTGGCAACTTACCTCTTGATGTCACTGAAGAAGAACTGCGGCGAGAATTCATAGCTTTCGGAGCAGTGATATCTGTGGTCATTATGAACAACAGGTATATTGGTAGCGGCCAGACTAGGGCATACGGATTTGTTGAAATGGCCTCAAAGTCTGAAGGCGAAGCCGCTATCACCGGCCTCAAAGGCAAAAAGATAGGGAACCAAGCGGTTGATGTTGTTGGCGCCCTTCCTCTTTCAGATAAGAAGGAGATAGGCTCAGTCCGCAGAAGGGTAAATAACCAGTTCAATCGAAAAGTAAGACAAAGAAGATACCTAGATCAAAATAAAAATCATATCAAATCAATTGAGTAGTCTCTCCTGCATTGGAGACACTCACTCGATATTTTACCAAAGGAGTTTTAATGAGTTTCGAAACCTTTAATTTTCATCCGAGCATCATGGCTGGTATACGGGCGCTCGGTTATGTTACACCTACACCAATCCAGCTTCAATCCATCCCTCCAATCATGCAGGGCCGTGACCTGATTGGTCTGGCGCAGACCGGAACTGGCAAGACCGCAGCTTTCGTGTTGCCCATTTTGCAGCGTCTGCTGACAAGACCGTTAGGTCGTGTTGGTGCCCTCATAATATCGCCCACGCGTGAATTAGCTGAGCAAACATCCGAAACTATAAATGAACTGGGAAAGCAAACCGGCTTGCGGAGTATCGCTATATATGGCAGGGTGGGTATAGAACAGCAGAATCGAAGTCTTCGTAACGGCATCGAAATCATCGTAGCTTGTCCCGGTCGATTGCTCGACCATCTCTGGCAAGGCACAATCAATTTGTCAGACCTGAAAGTTCTTGTCATCGATGAGGCGGACCGGATGTTTGACATGGGGTTTCTACCCGATATCCGGAACATATTGAAGTGCATTATGAAGCCACGGCAGACACTGCTTTTCTCGGCCACCATGCCTGATGATATCCGGCGTCTGGTGCAAGAAGTCCTGCATACTCCGGTTACCGTACAGATTGGCCGCACGCTGCCGGCGACAACGGTGTCTCATGCCCTGTATCCGGTTGGCCGGCACCTCAAGACGGCGCTGCTTAAGGAGCTCTTGCGTGAAACCGACATGGAATCGGTGCTGGTGTTTACGCGTACCAAGCACCGCGCCGAGCGCGTTGCCCAGCAACTGAAAAGTGGGGGCTATCGGGCAGCCTCACTGCAAGGGGATCTGTCTCAGAGCCAGCGCCAGGCTGCGCTTGATGGCTTCCGTGACGGGTCGTTCAAGGTACTGGTGGCGACTGACATTGCCGCTCGTGGCATCGATGTTCTGGATATTTCACACGTCATCAACTACGACATGCCCGACGGCACGGATGCTTACATTCATCGCATCGGGCGCACGGGAAGAGTTGGCAAAACTGGCGATGCGTTCACGTTCGTGACACATGAAGACGCTGCCATGGTACGTGCTCTTGAGCGCCTTCTCAATAAGCCACTACAGCGCCGGACCCTGCAAAGCTTTGATTACACGGCGGCCGCATCGGGTAGCGAACACACGCGCTCGTCTCGCCAATTGCGACAGTACCCTGTACGATAAAGGCGGATAGGTAACAAGTAGCTATGAAGTTTTTTTGGAGTAGTGTAACCTCTATTTATGATGTTATCATTAGCATAAAAAGAGTGAGGAGTCGTCTATGAAATTCCTATCTAAGGACAAGCATGTTCATCAATACAGTCCAGGTAACGCTCCGGCACTTACCGTTACTTCTGGAGAAATCTTTCAGCTGGAAACCTCCAGTATCCTCACTTTCATTGAAACCTTTCCTGATTCAGTAGTTCTACCTGTTACCGGCCCGGTTGAGGTTCAGGGTGCAGAACCCGGTTTAACCCTTAAGGTAGATATCTTGAAAATAAAACTGACCGCTGGCGAGGCAGCCATCACCGCGATACCTGGCAAGGGGGCTTTTGCTGATCGTATCTCCCGGCCCAGTTACAAGGTGGTCACCTACGATGATACACATGTTCATTTCAATGATATCTTGAAAATCCCCCTGCGGCCTATGGTGGGGAAGATAGGTGTGGCACCAGCTGAGGCAAGCATAAGTAGCGGCACCTCAGGACCTCATGGCGGCAACATGGACATCACCGATATCGCCGAGGGTGCCTCCGTTTATCTGCCAGTCTTTGTAAAGGGTGCTATGATGGCTGCTGGCGATGTCCATGCTCTTATGGCAGATGGAGAAAGCCATCTATCTGCCGTAGAAACAGAGTCTGTGCTGACACTGCGCTGCGATGTAACCGATGCTGTCAGGTTGACCCATCCCCTAGTAGTAACTCAGTCACATGTGATGACGGTCGGGGAAGGAAGAACCCTAGAGGAGGCCTATCACATAGCCTTGGATGACATGGCCAGGTTGATAATGGACCGCAATGGCCTCGAATTTCTGGACGCGGTGATGTTGATAAGCAATGCAGCTGACTTGAAGATAAACCAGATTGTCAACCCTATGGTTGGGGTCAGGGCAGTGCTTCCCAAAGAGCTATTAGGGCGGGCGATATCTTAATATTGGCCTTCTTTGAGAAGAGCGGTTACTCCGCCTTTTCCTGCGCCATCAGAGCGCGCGTTATGGGGAAACAAGCTTTTCAGACCCGTGACTTAGTATTATGAATTCGAAATTGTTACTGAATTTTCAAAACTAATAAAATTTCTACCTGGGTTTAAATGATCGATATATCTCTTTAAGATGTGATGTCGTTTAAAAACAGGGAAATTCTATTAACGTAGCTTGTCTGACTGGTCCTTTGCAGGCCCTTTGGAGCACAGTTTCGACTAAATTGATTCGATTCATTCGCAACAAACCAAGCTTGAAACTTTTTAAGATAGTCTGAAGGTCTATAACGGTTATGGTTAGATCTAACTATGCAGAGTTTTTTAAATAATCAAGTGTTTTCCTGTAAACAATATGTTTCGGCTGTAGCTTGGAATGCTAAAGAATTTACTAAATAACGTTACCAAATGTTTTTCCGTTAACAACTTGTTAATATATTTGGCATAAATCTGTAATGATTTCAGCGTTAATTTTTAACATTTCGTAACTGCAGAATAATATAATGTGTTCAATGATGATTGATGAGTATAATGAAGTAGAGGAGACGTAAAATGAAAAATAATAACCTTGACCAAGATATTATAAAACAATTTGATCAGCTTAATGCAAAATTGACAACTGAGCAGATTGACATAGAGATAGAGTTGGAAAACACAATGGGCTCGGTTAATGAGAAAATGGAACGGGATGAAATATTTAGCAAGTTGAAATATTATTCTCACGCTTACCAGGCAGGGTTTAATGAGGGCTTTTTGGTTGGGCGAAAATTAATGCAAAAATATGATGCTCTTAAAGCCGGGAGTATCTATCAAAAATATTTAACTCTCAAGAATAGCATTTCCACGTCGCTGGTAAACCAATAGTGCCTAAATAAGCTTGACATTGCAGTGAGCCCAATCAGACGCTACTAAAGTACCAAGTAAAAGGCTACCAAAGATGGATGTCAGTTACGGTGGGCGCTTGCTATGATTCCATTTAGGAGAACAGACGTGAGGTGGAGATATGGCTAAACCAGAGGCTATAGAAGCAGGTTGTGTTGTTTCCGTAGACCTTATACCCGGGTCAGCGCCACACAATTGTTACTGGGGGCTGGTTCAGGCTACTGACAAACATGGTGTGAGAATAAATCCAGCAGAGTGGGATGATGGCCTAAACAGATTAATATTAAGAAAAGAAGATTTTTATATTCCTTGGGTAAACATAAATTCCATGATGGTCTGTACTGAGTAAGAATCGATAAAGCAATATATTAAAGAGGAAGCCCTGATTTATAAAGCGTAAGTATAGCTTCAGGTGCCGGAGGTTGATATTCCCGAGCCCTATGCTGGCATATCTGATCGTATTCTCTTGTCAACCGTTCAATTAATATCCCTGAATTGTTGCTCTAAACTAACCTTCCTACCATCCGCGTTTAAGCGAGTAATATATCCCCCAGAATGGTGAGAAGGCAGAATAGCGCGCAAAAAGGAAGTGGGCCATTCTGGTCTCGAACCAGAGACCTCAGTCTTATCAGGACTGCGCTCTAACCAACTGAGCTAATGGCCCACGATGATATGCCTTTTATTTTAGGACAAGAGATGATTAAAAATCAAGCCGCGTCTCTTGGCAGAAATCCTAACCCCTGTATCCCCTTCCCTTTCGCAAAGGGAAGGGGAGGAGAAGGATGAGGGGGCTGGCGCCCCCTCAAGCTCCCCCACGTATGAAATTATAGCCCGCCCGGTTTCCCCCTTTGAAAAAGGGGGACTCAAGGGGGATTTAAGAATCAGAAATCCCTCTCAATCTCCCTTTAGGGAAGGGAGAGGTCTAATATCGGGGGGTGTCCAAGAGTACAAACTTATCAGTGCCTTATCAATCAGGGTGTTTATAAGTGGTGAAACTAATAAATGTCTATTAAAAGGGGTGTTTAAGAGGGGCGTCAGCCCCTCTTTTAAAAAGGAATTCCCCCTCTCCAAACAAATATATCAAAGGCTTTCTTTAATAATACCGTTTGGAGAGGGGGATACAGGGGGTGAGGTTTAGAACGCACTAATAAAAAGCACCTTAACCTCTGGATAGCGGAAGGAAGAAAAAATTTCACCGACTTATTCGGTCGATGACCGACCTAGGAGAAATAGGCTTTCGCCGGGTATCTCCCTAGAAAGGAGGTGATCCAGCCACAGCTTCCGCTACGGCTACCTTGTTACGACTTCGTCCCAATTATCGGCCCCACCTTCGGCGACTACCCCCCGATAAAATCAGGTTGGCCCATCGACTTCAGGTGTTGCCAACTTTCATGACGTGACGGGCGGTGTGTACAAGGCCCGAGAACGTATTCACCGCGCCATGCTGATACGCGGTTACTAGCAACTCCGCCTTCATGCAGGCGAGTTTCAGCCTGCAATCTGTACTGAGGATGGTTTTAAAGGATTAGCTCCGGGTCGCCCCATTGCCACCTATTGTACCACCCATTGTAGCGTGTGTGTCGCCCAGGGCATAAGGGCCATGCTGACTTGACGTCATCCCCACCTTCCTCCCCGTTTTGCGGGGCAGTCTCGCTAGAGAAAACAACTAGCGACGAGGGTTGCGCTCGTTATGGGACTTAACCCGACACCTCACGGCACGAGCTGACGACAGCCATGCAGCACCTGTGAAGGCTCCTGACTTAACAGGTCGTCCCCCTTTCGGGTTCCTACTTCCAGCATGTCAAGCCCTGGTAAGGTTCTTCGTGTTGCATCGAATTAAACCACACGCTCCGCTGCTTGTGCGGGCCCCCGTCAATTCCTTTGAGTTTTAGCCTTGCGGCCGTAGTCCCCAGGCGGGACACTTAGTGCGTTAGCTACGGCACGGAGAGGGTCGATACTCCCCATACCTAGTGTCCATAGTTTACAGCGTGGACTACCAGGGTATCTAATCCTGTTCGCTCCCCACGCTTTCGCGTCTCAGCGTCAGTTGCAGCCTAGGAGGTCGCCTTCGCCACTGGTGTTCCTCCCGATATCTACGCATTTCACCACTACACCGGGAATTCCACCTCCCTCTGCTGAACTCTAGCCCAGCAGTATCGAATGGTCCCTCCCAGTTGAGCTGGGAAATTTTACATCCGACTTGAAGAGCCGCCTACACGCGCTTTACGCCCAATAAATCCGGATAACGCTTGCCTCCTACGTATTACCGCGGCTGCTGGCACGTAGTTAG
>Ga0194125_10012670_pt1 | contig 11081 bp, 5 predicted proteins | sample TA2KigC250mmetaG_FD_148626 | JGI IMG/M metagenome (GOLD analysis project Ga0194125, IMG submission 148626) | Freshwater microbial communities from Lake Tanganyika, Tanzania - TA2015034 Kigoma Deep Cast 250m | ecosystem: Environmental > Aquatic > Freshwater > Lake | place: Tanzania: Lake... | reverse complement strand
ACTCATTCATGCTCGAGCTTCCCGCCGTGGAGGATCGTTACGATGTCTCGGTCTACTTTGCGCAGAGTCCGGCGTACGGTACCGTCAGCGCGATGTATGATGGAAAGAAGGTCGCGGAGATCAATGGATACAGTCGAGAGGTCCTTCCGGGTGGGAGAGTCGTGCTTTCAAATCTCCGGGCGAAAAACAAGAAACTCGCCTTGCAGTTCGTTGTGGCTGGAAAGGACGACAAGTCGGCCGGGTACGCCGTGGGACTTGATGCATTCGTGCTTGAGCCGCACCGCGCGTTCATTCCGGAGTGGTACCTCATCGGGCCTTTTCCGAATCCACGAGATGAGAATTCAAACCGCCTTGGACTCGACACTGCTTATCCACCCGAGAAAGAAACCGATCTCGCGAAGCCATATCCTGGCGTCGGCGGGAAGCCAGTCAAATGGGTCTTTCAGAAGACGCCCCCTCACGGGAGGGTGGACCTCTACCAGTTTGATCCCTACGAGTTGGTGGTCGTGTATGCGCTTACATACATTTACTCACCGCGCGATCAGGTGGTCCCGTTGCTCCTCGGCACGGACGATGGCGTGAAGGTCTTCCTCAACGACAGAGAGATTCACAGGCTTTTGACGGTGAGAATTAGCGTGCCCGACCAGGACCGGGTCCCGCTGGAACTCAAGGCGGGCTGGAACAAGCTTCTCTTGAAGATCGAGAACAATTACGGTGGATTTAACTTCTACGCGAGAGTTCTGGATATCGAGGAGAGCCTCACACTGAGTGCCACGAAACAGCGTTAGCCCCAAAGGATAAGCACTCTCTATGGGTGAACTCGTTCTCTCGGATCATCCTCACCGACGGTTAAACATCTTAACCGGCGAATGGATCCTTGTTTCACCTCATCGTGCGAAGCGACCATCCTCTTAAAAGGTACTACTACACAAGGAACGCTTATGCTCAGAGCAATTCTCTCAACACTCATCATTGTTGCGATGATGTCAACTGCCGTTTTCGCTCAGCAACCGACAGCGAGGAATGCACACTACATCTCCAACAGAGAGCCGCTGGCTCTCAATCCCTATATTCAGCTTCCGCTCGGCTCCATCACGCCGACAGGATGGCTGCATGAACAGCTTCGTCTCTCGGCGGAGGGAATGACGGGCCACCTCGATGAAATCTGGAAGGACGTCGGCCCGGAGAACGGATGGCTCGGCGGCAAGGGCGATAGTTGGGAGCGTGGCCCATACTGGATCGATGGCCTTGTACCTCTAGCCTATACGCTGAAAGACAACGCGCTCATCCAGAAAGCAAGGAAGTGGGTTGAGTGGAGCCTTCGCAGCCAACGTGACGACGGGTACTTCGGTCCGACTCCTGATCCGAACAGAACGTTCAGACCGGAGGAGCGAGTCCTCGCGTGGCAGGAGAAGAACAAGGAGGATTGGTGGCCGCACATGGTGATGCTGAAGGTGAAGGAGCAGTACTACGAAGCGACTGGGGACAAGCGTGTGCTGGAGTTCATGACGAAGTACTTCCGTTATCAGGTCCAGCACCTGCCCACGAAACCGCTGGCACATTGGACTCACTGGGCGAAGGACCGCGGGGGTGAAAACCTCGCGAGCATCTACTGGCTCTACAATCGAACCGGTGAGCCGTTCCTCCTTGAGCTCGCGGAGCTTGTCTTCAAGCAGACGGAAGATTGGACGGGAATGCTCGAATCGGGTTATCCGCGTTACTGGCACGGCGTGAACACCGGCATGGGCGTGAAGCAGCCTGGCGTGTGGTATCAACAATCGAAGGACGAGCGATACCTGCGTGCCGTAAAGAAAGGCATCGCCGATCTGATGCGGATCCACGGCCAGGTGCAGGGGATGTTCTCGGGCGATGAGCTGCTTCACGGAACCGATCCGACTCAGGGCACCGAGTTCTGCACCGTTGTTGAATACATGTTCAGCTTGGAGACTCTCCTAAAGATTTCCGGGGACCTGGAGTATGCCGATCGCCTCGAGCGCGTGGCGTACAATGCACTCCCCACGCAGTCGAAGCCGGATTTCACCGGTCGCCAGTACTATCAACTCCCCAACCAGGTCGTCTGTGACACGAGCTATCACAACTTCAACGTCCAGTACAAAGATGCCATTCTTTTTGGCCTGGAGACAGGCTACGGCTGCTGCACGGCGAACTATCACCAGGGATGGCCCAAGTTCACGGCCCACCTTTGGTTGGCGACGCAGGACAATGGATTAGCTGCCCTGATCTTTGCCCCTTGTGAGGTCAAGGCGAAGGTGGGGAATGGGGTGGAAGTGACAGTGGTCGAGCAGACGAACTATCCGTTCGATGAGAAGGTCTCCTTCATTGTCAAAGCGGTGAAGAGCGCGGCGTTCCCTCTGCACTTGCGAATTCCATCCTGGTGTCGCGGGGCGACTGTGCTGGTAAATGGCAAGGAGCACAGCAGACCGCAGGCCGGATCCATGCAGATCATCTCTCGGATGTGGGAGGATGGTGATAGGGTCGAATTGACGCTCCCGATGGAAATTCGGCTTTCCATCTGGCACGAGGAGGCGGTCGGCGTTGAGCGGGGACCGCTGGTGTATGCACTGAAAATGACGGAGCGGTGGCAGAAAATCAAAGGAGAGGGGCGCTACGCGACGTATGAAGTTACTTCCAGCGATCCCTGGAACTACGGGTTGGTGATCGACGACCGCAGGAATCCGTCGACGAGTTTCCAGGTGATCCGCGGCAGCGTCGATCGGCAGCCGTGGACGGTTGCCGCTGCGCCGCTGCAGCTCAAAGTGAAAGCAAAGCGGATCCCGAGTTGGGAACTGTACGGAGGTATCACAGGCCCGATCCCCTGGAGCCCGGTTCGGTCGAGTGAGCCGATTGAAGAGGTTGTTCTGATTCCGTATGGATGCACCAGACTAAGGATCTCACAGTTTCCGGTGGTGCAATAGCGACGTGCGCTTGTCGAGTGATATTCATTTGTGGAGGAATTGAAGATGAGGTCAAGATGGGGATGTGTGGTTTCGGTAATGGTCGTTCTATCCCAAGTGCTCTCCGCCCAAGTTGTTCAGGTGCGGCCGATTGATATCGAAGGCGGGATCAAGAATGGTAGCATACGTACCACCATCTCGCCCATGATCACCAGCGACACGCTGAAAGCCTTCGACGGCAATCCATTCACGTTCCTCACGTCTGTTCGACAGGACAGCGTGCTTGCGATTACACTCGAGTGGGATACACCGATCCAGTTTGAAAAAACCAAGGTGTACTTCTTCACGAATGGATCGTGGTCGTTCGAGGCGGCGAACTCGATATCTGATTTGAATACGAGAACCGGCTCTTACGTACGGCTCGTGGAGCCCCGGCGGTACTCATCCAGCGCATGGGATTCCGCAAGCTTCACTCAGACAACAGCGAGGATCGTGCGTTTGCTGGCAGTCGACCCCGTAGATTCCGTCTTCCTGCTCGGCGAGTGGACCCTCGAGCGGAGCGTCAGGTTCACGTCTCTTCTTTTGATGCCGAGACCGGTGAAACTCCTGCCTGGAACAAGCTTGAAGGTGCGGGTTCTTTTGCGGGATGAACAAGGGGCGATGCACGAGAACTTCCTTGCTGATCACATCGTCTGGCGCTCCTCGAATACGGGGATAGCGACCGTTGATGAAGATGGAAAGGTCACCGGAACGGCTATCGGTTCAACAGCGGTCAGCGCCTCCATCACAGGGAGGGGGCTTAGCGGCCACGTCCCCGTCGATGTGCTGACCGACTTCCGATCGGAAAAGGTGAAGCCGATGAACATCAAAGTTGCTCTTGTTCTGCAGGATCCCGCGATACCGAGCAAGGGGTACCGGCGGATCCACGAGATACAAGGGTGGAGGGATCCGGTGGAACTGTCGAACAGGCTCGTTGCTCTCTTCCGTGAGGCCACCGACAGTGTTGTCAATTTCCAGATTGTCGAAACCATTTCGGATGGGCCACTCTTCACACGCTATTATGGCGAGTTTATGACAGCCACACAGTATGACGCTTTGTTGAGCGAGTCGAATTGGCAGTCGCTGAAGGATGCTCACAATGCGGGGAAGATCGCGTTTGACTATCGAGAATTTGTGAAGTCCCATCGCTGCGATGAGAAACGAAACAACGGCCAGATTGATGAAGTATGGGTCTTTGCAGGTCCTTACCTCGGCATGTATGAGTCCCAATTGATGGGACCGAATGCCTTCTGGTGGAATTCGCCGCCCATCAAGGACGGGACCGCGCTGACGAAGCTCCTGTCGGTGATGGGGCTGAACTACGAGCGCGGCGTGGATCAAGCCTTCCACAGCTTCGGCCACCGGACAGAAAGTGCGATCTCACAGGCCTACTACCAAGCGCAAGGACGAAATTGGAATGACACATCTTCTCATCCTACTCCCTGGGATCTCTTCACAAGGATAGATAAGCGTATGCCAGGGCAGGCTCACGTTGGCAACATCCATTTCCCCCCCAACGGAGCGAGCGACTACGACTACTACAACACCGTGGCCGTCAAATCCTTTGCGGAGAACTGGTATCGCTATCCATACCTGCTGGATCGAAGCTCCATGGTCAATGCCGATACGTGGCGATATGCGCCGGCGGATCCGCTCGCTGAGACCCAAGAGCATCTCGGATACTTGCGTTGGTGGTACGACCACCTCCCACGGTACGCGGGCGTGACCGACGGTGTCTTGAACAATTGGTGGCATTATGTCGTGGACTACGAAGCCGCGGTGGAGCTGGCAAAGGTAACGCCGGTCGTCGGCGTGAATGATCGCACGGGAGCTGATCGGCCCGTTTCGTATTCGCTGGAGCAGAATTTCCCAAATCCCTTCAATCCCATCACGACCATACAGTTCAATCTCCCCAAACCAGGTCAAGTCTCTCTGAGGGTCTTTGACGTGATGGGAAGGGAAGTGGCAACGCTCGCGGAAGGGTCGTTTCGTCCGGGACGGTACGAGGCCCACTGGAACGCGCAGTCAGCCGCGAGCGGCGTATACTTCTATCGGCTACAGTCAAAGGATTACGTTGAGACGAAACCGATGGTTCTCATCAAATAAGTTCAAACAACTGATAGCAGGTTTTCCGATCTAGGATGTTATGAAGAAGTCAACTGGAGGTTCAAAGAGATCGACCGGAGGCGTTTCCAGGCGAGTGACATCGAGGGAGGTTGCCGAGAAGCTCGGGATCTCGACGATGACGGTCTCGCGCGTGATGAACGACCGCGCGAACGTCGATGAGGAGACCCGGCGCAAGGTGCTTGAGACGGCACAGCAACTCGGTTACAGCCCGGATCATATCGCCAAGAGCCTCGTTCTCCGCAAGACGCACACCATCGGCGTGGTCGTTCCGGAGATCACGCACTCATTCTTCCCTGAGGCGATACGGGGCATTGAAGAGGTGACGTACACCGCGCGCTACCATCTGATCCTTACGCATTCGGCTGAGGATGCGGAACGTGAGAAGGATGCCCTCCTCACGCTGGAGTCCAAGCGCGTGGATGGTATCCTGATTTCTACTGCGCAGCGCGTCGGTGATGACGATCTCTACAAGCACATCATCCGTCTCGGGGTTCCGATCGTGTTTTTTGACCGCTGCGTCCCTGGAATCGGCGCAAGCTGTGTGAGCATTGACGACGAGGAAAGTGCCCGGCGCATCACCGAACACCTGCTGGACCACGGATACACGCGCATCGCGCATCTCAGCGGTCCCCAGAAAGTCTCCATCGGTCGAACGCGCCTCGATGGATTCAAGATGGCACTCAAGACCCGAAACGTGCCCTATGTCGAGGAGCTGGTTGTGGAGGCAGGATTTCAGGAATTGGACGGGTACAACGCCATGAACCAAATCCTCAATTTGCCGAAGGAGCGGCAGCCGCGGGCCGTGGTGGCTGTGAATGATCCCGCGGCGTTTGGAGCCATCAAAGCGATTCTCGAGAGAGGCATCAGGATACCAGAAGAGATTGCAATCGTCGGATTCTCTGACGACATTCGTGCTGAGCTGATGCCGACACCCTTGACGACCGTCCGTCAACCTGCCTACGAGGTGGGAAAACGAGCGGCACAGAAGCTCCTTGCATTTATTGAGGGAGGCTCACCGACGATCGAGGAGATCGTTGTCAACACGGAACAGATAATCCGCCGGTCATGCGGTTGCCCGCAGGTCTGAAGCCTGCCGGGCGTCCGCCTTGGCATCAAGTTCCCGCAGTCATGGCGTTCCTCCCAACGCATTGTCGAACCGGAAAAGGAACCAGGTCCATGAAGAGACTCATTTTCCTTCTTGCCTTTGCCGCTTCGCCCGCATTCGCGCAGACCGACTACGTGAGAGATTGGCTGATTCTCGGCAGCTTCCCGCATGCCGACGCAACGACCCGCCTCTTCTTCGATTTTCTGGGAGGAGAAGCTACCGTCAAGCCGAGAGGCGGCGAAACGATCGCCGGAAGAGCGTGGCTCCTGTACCATTCACCGCGGGAATTCATCGATTTTCGCTGGAGCGATCTTCCCTTCTCGGCACGAGAACGCTGTGCTGTCTATGCAGCGCTCTTCGTTCAATCCCCCCGGGAGCAGAAGGTTCGGTTGATGGTCGGGAGCGATGACGGCATCACGATCTGGTGCAACGGTCAAACGGTTCACCAGAATGATGTATACCGTGGCGTGGTTCTCGACAACGATACCGTCCTTGTTGCACTGAAGAGCGGTTGGAACACCATTCTGATGAAGGTGGTGAATGGCGACGGCGGCTATGGCTTGTCCGCTCGTTTCGCAGATGGCGAAGGTCTGGTGCTCAGCGCTGAGAATCCTTTCACACCGGACCGCCCGCTGACACCGGCCTCACTTTCGTGCCCTTCGCCCAAACTGAACTTCAATTTTGAATTGAATGTATCTCAGCAACTTATATTCTCCTACGATCTGCCATTGTTCAACAGCGGAAGCACCGCCGCTGAGAGGATCACAGTGGAGTTGTCCGTGGGTGACAAGACAATAGCTAGCGCTATTCTGCCGAGGGTAATGGGCGGCGAGCTCATACGGTTTCAGCAACGGCTCTCATTCAGAGACGCTGTACAGGTGAGCGACCGGAAAGGACTTTCGCGTGTTCGCCTGCGCTACGACGGGAAAGAGACCTCCCGGGCATTCGAATTCACGGGGGAGATCCTCCGCAGGTTTTTCGAAGCCTGGCAACTCCAGGGCTGGCAAGAGGATAGAATGGGGGAGAGCTCAGTACGGTACACGCGCACGGTGATCGTGCCTGACGATCTCGAAGGCCTCGGCCTCCAGATCGCGGTGGATATTTGGGATCGATGGGGCGACGTTTCGGTGAATGGAACGAAGAAGCTCGCCCGATTCAGCGGCGATTCCGGCGAACTTCTCCTCACCGAGAAAGCTGCTGCCCGCGACACCTTCCGCATCGAGCTCACGGCAACCTCTGAGAAACCGATTCAGGGGAGCGCTCTAGTCTCGTCGACGATCCGTCCACGTCACGGCGTGATTGAGCGGTATCTCAAGGATGTCCGATTCGCCAAGGAGATTTACAATATCGACCTGGGTGACCAGACAGCCGCCGCGACGCAACTCCTCGGCCTCCTCAACGCGCGCAAGCCCGACCGGGCAGCTGAAATATTGCGACCACTGAATCAAAAAATCGCTTCCTTCGCACCCGAAGCAAAGAAGCTCGCACTCCACCTCATCGGCAACGCCCATATCGATATGGCGTGGCTGTGGCGATATCCGGAGACCATCGAGGTAACGCGTGCCACGTTCCAGGCAGCGCTGGACAATCTCAAGAGGTATCCCAACTTCCATTTTTCACACGGGCAAGCTCACAGCTACTTCTGGATCGAGCAGCGGTATCCGGAGATGTTTCGAGAGATCCAGAGGTATGTAAGGGAAGGCCGATGGGAGATCGTCGGGGGGACGTGGGTTGAGTCCGATGCCAACATACCTTCGGGCGAATCGCTTGCGAGGCAGTATCTCTATGGAAAGAGGTACTTCAAGGAGAAGTTCGGAGTTGATGTCAAACATGGATTCTTCCCCGATACGTTTGGACATCCGGCGACACTGCCGCAGATACTCTCAAAAAGCGGGATCGAGACGTACACATTCTTCCGCCCGGGAGAGGAAGAGCGGATGTTCTGGTGGGAAACTCCTGACGGCAGCAGGGTCTTTGCTCATCATCCGCCGAACTGGTACGGTACGTGGTCCGGGATTCCTGATACGCTCTGGACCACCGCTCTGAAGACACAGCGAAGGTTTTCTGTGAATAACGCCGTTCAGTTCTTCGGAGTTGGAGACCACGGCGGCGGGCCGACTCGACGTCAAATCGAGCAGATTGAGCAACTCAGCAAAGTCACCCTCTATCCCGACACGAAGATGTCGACGTTTGCATCGCTCTATTCGAGCCTCCTCAAGGAGAAGAAGGATGCGCCAATTGAGCGGGGCGAGCAGAATCCCGTATTCGAGGGGTGTTATTCCAGTCAGGCGATCACGAAGCTGAATAACCGGAGGGCGGAGGCATTGCTTCCCACTGCCGAGACCTTCGCAACGCTCGCCATGCGCTATGGGTTCGTGTATCCAACGGGCGATCTGGAGGAAGCGTGGCAGCGCGTTCTCTTCAACCAGTTCCATGATATTCTCTGCGGATCCAGCATCCACGATGTCTACCTGGACGCGGATCAATTCTATCTCGAGGCTTTCGAGAGAGCTGAGCGCGTGCTAGCGGCCGCTCTGAGGACTCTGACGATGACGATTGCGACGAACCACCGGCTGAAAAGCGGTTCGCCTCTGGTCATCTTCAATCCGTTGAACTGGACGCGATCGGAACCAATGGAAATCACCTGGAAATCTGAGGCCAGGGTCATGCCGCAAGTCGTGGACGAGCGGGGAAGGAAACTACCTGTGCAGCTCGTGAGCCGGTCCGCTGATTCTGTTCGCTTCGTCTTTGTACCGAAGGATATTCCATCGGTCGGTTACCGGACGTATTGGATTGCTGCGGGGTACGAACCGCCAACAAGGCCTTCTGCTGATCTTGCATTAGAGAACCGGTTCTTCAGAGTTGAGATTGACAAGTCCTCAGGCTGTGTCAGCCGTATCTACGACAAGCTCAGGAAAAGGGAGGTACTGCAGTTGGGCTCGCTGGCCAATCAGCTCCAGATCCAGGAGGATAGTGCTCCGATGTCCGCCTGGGTAATGGGCTTGCGGGGGGAGCCGATCGCCATCACGGCGCCCAGGAGTGTGAAGGTGATGGAATCCGGACCGGTGCGGAGGGTCGTGCGATCGGAGTACGACGTTGAAAACTCGTCCTTTGCCTTGGATGTGATTCTTTATACTGACCTCCCGCGGATCGATTTCCGATTCGGTGCCGAATGGCATCACAGACAGAGAATCCTCAAAATCGCATTCCCCGTGAACATAGTTGACGGCCGGGCCACATATGAAATTCCGTTCGGAGCGATTCAACGTACAACGGATGGACATGAGGTCGTGGGGCAGAAATGGATTGATCTCTCGTCACAGGAGTACGGTGTAAGCCTCCTCAATGACTCGAAATACGGGTTCGATGTCAAGGACAATGTCATCCGGATGACAGCCCTGCGTTCTCCAACCGATCCCGATCCGAAGGCCGATGCAGGGCGACACGAGTTCTCCTATGCTCTGTATCCACACGCTGGGAACTGGGAAGATGGCCAGACTGTACTGCGAGGTTGTGAATTCAATGCGCCGTTTGTCTTCCGGGTAGCCGATCAACATCATGGCGAGCTGCCGTCAACCGCTTCTTTTCTGGAGGTGAACAAGCCCACGGTCGTCGTATCCGCGATCAAGAAATGCGAAGACGACAACAGCCTGGTTGTCCGCCTCTATCAGGCGGTTGAAATGCCAGTTCACGTACAACTTAAGTGCTATCGGCCGATCGTCAACCCCGTTGAGACAGATCTCGTTGAGTGGGAGGCGCGCCCGATCGCGCCTGGCGATCGAAGAGAGGGGGCGGTGACGATCCGTCTGAAGCCGTTCGAGCTGAAGACACTGAAATTCTCATTGGGGAAGGAATATTGAACGGACTCCTTGAAAAAATTCTCAAGCACATCCCCGTCGTAACTGATGGCGCATGGGGCACACAATTGCAGCGACGCGGTCTTGAGCCAGGAGGTAGCCCGGATGCGTGGAACCTGACTCATGCATCTGAAGTCGAGCATGTCGCTCGTTCCTATGTTGAAGCGGGGAGCCAGATCATTCTGACGAACACGTTCGGCGCAAACCGGATCATGCTGGAGCGGCATGGGCTCGAACGCATGACACGGGAAATCAATAAGGCGGGGGCGGCGATCTCACGGAGAGCGTCCGGCGAGAAGTCCTTTGTGTTTGGATCGATGGGCCCGTCCGGAAAGTTATTCGTCATGGCTGAAGTGGCGGAAGCTGCGCTTACCGCAGCTTTCGAAGAACAAGCAGATGCGCTCGCTGAGGGTGGCGCCCACGGCATCGTGGTAGAGACAATGACTGACCTTGAAGAGGCCAAGCTTGCTGTCGCCGCTGCCCGGAAGACCGCGCTGCCGGTGGTTGCCTCGATGGTTTACGACTGCGGCAAGGAGTATGACCGAACGATGATGGGGATAACTCCTGAACAGGCAGCCCAAGAGCTCGCCGAGGCCGGGGCTGACGTCATTGGCGCAAACTGTGGTCTGGGGATTGAGTACTTCCTGGTCGTGACCCAGCGTCTTCGTGCTGCGACCTCGTTGCCCGTGTGGATCAAGCCGAATGCAGGTTTACCCGAGGTGTCGGAGGGTAGGGTTTCATACAGGACGACACCCGAAGAGTTCGCTGCGCATGCGCTGAAGATCCGTGACGCCGGTGCCCACTTCATCGGCGGCTGCTGCGGTACAACTCCGGAATTCATCCGCGCGCTCATACAGAAGCTACGATGAAGATTTCCTTCAAACCCACCCTTCACCTCATCTGTAATGCCCATCTTGATCCTGTCTGGCAGTGGAGATGGGAGGAAGGATGCGCCGAAGCGCTCTCGACGTTCGGTAACGCTGTCCAACTTCTTCACGAACATCCGTCCCTCATCTTCACCCACAACGAAGCAGTCCT
>Ga0194125_10012669_pt1 | contig 11081 bp, 8 predicted proteins | sample TA2KigC250mmetaG_FD_148626 | JGI IMG/M metagenome (GOLD analysis project Ga0194125, IMG submission 148626) | Freshwater microbial communities from Lake Tanganyika, Tanzania - TA2015034 Kigoma Deep Cast 250m | ecosystem: Environmental > Aquatic > Freshwater > Lake | place: Tanzania: Lake... | reverse complement strand
ACGACGTTGGACAGCGTCGGGATCACCGGTCAGTATACTGCCATCACCATCGGGGCCGATGGGCTGCCGCTGATCAGCTATCACGACTACACCAACGGCAACCTGAAGGTGTTGCACTGCTCGAACCCCATGTGCAAGCCATACTTTCGGCGACGGTAACCTCTCCCATTCCGCTTTGCCCCCACCCCCTCTCCACGCAGGAGAGGGGGTGGGGGTGTAGACTTTCATCAAAGGAGCAACTGCAATGAAACACAAGACTTGGGCCCATCTCCTTGCAGTCCTGGGACTGACGCTGGCCTTGAGCAGCGGCGTGGCAGTCTCAGGGCGCCAGACGTTGGCGCAGGACACGGTCGCGGCAGGGGCAGCAAGCCCCCAGGCTGCCGTAGGCGCCGCGTTCACCTACCAGGGCCGGCTGACCGATGCCGGCAACCCGGCCGACGGCAGCTATGATTTCGAATTTACGCTGTACGATGATCCGAGCGCCGGCAGCCAGGTGGGCAGCGCCATTACCGTGGAAGACCAGGCCGTTGACGACGGCCTCTTTACGGTGCGGCTGGACTTTGGCGCCGTCTTTGCGGGCGACGCGCGCTACCTGGCGATTGGCGTGCGGCCGGGAGGCAGCACCGGCGCCTACACCGCGCTCAGCCCGCGCCAGGAGATCACGGCCGCGCCCTACGCCCTTTACGCCCTGGACGTGGCGGCTCACGACCACTGGGGCGAGACCTGGACCGGCGCCGGTACGGGGCTGACTCTCTCCGGCGGAACGACCGGACTGTCGGCCAGCGGCGCGACGGGCGTCTCTGGCTCCAGTAGCAGCGGCTACGGCGTCTATGGCAGCAGCACCAGCGGCTACGGCGTCTATGGCTCCAGCAGCAGTACCCTCGCCAGCGTCTACGGCAGCAACACCAGCAGTGGTCCCGGCGTCCGCGGCGCCAGCAGCAGTGGTCCCGGCGTCTCTGGCAGCACCAGCAGCAGCACTGAAGCTGGCGTCTATGGCTCAAACACGAGTGGGTCGGGCGTCCGCGGCGAGAGCACCAGCAGTCACGGCGTACATGGCTCCAGCACCAACGGCTACGGTATCTATGGTGCCAGCGTCAACAGCAATGGCGTCTATGGCGCCACGAGCAGCAGCACTTCAGCTGGCGTCTACGGCCAGGGCAGCTCCGGCTACGGCGTCGCGGGCCGCACGTCCAGTGGCGCCGGCTACGCTGGCGTCAGTGGCTGGAACTACGGCGCCGGCGACGGTGTATCCGGCATGAGCACCGGCGGCGTTGGTGTGTATGGGACCACCGCCAACACGAAACCCGCTATCTGGGGTAACCAGACGGCCGGCGCCGCTGGCGTCTGGGGTGTTAGCGTGAGCGGACCCGGCGTTTCCGGCCAGACCGCCAGTGGCGCCAATGCCGGCGTGGTGGGCAACAACACGGGCAGCGGCCCGGGTGTCAGCGGCACAAGCACCAGCGGCAACGGTATCTACGGTTCCAGCGGAAGCGGTCATGGCGTCTCCGGCGCCACCGCAAACAGCACCAACGCTGGCGTTTATGGCTCAAACACGAGCAGTGGGCCTGGCGTCAAAGGCGAGAGCACCAGCGGCCGCGGCGTCTATGGCTTCAGCGCCAGCAGCACTGGCGTCCGCGGCGAGAGCACCTTCGGCTACGGCATCTATGGCAGCTCAGTGGCCAGCGATCTCGCTGGCGTCGGCGGCGAAAACTACGGCGATGGCTACGGCGTCTGGGGTTACAGCGCAGCCGGCTGGGGGGGCTATTTCTGGCCGAGTCTGTGGGTCAATGGGTATCTCGCTAAGGGCGGCGGCTCGTTCAAGATTGACCATCCCCTGGACCCGGAGCACAAGTACCTCTACCACTCGTTCGTCGAGTCGCCGGACATGATGAATGTCTACAACGGCAACGTGATCCTGGATGAAAAGGGCGAGGCGTGGGTGGAGCTGCCAGCGTGGTTCGAGGCGCTCAATCGGGACTTCCGCTACCAACTCACCCCCATCGGCGCGCCGGGGCCGAATCTCCACATCGCCGAGGAGGTTGCAGCCAATCGCTTCAAGATCGCGGGCGGCACGGCGGGCGGGAAGGTTTCCTGGCAGGTTACAGGCATCCGCCAAGATCCCTATGCCGAAGCCAATCGCATCCCAGTGGAAGAGACCAAGCCGCCAAAGGAGCAGGGCACGTACCTGCATCCCGCGGCCTACGGCCAGCCGGCGTCGAAGGGCCTTGACTATCGAGAGGCGGCGGGAGGCGGCGAATGAGCGAGACGAAGCAGACGGCGCTCCTGGCGGCCCTGCTCGCCCTGCTGCTGGCCCTGGCGGCGCCCCGTTGGCTGCCCGCCGGTCGCGTCCTGGCGCAGGTGGGCGGCCCCTATGGCCTGGTCTCGAGTACCCTGGATGGTGGCGGGGGGATGTTCAGTGCCGGCGGGAGCTATTCTCTGGGCGGGACCATCGCCCAGCCAGACGCCAGCGCCGCCCTCAGCGGCGGGGCCTACACCCTCGCCGGTGGCTTTTGGCCTTGCTCTGCTCCCGGCGCTGTGACCGATGTAGCCGTCACCCAACTCAACGCCGCCGATGCCCGGCTTTCCTGGGGCGGAACGGGCGTCTTCGACGTGTGGCGGAGCACGTCCCCCTACTTCGCGCCCGGCGACTCCGGCAGCCAACAGATCGGCGATCATGTCACGTCGCCGTTCACGGCCTCCGGCATCCTGGGCAATCCGGCCGTGAACCACTACTTCATCGTCCTGGCGCAGAATGTCTGTGGGGCCTCAGGCCCCTCGAATCGCACAGGCGAGTTCGACTTCGCGCTGACGCCGGGGACGCCGTGAACCTATCATCAACAGGAGGTCTCCCATGCGCATCAGATACCTGCTCACTGTGACTGCGGTGGCCTTGGGCCTGGCGTTCGCCTTGCTGTGGCTCCTGGAAACGGTCGGCGGCGCGGCCCCGAACTGGCTCGGTCAGAGACCGGCCAGAGCGGGAAGTCATTCCTCGGTCAGTTCTGATGACGCCTTAGAGCGAGCGTCCGGCGCTTCTTCGCCGGCCCTAGCCGAATGGCACGTCTGCCTGGCCGGGCCGCCGACCTGCAACTACGCCTCCATCCAGGCCGCGGTGGATGCCGCCAGCCCAGGCGACCTCATCAAAGTCGCCGCGGGGGTCTACCTCGGCGTCAACAACTACGGCGGTCTCTCCCAGGCGGTCTACGTCAGCAAGACCGTGACCATCCGCGGGGGCTACACCACGGCCGATTGGTCAACGTTCGACCCCGTCGCCAATCGCACCACCGTGAACGCCGGCCAGGCGGGCCGCGTGTTTTACGTCACTGGCAATATCGCGCCCGCCATCGAGGGCCTCCGCATCACCGGCGGCGACGCGACCGGTTTGGGCGGCGGCTACCCAGGCTGGTTGGATGCCGGCGGCGGGATCTACGTGATCACCGCCACGGCTGTCATCAGCGGGAACGTCATCGCTAACAACGTGGCGAGCGCCTCCACCACGGCCGAGGGCATGGGCGGCGGCGTGTTCTTGTACCGCAGCGCCGCGGTGGTGGTCAACAACGAGATCACCGGCAATGTGGCGGGCAGAGGGACGCTTCTGGCCTGGACCAGCGATGGGACGGGCGGCGGACTTTGCGCCGTCGGGGGCGCGCCGCGCGTGCTGAACAATCGGATCTACGAGAACCAGGGCGCTGTGGGAGGCCTGATTATGACCACTGGCTCCGGCGGCGGATTGGCTTTCATCGAGACGCGGCCCCAGGTGAGCGCCAACCAGATCCGGCAGAACACAGCCGGCGGCGATTTCGGCGCCGGCGGCGGCGTGTACCTGGCAGCCAGTCCCGCCTTCACGCTGACCAACAACGTCATCGCGGACAACCAGGCCGACTACAGCGGCAGCGGCGTCGAGATCGGCTCCATGTCGGGCGTGCCCAGCCGGGGCCGCCTGCTGCACAACACCATCGCCCGCAACCAGACCACCGAGGGCATCCGCGTGGCGCATGGCGGATCGGTCGTGACCGCGACCAACACGATCCTGGTGGCCCACGAGACGGGCATCAACGTCTCGTTCGAGAGCACCGCGACCCTGACCGCCACGCTGTGGGGCAGCGGCGGGTGGGCCAACACGACCGATTGGGGCGACGTGGGCGACCTCTTCACCGGCACGGTCAATATCTGGGGCGATCCAGCGTTTCTCAACCCGAACGCCGGCGACTACCACATCGCGGTTACCTCCGACGCGATCGACGCGGGTGTGCCGGCCGGGGTCGGCGTGGACATGGACGGCGAGGCGCGCGACGCGCTGCCCGACATCGGCGCGGACGAGCTGGGCGGACGCGGACTGCAAGTGGTCAAGACAGCCGATCCCACAGACCTTTACCCGGGCGACGTTGTGACCTACGCCATTACGGTGACCGGCGCCGGTGTGTTGGGCGTGACCCACGTGGTTCTCACCGACACGCTGCCGGCCCTCCAACGACCGCAAGGCGCGGGCGCAGATCGGGGCAGTTGCGCCATCCAGGGGGCCGGCTATAGCGGCCTGATCGTTTGCGCGTTGGGCGATCTGGACAGCGGGCAGGCGGCCCACATCACCATCACCGCGCAAGTCACGACAACCGAGCCTCCCAACCTGCCGCAGACCATGCGCAACACCGCGCTGGCGGTCGGGGATCAGGCTGGAAACAGCGCGTTTGCAGACACAGTGCTCCGCAAGACGCCGAACTGCTGGGCCAGGGTCAACGGCGCCCTGCCGACCTACACGGCCGTGCAGGATGCCGTGGACGCCGCGGCGTCCGGCGCTGAGATCTGGATTTCCGGGACCTGCCTGGGCGCGTCCGAGCGGGCGGGTCTGTTCCAGCACGTCTACCTGGCCAAGAACCTGACGCTGCGCGGCGGCTACAACTCGAATTTCACGGCCTGGAACGCCGCTCTCTATACCACCACCCTGGATGCCGAAGGCCAGGGACGGGTGATCTACGTGGCGGGACCGGCTGTAGTTGCGATCGAGGCATTGCACCTGACCGGCGGCGATGCGACCGGCCTGGGCGGGGGCGACGTTGGCTTCGGGGACGTCGGCGGCGGGTTGTATGCTGTCGCCGCCACGGTGACGGTCTCTGGTTGCCAGATCGCGGGCAATGTGGCCTCGACCAGCTTCGACAGCTTCGGGGGCGGCATCGGCGTCGTGAGCGCCACGCTGACCGTGGTCAATGCTGCGTTGAGCGAGAACACTGCGCTCAGCGCCGGTTTCGGGCTGGGTTACGGCGGCGGCCTCTCGGCCGAGAATTCGACCGTCAGACTGGAGCGCGTGCGGCTGGAAGGGAACCAGGCCGGCCCCGGGATGCCCGGCTTCGGCGGCGGCAGCTACCTGATCAACAGCAGCCTGGATGCCAGGGCCTCTCTGTGGCTGAGCAACACCGTATCCGCGGCGGATTGGGGGCAGGGCGGCGGGATCTTCATCACCGGCCGCCGGCCCTTCACGTTGACCAACTGCGTGATCGCTGGCAATCGGGCCGATGATGCCAGCGGGGAGAGCGGCAGCGGCCTGTGGGTGGCAGACTCGGCGGGCGCGCTGCTGCATCCCACCCTTGCCCGCAACACGCCCAACGAGGGGTTGACGGTGGACCAGGACAGCACGGTCGCTGTCGCCAACGCCATCATCGCCAACCATGCCGTCGGCATCCGTGCGCTCGCCGGCGTCACGGTGACAGTGGACGGCGTGCTGTGGTTCGGCAACGCCGCAGGGAATGTCGCCGGCGTGGTTCAGGTCAGCCACGCGTACACCGGCGCGCCGGCCTTCGGGCCGGACGGCTACCACCTCACCGCGGCCTCGGCCGCGATTGACCAGGGAGTGGCGAGCGGCGTGACCGGCGACCTGGACCAGGAGGCGCGGCCCAACGGCATCGCGGCCGACTTGGGCGCGGATGAGTTCTACTCTGCGGCGCCCGTGTTGGCGATCAGCCGGAGCGGGAACGACGTGCTGCTCGCCTGGACGCACGATCCCGCGTTCACGGGCTATCAGGTGTGGCGCAGCACGCAGGTCTACTTCACACCTGGCGACAACTGCGCTGCGCCGCCCGCGGGGCAGGTTTGCACAGTTGTGCTCGCGCCTGGCAGCAGCCACACGCACACCGGCGCTGTGGCCGACATCGCCAACAACTACGCCTACCTGCTGTTGGGCGTCAGCGCGACCGGTCAACGCTCGAGCCCATCCAACCGCGTCGCCGAGTTCGGCTTCGGGTTGACGCCGGGCAGCCCGTGAACGCGCAAGTGACCGGCGCTTGCGAAGCGCCGGTCACTTGACGTTGAGCGGATCCGGTCAAACCTGAATTCGGGTCAAGGCGGCCGGCCCATCGAGCAACACCCGTAGCCGATTGAGCACATTGCGCCCCAGAATCACTTCAGTTCCCAATTCGTCGCCGACCGCATACACACCGGGCAGGGTGATGCTGCCGATTTGCACGTCGATCAAGTACAGATAAACTGCACGGCGCTCGCCCCATTGACTGCGCATGCCGGTCTTGAAGACGCGCCGGGCGCCGATCCGGTGGAGATGGCCGACAGGTACAATCATGCCATCGGCGCCGGTGTCAACGATGGCTGGCGCCGACACGCGGAGGTCGGTTGCGGGAACGATCAGCACCACATCGCATACCGGCGCCGGCGGATCAGATTCGGCATCGTAGTGAAATTCATTCACGGTGTCGGCTCCAGCCGGCCGCCGCGCCAGCGCAGCTCGCGCGGCGGCGCGGGTTCCACCGGCGCGATCAACACCGGCAACAGGCCGAAGCGTTCGCGTATGCGTTGCTCCAGGCGCGACACGTCGCCGTCGTGGTCAACGACAGCGCCTTGATAGACGGCGATATACTGGCCGGCATATTGCCCCCGCAACTGCTCGTGCATGGCCCAGAACGCCTCCGTCTCGTCGTGAATCGCTTCTTGCTCCATCACGTCGAAGTAGCGCTGCACTGCCAATTCCAGCACATGCTCGGCCGGTTGGGTAATCCGGTCGGCTAACCGTTCGACTTGCCACACCAGGGTCGGCTCTCGTAATTCAATGCTCATTGTGAATCCCCTCTGCAGAGGTTGGTAGACGGTCTCCAGCACGTTTGGAGTGACGGCCCGGTATGCCATCTGCCCACCTCGCGATGTCCCTTGGTCTCACTGCCCGGCATCGTCATCTTACCGCCGGGCGCACAGTTTGTCAATGCCCGGAATAGCAGGATATGACTATGCTACCAACGCGTATGATGGGCAACTGCAACGCCCAGGTGGGCAGCGGCGATCCCTATCTGCCATTCCGCGAGGCGCTGCGGCCGCTCATCGGCGACGCGGAAGCCGCCCCAGGCGGGGCCATCGTCACGACCGAAAGCCTGTGGTGTCTGGCCCTGTTCATCAGCGCCGGTTTGGCCCAAGGCCAGGCCCTGCCCCAAGTGCTGGCCCCACTGACATGTTTTCGCTGGCGCGATCCGTCGCGATTCGTGGTATACTGTAGAAGGCATCCCATGGCCTGCCCCACTGTTTCGGACACTGGGAGATCGTGCCCACAATGCGGGTTCGGAGGGGACGCAAATGGAGGGAGCCCTGCCACCCGACTGGCTGGTCCAGACCAGGCTGCAGCCGCTGCTGCTCAGCAGCACCGCCATCTCCCACCAGCGTCCGCTGGCGGCCCTGCACGACGCGCTCACCTCTTGCCCGCTCACTCTCCTCTCGGCTCCGGCCGGCTACGGCAAGACCACCCTCCTCACCGATTTCGGATTTTCAATCGAGCAGATTGGCTATGTCCTGTTGCTGCAGGGACTGCTGGATACCCTCTCGGGTTGGAGTCGCGCCTTGCCCGCGCCGATGCGCGGGGCACGGCCTCACCTGGCGCGCCTCCTGGGGGCCTGCGCTTTTGGCAAGGGCGAATTCGGGACGGCGCAAGCGCTGCTGGAACAGGCTGTGGCCGGGTTCGAGGCCCTTGACGATGCGGCAAGGGCAGGCGAGTCTCTCGCCGATCTGGCGAGCAGTGCGTTCCTGCAGTGCGATTTCGTGCAGGCGGCCGCGCTGGCTGAGCGCGGCCTGACGTGCCCGATTCCACCACACAGCCGCGCGCTGTTGTTGACCGTGCGCGCCTGGCTGGGGCTTTTCGGAGGCGATCGCGCGCGGGCCGTAGCCGACCTGGAAGCGGCCGTCGCGTTGGCCGAAACCGGCGACCCCGGCGTGCTGCTCATGCTGGCCCTCAATCTCAAGTCGTACCTGGCCGCGCTGCCCGGCGGCGTCGAGTGCCTGGAACGCTTCTGCCGTCTGGCAGCCGCGCACGCGGCCGAGCCGATCAGCCCCTTGCGCGCGGCTGTCGCAGAGCTATCGTGTTTCACCCATCTCTGGCGCGGCCGGCTGGACGAGGCGATTCAGGCCGGCGAGAGCGCGCTGGCGCTCAACGAGCGATTGGGCGGCTATCCCTTCATCGGCGTCGAGGCTGCCGCCGCCCTGGCCCTGGCTTACCTGGTCCGCCGCGATGATGCAAAGGCAGAACGCTGCTTCGACATGATGTTCCGCCAGGCGCAGCAGTTGGGTTTGAGCCGGGCAGGCATGGCCGGGTTACTCTGGCTGTTGGGGCGCGCGCGCTGGCGTCAGGGGCGGCTTGAGGAAGCGCGGCAGGTCTATGCGCAGATGGCCGCGGCCGAGCACCCCGCTGAGCTTCCGGATGCGCCCATTGCGCGACTCAAGATGCAAGGCGTGCTGGCGTGGATTGATCGGCGCTACACGGACGCCGAGCGCGTCTTCCTGCAGGCAGTCGCGCTGGAGCAGCGGGCGCCGATCGCGACCGTGCTGGGCGGCAGCGCTCGTCTGCTGCTCGCTCAACTGTATCTGGCGTGGAATCGGCCCGATGAAGCTTTGGCCGAACTCGCGCCGGCGTTGGCCGAGTGCGACCGGGAGGGCACGCCGGGGCGCATCCTGTTGGAAGGCGCAGCGGTCGCGCCGCTGCTGCGCCTGGCGGTCGAGCGCAATGTCCGGTCAGGCCTGGCCGCTCGCCTGTTGGCCGGCCTGAGCGCCTGCGCTGAATCCCAGCCGCTCCGCGTGCCCGACACCGGCGAAACCCTCACTGCGCGCGAGGTCGAGGTGCTGCGCCTGCTGGCCGAAGGCGCCAGCAACCGGCAGATCGCCGCGCGCCTGATCCTCAGCGAAAACACCGTCAAAAGCCACGTCAGCCACATCCTCGGCAAACGGAACGTCTCCTCCCGCGGCCAGGCGGCCGCCCGCGCCCGCGAACTAACGCCAGACCTTTAGGGTCTTCGAGACCCTAAAGGTCTTCGTGCAAAATCACTCCTTCGAGGGATGACATCTCGCGTTCGAGATGCCATACTGGCGCGCAGAAGGTCGCGAGCTTACCTCTGGACAAAGCCTATGCAAGACCAACTTCGCGCTCAAATGGCCGCGTTTCTCGCCGGCCACGATGTGGGCATCCTCAGCACGAACGGCGCTCGGGGCGCGTGGGCGATGCCGGTGCGCTATCTCAGCCGCGACCTCGAGGTCGAGTGCCTGCTGCCCCGCTGGGCCGATGTGGCCTACCACCTGGAGCAGGATCCTCACGTGCTACTGGTCGTCCAGGATTGCCCCTCCTCCACCGCCCCCCCGCTTGTGAGAGGGAGTGAGATGGGGCTGCGCTGGCTACAGATTCAGGGCATCGCCCGGCCGGTTGCCGCGCCCGACTGGGTCGGGCTGTTGCCCACGTGGACCTCTGCTACGCCGCCAGGTGTGCTCTACCTGGCGGTGCGCGTGACGCCGCGGTGCATTGATTTGTTCGATGAGAGCCGGGGCTGGGGCGCGCGGGAGACAGTGGAGATGTTGCCGAAGAAGGAGGTGCTCTGATGAAGCCTCGCTTTCGCATCACGATGGTGTTAATCTTCGCTTTGACTTTGCTGACTTCGCTGGCCGTCCGCGCGCAGGGGCCTACCGGTCAAACCGGTTCCTCCTCCGCCATTGCCCTGCGCGCCGCGGGCCGAGGCAATCCCTGGATCAACCTGCACGATGGGCACGATCTGGCGGTCGTTTATGTCGGGCCGAAGGCCCAGGCTGCGGCTCTGACGGCGCAGCGCGCGCGGCCCTTGAGCCTGACCACTGCCGGTTTCGACGAAGACGGCGTGCCTGATCTCGTGAGCGGCTATGACGGGCCTGGCGGCGGCATCTTGAGCTGGCAGCGCGGTAACGTGGATGTGTTGTGGCCCAACAGCCCCGCAGCGCAGAAACGCAGGGCCGAAGGGACCTTCACCGACGCGGCGTTCCTCTCCTCAGCGCGGCTCTACGCACTGCCCGTAGCCCCGAACTTCCTCGGTGCGGGCGATTTCGATGCTGATGGTCATTGGGATGTGGTGGCCGCGGGCGCATCGGGCGATGGCGGCGGAATCTATGCGTCCACATGCGATCTGACCCTGGGCAACAACACGGTGCAGGGCAATCGCGGGGGGGCGATCGGCAGCGGCGGCGGGATCTATTTTTACGACGTGATGGCGACACTGACCGGCAACCAGGTGGTGGGCAACCGGGCCGGCGACGGCAAGTCCAGCAACGGCGGCGGGCTGTATGCCACGTCCGATCTCTACACCCGGGTGGCCGAGCTGATCCTCCAGGGCAATACATTTCGCGACAACGTCAGTTGCCGCAACGATGGCCCCGCCACGGCGATCTGTCGCGGGGGCGGGCTGCGCCTGGGTCGCCTCAAGCTGGCCCTGACCGACAACACGATCCAGGACAACACCGCCCTGGTCGGCGCGCTGATCAACGACAATGGCTGGGGCGGCGGCGTCTTCCTCTACGAGCCGTTCGACACGACGCTAAGCGGGAACACGGTACAAGGCAACGTGGCGTGCAACGGCGGGTTCGGCTTCGGCGGCGGGATCGTGCTGACGGCCGATCTCTCGCGCTCGGCGGCGATCGCGCTGACCGCCAACACGGTGCAGAGCAACACCGCCAGCCTGGCGCACACGGGCAACGGCGACGGGGCCTATGCCAGCAACATCTCAGGAACCCTCAGCAGCAACGTGATCGCCGGGAACACGGGCAGCAAGGGCAGGGAGGGTTACGGCGGCGGGGTCTATGCCGAGGGCGGCAAT
>Ga0194125_10012665_pt1 | contig 11084 bp, 8 predicted proteins | sample TA2KigC250mmetaG_FD_148626 | JGI IMG/M metagenome (GOLD analysis project Ga0194125, IMG submission 148626) | Freshwater microbial communities from Lake Tanganyika, Tanzania - TA2015034 Kigoma Deep Cast 250m | ecosystem: Environmental > Aquatic > Freshwater > Lake | place: Tanzania: Lake... | reverse complement strand
ACTGGCTCTACGCTCCAATTGTGCTCCTATCTCATGGGGTAAGGTAATGGTAATTGACATTTTGTCACCTCCGTTCTCAGACCGGGTTCTCCCGACATAGTGTAGACTCCCTCATCACCGGGAAGCCCGCCGGACACGCCAGGAGGCCAGCCTGGCCAGCAGGCGTTGCCACAGGGTCAGCTTGGGTGGCTCTGGCAGGTCAGATGCGGCCACGGGAGAAAGCTGCGCCAGGCCCTCGGCGATGGGGTGCATCACTTCTGCGGTGAACACACCCGTCGCCAGGCACTTGGGGTAAGGATGACCACACATTCTACTGACTATTGTATAGTATAGCAGATTTCCCCTCGTTTGGCAACAAAAAGCCACCTGCACTGACTGCGCAGGTGGCTTCTTGGATTCGCTATGAAGCACTTGTATTTGATCAACCGGACAACATACGAGCCTCGCCGAATCATCAAGCAGGTTGAAATTCGGGAATACGCAGCACCTTGGCCTGCACCGATTCCATAATCGAATCCCGAATGAAGCGGCTGGCCTCCAAAATCTCGATGCCGATCATTTCACCTTGGTCGTTCAACTCAACCGTGATGTTGGGGCCAAGTTCGACACTCCCTGCTTCTGGTTCATCCGAAATTGCCAGATGCAATACATCCTCTTTCTCAAAGTACATCATGCGTGTCTTACTCATTGATAAACCTCGCGGCCGAAGACCTCGGGAGGGTACATCTCGGAGGAGCTTTCGATGAATCTGGGACTACTTTTGACAAATCTACTAATCGTGCTATAATATCAACTGAGCGGCATCGTAAAGCCTGGTGACCCTGGCCACTCGGAGAGTGGACCTAGCTGGCGCTGAAATGCGCCGGGAGAGACTGAAATCGGGGCCCAGGGTGAGCCGCTTTTTCATTTTTTCATTTCTACCACAGCCGACGACTGATAACCTCTTCAACGACCACTTTGTCGGCGATGATCTCATAGAAACGGCTATCCCCCCGCTCATACTTCTGAAAGAAGGCCCAGGCGACGTAGTCAGTCGCTTGTAGCTCCTTGCAAGCTATTGAATCCTCCTGGCGGATGATGACCACCTCCTGGTGCAGGTCCGCCATCCCCTCCCGAATCGCTTTCTCCAACTCATAGCGCAGTCGCTTCGCTGTGTAGCGCCTGTCCAGGCAGACATCAATCCGTGGCCACCTGGCTACGGCGTGCCTGACGGCCAGGATGACGGCCTCTCGGTAAATCTCCTCCGGATCCTTAGGAGGATGGGCAATGTTCTGCTTGTCTACAACGACTGCTATGATCGTCACGGACTCCTGTGCAATGGCTTGCAATAGCCGCTTGACGACAACCTCTCTTGAGGCATCAGCCTTCATTTCTCCGCAGGCCAGACTTGTTCCATACTTTTTGAGAGCCCGCTTCACATGTAATTCAAGCGGTCTGGGTCTTGTCATGCTTAGCAGATTGGGTAGTGCCAACTCGTAACGCTATTCGCCGCTGGTCACGGTGAACTTCCCCCCATCGCTGCGACCGAAGACCTCAGGAAAGTACATCTCGTAGGCGTTGGCGGGCATGACCAGGAACTGGCCCGGCACGCTGGCCCGCATGAGGTAGGTGTACTCGTACGTCCCCTTGGGCAGGTAGGTGGCGAAGAGGACGACTTTCTCGTCCCGCATCTCGGTGTGGCTGAACCACCACCAGCCCCACTCCTCGCCAACCCGCCTCAGCTCAGGAGGCTGACCCACTACGCTGGTGGTCTTGAGGCTGACGTCCACGCCCTCACAACCGGCCGGCAAAGGATCCTCCACCACCAGGTAGTGCAGGCTGCTGGGGGCGATGATGGTCAGCTTGACCTGGATCACGTCGCCCACTTTCGCCCCGTCCACGAAGCGCTCCGGGTCTTCAACGGGCGAGTACTGCCGGGCCACGATGATGCCGCGGTTCAAAGCCTTCACGTCCTCCACCGGCAGGAAGTAACGCAGGTAGATGGAATAGTAGAGCCGACCTTTGCCCGCAGGCTCCGCACGCTCGATGAGCAGGCGATTGGCCTCATCTTTCAACAGCTCGGCCACTTCCACCTGAAGCTTGCGCGTCTCACCCACGTCCGCTGTGGTCACCCGGCCCTCGCCCAGCTTCTCATAGTTGAGGCTGACCCGATAGGCATAGTCGGCCTCCAACTCCCCGCTGGCCACCATCCAGTCGGTCAGGGCAATGAGCGACCAGGCCGTCTCCTGGGTGGATAGCCAGTGGCCCTCCTTGCGAGCCACCATCAGCCAGCGCACCACGTTGGGAGCGAGACCCCCACCCCCAGCCCCTCCCCCGCCCGGCAGGGGAGGGGAGAGCCGCGCCAGGGCCGCCAGTACGATGGCCGTGGAACGGGTGTCGGTGTTCATCGTCCAGGAGTCCACCGTCTCCTCCTCCCAGTGGGCGCCGGTGGCGCTGAGCACGGCGGCACTGGTTAGATCGCTGATGATGGTGTCCACCCTCTCCCGCTGCTCCGGGGCCAGGAGGCCCAGGGCCATAGCCAGATATGCTTTGCCGTAGTTGCCCAGCATCTCGCGCCGCTCGTAGAGGGCCACGCTGCGGCCCAGGTCGCCCTTGCCGTACTCGGCCAGGACGTAGAGGACGAAGGCCTGGGTGTTGGCTTCATAGGGTTGCTTCAACTCCGCCGGACGCTTCAGGCTGCCACGCAGGAACCTGGCGGCGCGATCCATCACCTCCTGATCCACCGCAAAGTCGGCTCGCCTGGCCTCGTTGAGGCCCAGGAGGACGTAGGCGGTGAGGAAGGCATCGCTCTTGTCGGCCAGCCACCAGCCCCAGCCGCCGTCGTAGTGCTGCTGGGTGTAGATGCGCTGCAGGGCCACGCTCACCTGCTGGGTGAGACCTGACAGGTTTTGGAAACCTGTCAGGTCTACGATGCCTAGCTTCCTCAGGGCGCGGTAGGTCATCACGTTGGGCAGGAAGCGGCTCACCACCTGCTCGATGCACTCGTAGGGGTAGTGCTCCAGGTACTTCAGGCCGTCGCGCATCCCCGCCGCCAGCGAGGGATCCAACTGCACCGTCAGCCCGCCCTGGGTGGGATCGTGGCGCTCGGGCAGGTAGATGACCTCCAGCCGCTGCCCCGCCTCGTCCAGCGTGCCCGCCGTGGCCACCACCTCAGGCGTGGAGTAGTGATAGACGGGCAGGGTGATCTCCACCGCGTCGGACAGGCCGCCGCCCTGGGCAGCGAACAGCAGCGCCCCCCCTCTTTCCCCCCCAACTTTGGGGGGGAGGACCGTCACCAGCCAGCTCACCTTCTGCTTGCCGTGAGCTGGCACCTCCACTCGCTGAGCGCCACCCTGGATCTCTAACCCCTTGGCTGAGAGCGACACCTCCACCTGGAGGGCCTGGTCGGTGTTGTTGTGGACCACGGCCGAGAGCGTCGCTTTGTCGCCGATGACGAAGAAACGAGGGGCGACGGGCCTGATCAAAAGGTCCAGGGTGCTGATCACGTCACTCTTAGACTCCCCCACCTCGGTGGCGGCGGTGATGCCCTTGACGCCCAATCGCCAGGTGGTCAGGTTGTCGGGCAGTTTCACCGCAACCTGGGCCCGACCATCCTCGTCGGTGCGTACCGTTGGGTTCCAGTAGGCAGTCTCGGGGAACTCCCGCCGCACCATACCCACCGCCGCCTCCAAAGCTCCGTCCCCTCCCTTGGCCCTCTGGGCGATGAGCAAGTTTTGCTGATCCACCGAGATGGCCAGGCTGGTCGCCGTCTGCACCCCCACCCCACGCTGGCCGTAGAAGTGCTCCACCAGGGTGGGAACGGCCTCTTCGGCCAGAGCCAGCACCGACAGGTCAACCAGGGCCAGCGACAGCTCGGCCTTAACCCCCTTCCCTCGATAATCCGTCGCCCGGATGTCGTAGGTCACTGTCTCCCGTGGGCCGTAGTGGCCCTCTTTGTCCGGGGTGATGGTGATCTGTAGCTCCTTTTCCACCGTGGACACCGGCAGAGAGGCATAGCCCATCTTGAAAGAAGCCAGGGGGGTGGTTGCATCCTGACCCTTGACGATGACCACCGAGACGAAGACGTTGGGCGCGTGCTCGGAGAGGATGGGAACCTCGAGCAGCTCGCTGTTGCTCCGCGGGGTGAGCAACTGATGGCTCAAGATGTGCCCGCGCTCGATGGTGAGAAGGGCCTTGACCCCCCCCTGGTAAGGTGAGGGGATGAGGATCTTGGCCACGTCGCCAGGCGTGTAGGACTTCTTGTCCGGGATCAGCTCGATGCGGTCGTGGCTCTCCCGCCGCCAGCTTATGTATTCGCGGCTGCTGACCCAGAGGTAGGTGGCACTCCTGACCTCGTTCCCCCGCTGGTCGTGGCCCACGGCCACCACCTTGTAGCTTCCGCCCTTCTCAGGGACGAAGGCGGCCACGGCCTTCCCCTCGGCATCGGTGGTCACCGTGGTAGTCAGCACCGGCGTGTCCTCGACCTTGCTCGTCCAGTAGAACCTCCCGTCGTCGGCCTTCTCCTGGACGCTGTACCACTTGTGCTCGAAGAATGTTACCGTCAGGGGCACGTTGGGCACGGGCTGGCTCTCCCAGTCCACGGTGATGACGTCCACCTCTTGCTCCTGGCCCACTGTGCCCACCCAGGCCCTGGGGCTCAGGCCGATGTAGAACAGACCCTTGTGAACGACGACCTCCGTGCGGGAGCTGACCTGCTGGTCGTTGATGTCGGTAACAGAGGCCTCGATGGTGAACACCTGGCTCAGCTTTTTCAGGGAGATGTCGGCTGGCACCTTGAAGGTGAAGCGGCCCGCGGCGTCGGTCTCCCCCGTGCCCTGGGCGATCAGCTCGCCGAAGTAGCCGTAGTAGCGACCCCGCTCCTCCCATTCGTAATCCACGAAGTCGTAGTAGCCTTTGCCCCGCCAGGGGAAGAAGTAGTCGCGGCTGAGGACGCTCCATTGCACCTGGGCGTTGGCCACCGGCCCGCCGAAGTAGTAGGTGGCGGCCGCGCTCACGGCGATTTCGTCTCCATGTACGTAGGCATCTCGGTCGGCCTTCACATCCACCTGGAACTCCGGCCTCCGATACTCAGCCACCTGGAAACCGACTCCGAAGCCCTGATCGGCAAACTGAGCACCGATAAAGTAATAACCCAGGCTCGCTTCCTCGTCCAGGGTGAACTCGCCGTGTACGGTGCCCATGTCGCTGAGAGGCAGATCCTCCCGATAAACCTCCTTGCCCTGGTCGTCCGTGACGATCACCGGCAGGCTACCCCCCTCTTTCCCCCCCAGTGGGGGGGATGAAAGGGGGGTGGGCAGGCTGTAGCGGGCATCGTCGTCGCTGCGCAGGATGCCCTTGAAGCGCACCGTCTGGCCCGGCCGATAGATGGGCCGGTCGGTGTAGAAGTAGCCAGAGTAGGGCTCACTGAAAAACTGGGCCGGGATGTCGAACTCCCAGGGACTGATGCCCTGATTCCAGCGGTTGAGGGCCGCGGCAAAGTTTTCTCCCTCGCCGGCAAAGACGAAGAAGGGCTCCCACATATCCTGGCGCGGGAACTGGGCGCGGAAGACGCCGTCTTTATCCGTCCGCCCCTCCGCCAGGGTAGCAAACTCACTCTGCAGGCTCACCGGGAGGTTGGGGACGACCTGCCCGCTGGCCAGGTCGGTGGCCCAGACCAGGGCTTCCGTCTCCCCCTGTTTGAGGGTCAGGTTGAGGCGGGAGACCACCATGAGCTGGCGGGAGGGCTGCCAGTAAGTTACCTTCTTCAATTCAGGAGCGGCGACCTGCAGATAATAGAGGCCTGGGGCAAGGGCCCCTCCCCCTTCACTGGCTACTTTCGTGCTCAACATACCGGACTGGTTGAGGGGGGCGTCAACGGCCTCCGACCACTGGCGCACCAGAGCCTTCGGGTCGGGGCTGAACTTATCCCAATAGTCCCAGGACCGGCGGCCGTTGAGGCGGACGAAGTCCTCCCTATCCAGGCGGTAGAGGTTGAAATCCAGGCGGGAGACGTTGCGATAGGTCGCATAAACGATGGTCTCGGTGTAGGCGTTATAAGTGCCCACGTTGCCTGGGGCATTGAGGTAGGCCATGGGATCCAGGGCGCGAGTGGTGAAGCACACCACCTGATCCTGGCCCAAAGTGTTACCGTAGGGGTCGGCTATCTTCGCCCCGAAGGTGACAGTATAGCTGGTAGAGGGCTGGACGTCGAAGGAGAAGTAGAAACTGTGGTCGTAGTCGCTCCAGTAGGTGTAGACCTCGGTGGGCTTGGGGATGATGATCGTGTTGGGCGTGATGGTGGTCCAGTCCATTGGCCCGGCAAAGGTGACGTTCATCCCACCCCAGGGATCCGCTTCCAGATCGCCGTCGGCGGGACGGGTGCTGACGATGCGTGGGTAAGGGACGATGGTGAAGCGCCAGGAGTAGGGCTCAGCGATGCGTCCCTCTCCTCTGGCCGCCTTTGCTCCTGCCTGCAAGGTCGCCACGTAGCCGGTCTCCAGTGTCAGAGGTGCGGCGGGCACGAAGGCCATGGTCTTCTCCGCCCAGCGGAAACGGCCCTGGACAGCCGCCCCGGTCTGCGCCACCAGTGAGAACCGCTCCTCGACCGAAGCGTGGTCCATGAGCTGGTTGAAAGTGATGCTGATGGGTTGAGTGGGCGACACCTGGACCTCGCCATCGGCCGGCGCTGTCCAGACCACGGCCGGCATGGCCGTCGTGAAGTGCCAGACGTAGTCCTCGGTCAGGACGCCGCCGGTGGTATCCTCCAGCCCGGCGGCCACCCTGGCCTTGTAAGTTGTGGCTGGATCGAAGCCCTCCTCAGGGCGGAAGGTGTAGATGGACGTATTGAGCCACTGGCCCTGGCCCGTCACTGGGGGGACGAAGGTCAGCGGTTGGGGCAGGCCCACCTGCTCCCCCCCACTTGGGGGGGCCAGGGGGGCGGTGAGGGGCACCACGGGGCGGTTGAACATCACCGTGACCAGGGCATCGGTGGCCACCTCGGTGGCGTTGGGAGCGGGCTGCACCTCGGTCACCTCCAGGTGGCCCACCGTGCTGAAGCGGAAGCTGAAGGTCTGCCGCAGGGTCAGGCCCACGGCGCTCCTGGCCACCTCGGCCACGATCACCTGGTAGCTCTCCCCCCGCCCGAAAGGAACCGTCGGAGCGAAAGCCAGGGTGGTGTCGTTGGGCCAGCGGAAGCTCCCCGCCACAGGCGGTTGGATCTCGAATGCCCTCTCCGTCGAGAGCCGATCCATCGGCTGGTCGAAGACGACGACCACCGGGGCCGTCAGGCCCTGTTCCTCGCCGGGGGCTGGCATTCGCCGCAGCACCTGCGGTGTTATGGGGGGCAAGGGTGTAGGCGTCGGTGGTGGCGTGGGTGTCGGCGCAGGCGTGGCCGTTGGTGTAGGCGTTCTCTCAGCGCAAGCGCTCAGGAATCCGCCAATCACCATGGCGCAGATAAGCAAAGTAGCGATAGGGGGGTAATAATTTTTCATAGTGGCACCTCTTCAATGGGCTTGGATATTAGATATTGGGTATTGAATCTCCGGGAAGACGCTGTAACGCCTCACTTGGTTCCTGAGGCGTTAGCAAGCAAGCCTATTATACTTCAGTTCACCTTATCTGGCAACTAGCCAATAGCCAGCTATTCAGTTTTCCAGGCAGGGTGTTTGGCTCATTATCGGATCCGGTCCAGATTCTCCCAACCCTACGGTGATGGGACTGACTCTCCGAGCGAAAGGCGGGCGAGTGTGGACACCAAAAGCCATTCTTGGGCTTTTGGCGAGCTTGCTAGAATGGGTATTGTGTGATAGAATTTAGGTGAGCCACAACGAGGAGGAAAGAGTGGAGTGATGACGACAAACTTGTGCACTGCTGAAAGCGGAAAGGAGGAAACCCCTATGGAATTCACAGTCATTCTCGAAGAGTGTGAGGAGGGCGGATATACGGTTACCTGCCCTGCCTTGCCTGGCTGTGTCACTGAAGGCGATACCTATGAGGAAGCTCTGCAGAACGCCAAGGAAGCAATCGCAGGGTATTTGGAAGCGATGGAAAAACAAGCACGGATGACCCCTTCCCCTGCCACGGTCCAATATGCAAAGGTGGCGGTGTAATGCCTCGTCTGCCAAGGGTGAGCGGGAAGCAAGTCATCAGGGCTCTCCGAAAGAAGGAATACGAAGTATTCAATATCCGAGGCAGCCACCACTATTTGCATCGCTGGGAAGGCGACAGATGGAGCCCCATCGTGACTGTCCCTGTTCACGGCAATAAGATCCTGAAACTGACTTCAGGCTGTTAGACCTGCAAAAACGGCTCGCACACGCCCAGGGGAACGTGAAGAGGTTCGAAGCCAAGTATGGCACAACGCTCGACGTGTTGGAGAGCAAGGGGTTGCCAGAGGATGCTGACTACGAAATGCACGAGGACTACATAGAATGGCACTACTGGGCAAGGGTATGTGAGAAAACGCAAGACACGCTCGATGTGTTGATGAGCATCTCAACGTGGCATGAGTTGGGGCGATAATGCGGACAAGGGTGCTCGACATCTACGCCAAGTACGGCGAGTACATCAAGGCAATCGTCCCACTCAAGATCGAAGCGGCGAGAGAACAGGCAGCCTTCTTTCGAGACCTGCTTGGAAGATGTGATGAAAGTGATAGTATCAGCATTGTCCACATAGCGCGGTTACGATGGCGAAGCAAGAGAGGGGCTGGTCAACACATGGCCAGCCCCTCCTGATTTCTCAAAGAATTACGGGAGACGGGCGGAGATCTCAGATTTCTTGCAAAGTGGCCTTGCCCCTGTCGGTATCGTACAAAACGTAGGTAGAGCGGCCGAAGCGGCCCATGACCTCGCCGGGATTGATGAGCAGGGTATCTCCCACCCGCTCCTCGGCAACACGGTGAGTGTGGCCAAAGCAGACCAGATCGTAGCGGTCGCCAGCGGCCAGGCCGGCGGCGATGGCGGGGTAGTGGGTGACAGCGATTTTTCTGCCACCCAGCTCCAGCTCGGCGAACTCCCCGTGCAGGGTCACGTTGCCGGCCTGGGTTGCCACCCGGAAGAGAAAGAGCTTGTCCCCGTCGTTGTTGCCGAAGACGACGTGGACAGGGCCGGGGAAGCCGTCGGCGATCTGCGCCAGGGTGAACGGGGCGCAGAAGTCGCCGCAGAAGATCAGCTCTTCGGCTTCTCCCAGCTCGTTCAAAACCTCCTCCAGTTTCCAGATGTTGTCGTGGATGTCTGAGAGTATGGCGATAAGCATGTTCAACGCTCCTTTCTTGAGAATCTTTGCCGGAACGTATTGCGTAGTGCGTAGTGCGTAAACGGAATACGAAATACGCAACACGTTCTCACCTGCACCAGCAAGCGAAATTACTCCCTACCTTGCCAGGCCATCGAGCTACAGTTTGATGAACCTCTTTTGCAAAGCAGTTCAAAATCTGCTATACTAAGCCCATCACCGCAGGGGAGGGGGAAAATGAAATTCAAAATCCAAAGTTCAAAGCTCAAAATTCGCAATTCGCCATTCGCAATTCGCAATTCCAGCGTAGCCATGCTTCTGCTAACTGTAGCAGCTACGATCATTGCCTTGGCCACGCTATCGAATCGAGCCGAGGGCTCCTACAACTTGCTCGTGAACCCCGGCTTCGAGGGTGGGTACAGCTACAGGCCAGACCCCTACGAACCCTGGAAGGGCCCCCAGGGCGAATTGACCATCGCCAATGGCTGGGAGCTATGGTATGATAACCGTGATCAGTGCAGGCAGGGCCTCTGCTGTTACAACTTTCGGCCCGAATACAAGCCTGAGGATGGATACATCTTCACTGATCCTCAGCGCGTCCGATCGGGCCGCTACGCTCAGAAGATGTTCACTTTGTTCTCCACTCACACGGCGGGCCTCTATCAGCGCGTGAGCGTGCCGAAGGGCAGCCAGGTGGAGTTCTCCATATGGGTGGTGGTGTGGTCCAGCTCGGTGTCCGACCCCCATCACTCCACCCTTCCTGGAAAATACTGGTTGTCGGTGGGCATAGACCCCTACGGCGGCGTTGATCCCTACTCGGATCAGATCATCTGGAGCGAGAGGACCGAGCACTACGACGAGCACGTACAGCTTTCGGTGGCGGCGGTAACTCAGGCTGACCACGTGACCGTGTTCACCAGAGCCGCCCCGGAATGGTGCGTTAAGCACAACGATTCCTACTGGGACGACGCCCGCCTCGTCATCCCCCTCCCGACCAGGGTGTTCCTGCCCCTGGTCCTCAAGTATCCAACGCCGACTCCAACAGCTACCAGCACAGTAACACCCACGCCAACCGAGACACAAACATCAACGCCGACCAGCACTCTCGTGCCTACTAACACATCCACCAACACACCAACACCAACGGCTACAGCGACCCCCACGGCCACACCCACGGAGACCCCCACGGCCACGCCCACCACGGCTCTACCCGACCTGAGGGCATCGAGCAAGTCGGCTGATCGCACTACCATAGACTACTTCCAGCCGGTCTTTTACACCATCGAACTGCACAACAGCGGGCCGGGCGTGGCCACCAGCGTCCGTATCACCGATACAGTGCCCTCGCGGTTGACTTACCTCGATGGCACTGTGACCGGGGACGCTGTCTATGATCCGGAAACGGATGCCATCACCTGGGCCGGCTCACTGGCCAGTGGAGAAACACACACCATCACCTTCGGCTGCAGCGGACCCGCACCGCCCATCCCGCATAACAGCCCCATCATCAACCAGGTGGTGATAGACGATGGGGTGCATGCTCCCTTCATTAAGTTTGTCACCATCCTCGCCAATCCCTGGCCAACGGCCACGCCGACAGCCACACCTACGACAACTTCCACGCCCACGCCTACGACAACTTCCACGCCCACGCCGACAGCCACATCTACACCGGGCGGGTGAGGATCATGTTAGAGGTGGTTCACCTCTCTCAACCTCTGATGTCATTGCGAGTTTTCCATGGCGCATCGCGCCATCCGTAGGGGACAGAAACCACCGCCCATCCTGTCATTGCGAAGGCGCGGGGTTTGCGCCTGAAGCAATCTCCAGCTTGCGACGTAGGGGATTGCTTCGCTTCGCTCGCAATGACA
>Ga0194125_10012663_pt1 | contig 11085 bp, 13 predicted proteins | sample TA2KigC250mmetaG_FD_148626 | JGI IMG/M metagenome (GOLD analysis project Ga0194125, IMG submission 148626) | Freshwater microbial communities from Lake Tanganyika, Tanzania - TA2015034 Kigoma Deep Cast 250m | ecosystem: Environmental > Aquatic > Freshwater > Lake | place: Tanzania: Lake... | reverse complement strand
CCATTAGACCAGATCGAGACCACCGCTTGAAATCCCATATAATACACTTTTCGGCAATGATCCACAAACCAGGCGCTGTTCTCCCCCTTTCGGCCCCTTTTGGTCTTTGCGGTGTCATCTATGATCAGAACAGGGGTATCGCCTGATTCTCAGATAATTCACTTTAATACCTCGCTGTTATTAGTGGTTGATTTTCTTGTGCCACAATATAATGCGAGGTATTTTTGTCAAGTACTATTTTAACTACTTTACTGTCCCACAAACGATTAAATCTACTGGGAAAGATCAGTTACTACCAGTGAGGATAAATTGACCCGGTTTATTGACCTCATCGACAATGATCTTGATGTAGTCCAACATATCCGGAGTATTCTGGAATTCATCGATGAAGTATAGACCCTCGCGCTCGGAAAAGAATGACTCAGGATCGCTTTACCACCGCAATTAAAGCTGGGGGCTATCCATATCATAGTGCTTATGCGCTGGAAAACACATTCTGGCAAGCACCGTTTTTCCTGCTTGCTGGGGACCAGTGATCGTCAAGACCCGGAAAGTCTGTGACAGCGAAATAGCTGTATCGGTGATCTCTCTTGTGATCAGCATGTTATCCTCTCTTTTCGCCACATCAGGGAGTTCACTCCCATATCCGGCATAATATCTGGTAATGCCTTTATTGTCAGGAACTTTGATCTATAAATGGCTCGGTGTACTGCTCCATTCGGGTATATGGGCGGGTTTCGTCTTCAATATTGTACGAAACTGTTTATTGCGTTCCGGGGGTTTGCCCAGGAGCGTTTTTTCGCTTGACACAATCACCCAGTGCGATGACAATGATACGATGTGTATTTATACATATACCAACAAGATCAAAGATCGATAACAAGAAGGAGACAAGATGGAATACTTTTTGACCGAAGACCAATTGGAGATGAAGGAGATCGCCAGGCGGATCGCTGAGGAGAAGATGCGTCCCGTGAGTGAGAAATATGATGAGGAAGCGCATTTCCCGTGGGATATCGTAGAAGTGATGCGTCAGGCGGATCTGTTTGCCATATTGATTCCGGAGGAATATGACGGGATCAGTGGCAAGGTGGTGGATCTGGCGATCGTGACTGAGGAACTCTGCGCGGTGGATGTTGGGATAGCGTTGGCGTTTGGGGTTACGGGACTGGGCATGTATCCGATCCTGATCGGTGGCAGCGAAGAACAAAAGAGGAAATATCTGCCCCAGATCGCCAGTGGTGAACGGCTGGCTGCCTTTGCGCTGACCGAAGCCAATGCCGGCAGCGATGCCGGAGCGATCGAAACCACTGCCCGGCGGGATGGCGATCATTACGTCATCAATGGCACCAAGCAATGGATCAGTAACGGTGGCGAGGCGGAGATCTATACGGTGTTTGCCATGACCGACCGAGCCAAGGGTGCTCGTGGCGCTTCCTGCTTTATCGTGGAAAAGGATACTCCCGGCTTCTCCTTTGGTAAAAAGGAAAATAAGATGGGCATCCGTGCCAATTCTACCCGCGAACTCATCTTTGAGGACTGCCGGATCCCGGCAGAGAATATCATCGGCCGCGAAGGTACCGGTTTTATCACAGCCATGAAGGTCTTTGACAAGAGCCGTCCGATGGTCGGTGCGCAAGCAGTGGGCGTAGCCCGTGGCGCATTTGAGACAGCCATCCGCTATTCACAACAACGTCAGCAATTTGGCAAGCCGATCTCCTCCTTCCAAGCGGTGCAGTTCATGCTTGCCGATATGGCTACCCAGATCGAAGCCGCCCGTGCGCTGGTGATGCAGACCGCAGGATGGTGGATGCCGGGATCAAGGGCTATGCCAAGGAATCCGCCATGTGTAAATACTATGCCTCGGATGTGGCGATGAAGGTGACCGTGGATGCCGTCCAGATCCTGGGTGGTTATGGCTATATGAAAGAATATCCGGTGGAAAAGATGATGCGGGATGCCAAGATCCTCCAGATCTATGAAGGCACCAATCAGATCCAGCGCGGCATCGTTGCCAATGCCCTACTCAAAGAGTATTATTAAGGATGACCCGCATGTACGAGTGGATCAAGAGCATTCCATTTGCCATTACGGTCTGTGATAAAGACGCCATTATCACGGAGATGAACGACAAAGCCGGCGAGAGCTTTGCCACTGATGGCGGACTGACACTGATCGGCAAGAAACTCTTTGACTGCCATTCCCCACGTTCCTGCGAGATTATCAGACACATGCTCGCTACCGGCGACGCCAACATCTATACCATCAGCAAAGCCGGCAAACGCAAACTCATTGTACAGCAACCCTATCGCATTGATGGCGAGGTGGCGGGAGTGGTGGAAATGTCGATTGAGTTACCGGCTGACATACCTCATTATGAACGCGGCTAAGATACTGGTGCATACTTGTTGTGCGCCCTGTTTTGCAGCGCCTTACAGTGGCCTCGCGGACCATGGCATGGATGTGACTGCCTGGTGGTTCAATCCCAACATCCATCCCTTTACTGAATATCAGAAACGCTTGCAGGCTCTGCTGGACTTCACGGCGGATATGCATTTGCCCCTGATCCTGCGGGATGAATACCGGCTGGATGAATTTCTGATGAATGTAGCTCCTGATCCTGCTTCACGCTGTGAGTACTGCTATCGCTGCCGGCTGGAGGAACTGGTCAGAGCGGCGAAGGAACAGGGCTTTGACTGCTTTAGCACGACGCTGCTTTACAGCAAATATCAGCTTCATAACCTGATCGTCTCGATCTGCAGGGAATTGTCTGAACGGTATGAAGTGGTTTTTTACTATGATGACTGGCGGCGGTTCTGGCAACGGGGGATAGAGCTGTCCAAAGCAGCGGGGATGTATCGTCAGCAATACTGCGGTTGTATCTACAGCGAAAAAGACCGCTATCTGGGGAAGAAATGAGCCGCTATACCAGGATCGACCTCTCCCGTGCTCGTCGCTATTCCTTGGAGGATAGGGCAAGCAAGGTAAACACCGGTCAATTTGCCAAGCCGGGGAAGGTATCTCTGAATACCTTCTGGGACTGCTGTCCCGATCTGCTACAAGCCAAGAGGATGAAGGAACTGATCTCTGCCTGCCGGATCGCCAAAGAAAAGGGCAAAGCCATCATCATCGGACTGGGCGGACATGTCATCAAATTGGGACTGGCACCGCTACTGGTGGAGATGATGGAGGCGGGTTATGTTACTTGCTTTTGTGCCAATGGCTCGGTAGCGATCCATGACTACGAGATCGGCAGGAGCGGATGCACCTCGGAAGATGTCAGCCGGGCATTGGCGGATGGCTCGTTTGGCATGGCAGCGGAGACCGCGGATGGGATCAATGCCGTTCTGGTCTCAGCTGCGGAAGAAGGCCTCGGAGCCGGTGAAGCGCTGGGCATGGATCTCTGGGAACATGCGCCCCATCGGAAGCTTTCCCTAATGGCAAACGCCTGGCGTCTCGGGATCCCCGTCACCGTCCATATTGCCATCGGCACCGACATCATCCATCAGCATCCTTCCGCCAATGGTGCTGCCCTGGGCAAGACCTCTCTGGATGACTTTTTTATTCTGACGGAGCAGATGACCGGTCTCAATGACGGCGGTGTTTTTATCAATTTTGGCTCGGCTGTCGTCATTCCGGAGGTCTTGGTCAAAGCACTCAATCTGGCACGCAATACCGGTCACGAGGTGCGGGATTTCACCACAGCCGTGTTTGACATGAATTCCCATTACCGTCCTTGGGAGAATATCGTTCGCCGTCCGGTTGAAACAGGCGGAAAGGGCTATTATTTCATCGGACATCATGAACTGATGATCCCGCTATTTGTAAAGAGTTTGCTATATTGATACCGGGCATCCCGCTATCAGGTGCCGGTAGTCGTACAAGCATCGCTTGTCAGACAATAGAATGAGTGAAAGACGAGCTACGTTTATGCATCAGAGGCGGTGCTTGTCTGGTGTGGCGTTCCAATGATTTCACCTACCTGTGAAGATTTTACTTGATTTAATCCCGCCGTTACAGAACTTGTCTTACAAGCGATGAAATGTCCTTGAAAAAGGAGAAATAGAGATGAAAACAATTGAAGGAAACCTGATCTCCAAAGGGTTCAGGATTGCCCTGATCGTCAGCCGGTTCAACGAACTGATCGGTAAGAAACTGCTGGACGGAGCGATGGACTGCCTGCTCCGGCATGAGGTCAAAGATGATGACATAACGGTGATCTGGGTGCCAGGTGCCTTTGAGATCCCGCTGATTGCCAAGAAAGCCGGGCTCTCCGGCAAGTATGATGCTGTGATCTGCCTTGGCGTCCTGATCCGCGGCGCCACCCCACATTTTGAATACATCAGCGGTGAAGTGACCAAAGGGATCGCGCTGGTGGGGCTTGAACTCAACCTGCCCGTCATCTATGGGATATTGACGACCGACAGCATCGAACAGGCGATCGAACGTGCCGGAGCCAAAGCCGGAAACAAGGGATGGAATGCCGCTCTTGCCACTTTGGAAATGGTAAACCTCCTGAAGGAGATAAACTGATGGGACAGCGGCGTAAAGCCAGAGAAATTGCCGTCCAGACGTTGTATGCGTTGGATTTTGCCGATATCGAGAGCGCTTTTCGCGAATATTCCTTGCTGACTGAATATCCTGAAGTGCTGCAGCAGTTGTTCAGCGCTGAAAAGATCGACACATCGTCACCGGTCTATGCCTTTACCGATGAATTGATCAAGAATTCGATCATCAATATCGAAGACATCGAAAACGAGATAGACAAACACTCCGATAACTGGTCGCTGGAACGCATCGCCCACCTTGACCGTAATATCCTGCATGTTGCCGTCTATGAATTACTTTATACCGATACACCTCCGGCTGTGGTGATCAATGAAGCGATCGAGATCGCCAAAAAATTCTGCTCCGAAGGCAGCGGGAAATTTATCAACGGGATCCTGGATGCTATCCATCAGGATATTGACAGCAATAACCAGAGCACTTTGGAAAGACGCCCCTACGACAAATAAAGACATGGACTCACCGCTACGCTGCTCCATAGGCGTGATCGCCTACAATGAGGAACACAATATCCTGCGGCTCCTGCAAGCTCTGACCACGCAACGGTTACGGCAAGTGGAGATCGCTGAGGTAATTGTGGTCTCCAGCGCTTGCCGGGACCGGACGGATGAGATCGTCCGTCAGTTCATTGCGGAACGGGGCGAAGACTCGATTCCAAAGGTGACCCTGCTCACTCAGGCAAAACGCGAAGGCAAGGCATCCGCCATCAATCTGTTTATGAAGCATGCAACCAGTGATATCCTGATCGTGGAGAGCGGCGATACCGTTCCCGCTCCGGATGCCATCGAAAAGCTTGTCCTGCCCTTTGCTGATCCCAAGCTCGGCGCCACCGGTGGGAGACCCGTACCGGTCAATAAACCCGATACTCTGATGGGATACGCCGTCCAACTCCTCTGGCGCTTGCATCACCGGATGGCATTGATCAGTCCCAAACTGGGTGAAGTGATCGCCTTCCGCAAAGTCATGGACAGCATTCCGGCTGATTCCGCCGTGGACGAAGCCAGCATCGAAGCGATCATGTACCGCCATCAATTACGGCTCAGGTACATACCCGATGCCATCATCCACAATAAAGGACCGGAAAACCTGCGCGACTTTATCAAACAGCGCCGCCGCATCCAGAATGGACATCTGTGGCTTATCCGCAAACACCATTACAGCGTCGTGTCCCAGGACTCCGGCGTACTGCTCAGGATCCTACTGAGCGAGATCAAGGAAAATCCCCGGCAAATAGCTAAATTGATCATCGTGATCAAGCTGGAGGTCTTGTGCCGGTTCTTGGGCTATTACGACTTTTACATCAAGAAAAAGAACCCCTTTGCCTGGGATATCTCTCAATCCACCAAAAAACTGGATTGATCCCGTAGATGCGGAGGAAAGAATCAAGGTAGTGCGGTGATCTTCTTATTATTCAGGATAATTGGCTATTGTTTTATGCGTCTGATCGGTTTTCCCAAGTTGATGCCGATGAGCTATACTATTAGCTTACTCAATACCTGCAATTCCCGTTGCAGCACCTGCAATATCTGGAAAAAGCAAGCCAAGAACCTCTCTCTGGACGAATACCGCATGATCTTCCGCTCCATCGGCAGATCCGCCTACTGGATCACTTTCAGCGGTGGTGAGCCCTTTTTGCGCAATGACATCGTGGAAGTGGTCAAGCTCGCCTACACCTATACCCGACCGCGGATCATTAATATCCCCACCAACGGCTTGATGGTCAAGACCATTGTGGACAATACCACCGCCATCGCCCAGGCTTGCCCCCGCTCCCAGATCATCATCAATATCTCCATCGACGGCATTGAAGAGATGCACGACCAGATCCGCAACGTTCCCGGTTGCTACAAAAAAGCCGTCTCCACCTTTCACAAACTCAAAGCGCTGAAGCTTAAAAACCTCTCCGTCGGCATCCATACCGTGATCTCCAAATTCAATGTGGAGAACTTCCCCTATGTAGCCAGCCAGTTATTGCGCTTAGCGCCGGATTCCTATATCACCGAGATCGCTGAGCAACGGGTAGAACTGGACACGATCGACAGCGACATCACACCGGGGCAGATCGCCTATAAATCCGCCATCGACTTCCTGATCCACCGGATCAAGAACGATAAATTCAAAGGAATGAACAAGGTAACCATGGCATTCCGCATCGAATACTATGATCTGGTCAAACGCATCCTGCGCGATGAAGCCCAGGTAATTCCCTGTTATGCCGGTATCGCCTCAGTGCAGATCTCACCCGATGGCGATGTCTGGTCTTGCTGCATCAAAGCCAAAGTGATCGGCAGATTGCGCAAGACCAAGTTCAATTTCCGGCGGATCTGGTATTCGGCGGATGCGGAACTGGAACGGCGCAGCATCCACCACAAGAACTGCTGGTGTCCGCTGGCTAATGCTTCCTACACCAATATGCTCATCCACTTTCCCACGGTCTTACGAGTCTTTTACCGCAGCTATATAAAATGGTGGAGTTGATATGATCACGCTTGAGAGTTTACACTTTACATTTCCCGGTAATATGATCGAGCACCGCAGTGACCAGAGCGGTAAATACGGATGGTTCGTCTGCACCTGGCATCCGGAGAACAATGTGCTCCTTGAAGAGATCCAGGCGGAGATTAAGCTTGAGCTCTACCATTCCGGGATCGACAAGGTCTCCAGATTTGAGGTGGAATCGTGGCTCAAACGCTTCTTTGGTGATTTCCACTGGAAGCTGCATGCCCTCTTCAAAAAGACCTCTCTCAACGAGAAAGGAATCTCAGTGCTGGTGGGCATCATGTATGAGCATGAGATCTTTATCGTTCAATTTGGCCGCTTGGCAGCTGCGATCGTTGGCAAGCAAGGCGTCAAAGTCATCGGTGCCAACTGGAAGAATTTCCACGTCAAATCCCTGGACGAGATGTCACTATTAGGCGCCATGGAAGATGACATCAAGGTCAAGCCGGTGCGGGTCACGCCCAATGAACATGAACGCCTGATCGTACTTACTATGAAACAGGCACAGTTACTACTGTCGCAGGTCAGGGAACCGGAAATGCTCAAGGCATTGGCAGAGTCATCCGCCACCGATAAAGATACTCTGTATCTGATCCTTACCGCCCGTGAGAAACAGCTCCATCCCAGACGCCGCAGATTAAAGCGTTTTCAGGTCAGCGGCATTATCCTGATCATTATCGCTTTGCTTTCCACGGCCTACATGATCTGGGGAAACCGCTTCATCGAGAGCGGTTGCAATAAACTCGGCATCCAGATCCGGAGCAGCCGGATTGCCACTCTCGAGCAGGTGCCCGAGTTTCTCAAGAATTCATCACCCAATATCCTCAAACAGATCTTTAGCCAGCCCGCCCGCAATATCGCTTTCAAGATCGGCTGGCAGACTGCGTTGCAGTATGAGATCACCGCCAGCCCCACCTTTTCCAATGACAATATCTATCTCGCTGCGCACAATATCGTCGCCGCCTACGATCTCCGCAGCAAGAAACTGGTCTGGAAGAAACAGGTGGAGTCCGTTGTTCAGGGGCTTCTGATGACGGATGGAAACGCCGGTAGCCTTTTGATAATCGAAGCGAGCCGGCACAGTTTAGCCCGTGAGGACAGCGGACAGATCATTTGGCAGGTAAATCATTCCGACCGCCACCATTCCACTTTCCGCAACAATCCAATCATCCTTGCCAATAGCGACGATGCCCGCCTGGACGGCAAGATCACCGTTATCCCATTAGAAAGCGGGATCAGCGTTTATGACAGCAATCGCGGCGAACTGATCTCCAGCATCACTTTCAACGACAAATTGCTCTTCCTCTCGGGCTACGACCGCCTGCGTGAGTGTTTTTATGCCGTGGTCGGCAAGACCCTCTTCTGCGTGGAACTCAAGATCAGGAACTGAGCTATGCCCCTCCATATCACTACCCTGATCATACTGCTCATCACTTGTGCCGGGGCGCAGGCAGTGACTGGTACGGCGCAGAATCGGGGATTTGCCCGGCTTCAGTATGATGGCGGTGGTGACTGGTACAACGATCCGGAGGTTCTGCCCAATCTGGCACGCTATGTGAATGCCGTGCTCAATACCGATTTTCCCCTTGATCAGACCGTGGTCAAGGCAAGCGATCCCCGCCTCTTTGATCATCCCTTCCTTTACCTGACCGGTCACGGTAATATCCGGTTCACTGACCGTGAATTGGACAACCTGAGGGATTGGCTGGTGCGGGGTGGTTTTCTCTATGCCGATGACGATTATGGCATGGATAGCGCTTTCCGGCGTGAGATCAAACGCATCTTTCCCGAATATGACCTGATCGAACTTGATCCCACCTTCCCGATGTTTACCTGTTTCTACGACTTCAGTGCGGGCTTGCCCAAGATTCACAAGCACGATGAAAAACCGTCGCAGGTGTTTGGGATCTTTGACGAGAACGGCCGCCTGATGGTGCTCTATACTTATGAATCCAATATCAGCGACGGCTGGGCAGATTATGAGACACACAAGAACCCGCCCCAGGTGCGTGAGACAGCTCTCCGCTTCGGCGTCAACATCATCTATTATCTGATCACGCGTCCCTCATGAAAACCCTGGTTCTCTCCGATATCCACTACAAATTCGCCCCCCGCGACCGCAATGACCGGCAGAACAGTGAGACTATCCTTCGCTTCCTGACTGCAGCGCTCGCAGAGGAGTATGACCTCCTCGTCCTCAATGGCGATATCTTTGACCTCTGGTTCGACTGGCGATACTCCATCATCAAACAATACTTCCCCCTGCTCAAGCGTCTGGCGGACTTCAGCGAGCGCGGCTGCCGGATCATCTATATCAGTGGCAATCACGATTTCTGGTTCAACGACTTTTTTTCCACTTATCTCAATGCCGAGATCTATCAGCGTTGCTATATCCTGGAGGCGGACGGCAAAAAGACACTCATCACGCATGGTGACCTCTACACCAACAACGATGCCCGCTACCGGATCTTTCGGCGTCTGATCCGCCTGCCACTGATGAAACGCATCTTTGCCCTGCTCCATCCCGACTGGGCACTGACTATCGGAGCGCATATCTCCCGCAGCAGCCGTGTCCGCACCCTGAACGATCCCGTCCGCCAGCAGAAGATATCCGGCTTGCAGCAGTATGCTCAGAAGCAATTGAAACACTTTGACCACATCATTATGGGACACAGCCACGAACCCTGCCTGATCACCTTCCCCGAAGGTGTTTATGCCAATAGTGGCGACTGGATCGGGCACTACTCATACGTAAAACTCATTGACGGGAACCTCGAGCTCGGCAAGTTTGAGCCCTGAACCCGACCTCTCTGACTCAGTATAAAAAGGAGATATACATGACTTATCACACCAAACTCAACCCACTGGCGGTTTTGCTGGTGTTTATACTGCTCTGCATCACGATGCTGTTGCATTCATCCCAGGGCAGTACTCTCCGCGTGGAACTCACCGAAACCAAGGTCAATGTCATCATGGAGACCACACAAGGCACGATCGAACTGGAGTTATGGCTTGATCTCGCCCCCAAAACCGTCCAAAACTTCATCGACCTCAGCGAATCCGGATTTTTTGATGGGATCTATTTCCACCGCGTAATCCCGAACTTCATGATCCAGAGCGGATGTCCCAATACCAAAGATGGAGACCGCGGCAACGATGGACGCGGCAATCCCAGTTACCGTTTCGAGGACGAATGTTATCTCGAAGGTACCGAGATCACCGGCGTGATCCCCGATGAAGAGGTCGCCGCCCTCGTTTATGAAAAGATCCTGATCCCTTACTTACAGATCAATCAGCAAAACTCCGATCCGGAGATCATTGCCGTTCTCAATGCCTGTCAGGATGCGCAGAGCTGGGCACCGTTCATGAAGCGCACCATTGAATTTTATCAGGACAAAACCGGCAGTCAGGAAAAGATCCGTCCCCGCCATCTCAAAGCATCGGTCGATTATGGTTACATCGCCATGGCAAATTCCGGTCCCAATACCAATGGCTCTCAATTCTTCATCGTTACCAACCGTGCCGGCGCTCCTCATCTCAATGGCAAACACACCGTCTTTGGCAAAGTCACCAAGGGAATGGATATCGCCCACAAGATCGAAAACCTGCCCCGCGACGCCAATGACAATCCCCTTCCCGAAAACCAGGCAGTGATCACCCGGATCACCATCGGCAACCTGTAGGGGCGCTATCCTTCAGCGCCCCAAGGACATAGCATGGCACGGACTAACGATTCATCGCTCCAACAGGAAATCTACGCCTGGCTCAAGGCAAACCAGTATGCCTACCTGGCTACCTGCGACAAAAAGCAGCCCCGCGTCCGACCGGTGGTCCTGTTCTATATTGATGACCGCTTCTGGGTCGTCACCTTCAGCGGTGATTCCAAAGTCCAGCAGATAGCAGATAACGGCGCCATCGAAGTATGCCTCCCTTTGACTGAGGCCGGGCACACCGGCTACATCCGGTTCAGCGGAAATGCCCGCATCTGGCGTGACCAGACGGAAAAGCGTGAGGCAATGG
>Ga0194125_10012662_pt1 | contig 11086 bp, 8 predicted proteins | sample TA2KigC250mmetaG_FD_148626 | JGI IMG/M metagenome (GOLD analysis project Ga0194125, IMG submission 148626) | Freshwater microbial communities from Lake Tanganyika, Tanzania - TA2015034 Kigoma Deep Cast 250m | ecosystem: Environmental > Aquatic > Freshwater > Lake | place: Tanzania: Lake... | reverse complement strand
AAAACCCGCATGTGTCACCGCTGTGGGAAAATTCACACGCGCCGATAGTTTTAAAAACTACCCCAACAATTTCTTTGGCTATGAAAATAATTTACGCCACGGACCTCCACGGCAACCCGCAGCTCTACGAGCGGGTGCTGAAGGAGGCGGGGAAGAAGGAGATAGCCGCGCTTGTGATAGGCGGGGACATGGCGCCGTTCCTCGGCTTCGGCGCCATGAGGGTTCAGCGCGCGTTCCTTGAGTACTACCTTGTCCCGCGGCTGGAGAGGTTCGCCATCTCAGGCAAGCCTGTCTTCGTCATGATGGGCAACGACGACTTCGGCATAAACTCAGACCTGCTGGAGAAGGCCGAGCTCGGCGGCGCGCTAAAGCTCATGCACAACAAGGTGTTCCAGCTCGGCAGGTTCAGCATCGCAGGCTACAGCTGCATAGCGCCGACGCCCTTCATGCTCAAGGACTGGGAAAAAAGCGAGGACGAGATTGCGGCTGACCTCAGGAAGCTGTCGTCCAAGACCGATGCCGGAAGGACGGTCTTTGTCTTTCATGCGCCGCCCGCCAACACAGAGCTCGACGTGCTCTACAACGGCTCGCATGCAGGCAGCACCGCGGTTCTGGGTTTCATAAAGAGGAAGCAGCCGATGCTGACGCTCCACGGCCACATACACGAATCGCCACAGCTTACAGGCTCATGGAAGCAGAAGATAGGCAGGACCCTCGCGCTGAACCCGGGCAGCAACGCCTTTGCCGTCGTGGACCTTGAGAAGCCTGACTTGTCGGTGCTGGTGAGGTTCTGACTAAGGGCTGTGCTCTCGGCGAATGTTCGTTGCCGCTGATTGGACGAAATCATATAATAGCAGAACACAATAATAATGGAACTTTGCAGAGTGTTCTGCTATATGCGAATTGTATTGTAAATGTTCCGTTACTTTTGCAATTCGCTATAATGTTGTTTGGCTGTGCATACCACCAAATGCGTATTTTCAGGCCGAGCCCGCGCAGCTCACAACCACGTTCTTCTCGCCGTACTCTATGCTGAACTTCGCGCCTAGGAACTTCTCTATGGCCCAGATGTTGGTCTTCATGTGCTTCGTCGCCGACGGCGCAAGTATGACCGACTTTCCCGCAGCAAGCGCAATGTAAGGCAGTATCTGGTCAGCCATCCAGCTGTCCATGGTGGCGCCTGTCGCAAGCGCGCGCGAAAGCTCTGCCGCAGCCTGCTCGCCCACCTTCTCCGCAGGCAGGCTGCGCTCGCCCAGCGCCGACGCGCCCAGCAGGCAGTTGCTGAATTTCGTGACAATTGTTATGGCAGAGCCTATGCTCTGCGACTCCACGTATTTCACGTTCTCCCTGTCTATCCTCGCCATCACCCTCGCCCCACCCAGCTGGCGCTCCGCGACCTTGGGCCGCGCCAGCTCGCGCGAGGCGTTGCTCCACGCCTCGGTCGCGACATACCTGCCGCGCTTATCCAGCGCAAGCGGCTTCAGCTTTGCCGACGGGGCGATGTCAACGGTTATCCTGCCGCCGCCCTTTGGATAGAAGCCGTATTCGTGCGTGTCTGACCTGACTGACACGCCCATCATCCTCATGTATTCGCAGAACACGTGGCGGAAGTATCCTGTTGTCGGGCTCCATGCGACATGGGTGCCGCCCCTTATGTCTAGATGAGTCTTGTGCCTTGCGACGGAAAGCGGCATGAGCAGCGTCTGGAGCACAAGCGCGACCGAGCCTGCTGTCCCGACCTCGATGTCCAGGCTTTCCCTTGTCATGTTTCCAGGGGTGAAGGTAAGCTCGGTAGAGCCCAGCTTCGCGCCTTCCAGTTCCGCGCCGCACAGCTCTGCTGCCGCGCTTACGCCCGCCAGGTGCTGCGCCTGCAGTCCTGGATTCGGCCTGCCTGCCCTTATCTTGGTTATGCGGAAGGGCTTGCCTGTGACCATGGACAGCCCGGTTGCTGTCCTGAGAATCTGGCCGCCGGATTCGCCGTATGAGCCGTCAATCTCCAAGAATTTGGCCATGGAAGATATTGTATGCATGGTTTAAAAGTTTGGATAAAACCGGTTCATTTGTTGAAGGGCATCGCCCGCAGATGTGGTTTGTGTCAGTGACTCGTCGCAGAAGCCTTGCGTTTCAGTCCACCCTCACGACGTCGCCGTTCTTCGGCACCGAGGCATCGAAGCCCATGTCCTGGAGTATGCTTGCCAGGGCGTCGGAGCGCTCGCCATGGACAAGGAAGACCTTCCCAGGCGAGACGTCCTCCACGAACTTTATTATCTCGTCCCTGCCGCAGTGCGCGCTGAAATCAAGGAAATCCACCTTCATCTTCGGCTTTACGTCGAGGTCTTCATAGACGTACCTGCCTGTGTCCAGCAGCGTCCTGCCAGGAGTGCCTGGTATCTGGAAGCCGTTGAGTATGAGCGAGCAGTCCTCGCGGTTGTATAGCCTGCGGATGTAGTAGCCCACAGGACCTCCGCTGAGCATGCCTGCCGTTGTTATTATGACTGAGGGGACGCCCAGCGCCATGTCGCGCTGCCTCATGCTCCTGATTTTGTGCGCCCTGCCGAACGCCTCCTTGAGCAGCTTGGCATTCCTCGTGTTCTCTGGGTGCTCCAGGATTCCTCTTGTCGCGCCTATGCCCATGCCGTCGAGGAAGACCGGGAAGTCCAGCTCTGACGCCACCATCAGCATCTCCTGCGTCCTGCCGACGGCGAAGCTGGGCAGCAGCACGAAGCCGCCGCCGTAGACCGTGCCCTGTATTATGTCCTTCAGCCTGTCCGATATCTCCTTCCTCGGCGGGTGGTTCTTGTAGGCGTAAGTGGACTCTATCACCAGCACGTCTATGTCATCATAATCCCTGAACGCGGCCTTCATCAGCGAGGTGTCGCTGAACTTTATGTCGCCTGTGTAGAGTATGCGCCTGCCCTGCGACTCTATGAGTATGGACGCGCTGCCGGGCACATGGCCTGCGTCATTGAACTCCACCATGGCTGACTTGAACACCCTCCTGTGGCGGAACTGCATGCCTGCCTTGTGGCGCTCCATCTTGAGTATGTCCTGCAGGCCGTAGGTCGGGTTGATGCCTTTGATGCCCTGGACCTTCATGGAGTCGCGCAGCAGCATCTCGCAGAGCTCGAAGGTTATCGGCGTCGCAAAAACCCTGCCGTTCCATCCGCGGTGGTAGAGCGACGGGATATTCCCGGCGTGGTCGAGGTGCGCGTGCGACAGGAGAAGCGCATTTATGTTCAGGCCGGGGTCCAGCGGCACGTCCATGGTCTCCACATTGACGCCGTAGTCCATGAGGAAGCGCTCCCTGCTGTTGTCAAACAGGATGCCCATCCTGCCGACTTCGTTCCCGCCGCCGAGAAAACTCAACTTCATATCGCAACACAGCCTAAGAACTCTCCGCGTGTTTTATATCCTTGGCTTTCGCCGGGAAAAACCTTATCGCTGCCGCAAGCTCGGGGTGGTTCTTCGCGTATTTCTTTATGTCTATACCCTTCATGTACGCTTCACAGGACTGTACCAGTGCCTTTGCGCCCGCATTGGTGCCGCCTGGGTGGGCATGGCAGCCGGCACCCATCGTTGTTATGAAATCCACGCTTCCTATCAGGTCTATGAAAGGTTTGAGCAGCGTCGGGTTCAGGCCGCCGGAAATTATCGGGCAGCACTTTTTCATGCCGCGCCAGCTGTCATCCTCCAGTATAACGTGATGCGCCATGTCCCTGTGGACAAGATGCATGGCATCCTTGTCCTTCTCGGGTATGGTCGCCCATTCCTGCCTGAAGAAATGCCCGGTGTCCCTGAAATGAAGTATGTTATGAGCCGCCACGATATCCTCGTCGGGGCTTCCCTTCATCTTGCCTACGCCGGCCGTCCCCGTGTGTATGCCTGACGCGCCGGCGAGCCTTGCGAACTTGGACAGCACAAGCACAGAGAAGCCTATCGGATTCTCCGGCCTGGTGAAACCTCCATGCCCAGCCCTGTGGAAATGTATGAAGACGTCGGGGTAGCGCCTCCTGAGCGTCTGGACGGCCATCCATCCGGCTGTAATCCCGTCGATGAGGAACGCGTAGCTTCCGGGTTCGAAACCGGCGCTCCTTATCATCTCGCACCTCTTTATCATGGTGTCAAAGTCGGCCGCCGACACATTGAAGGAGTGCACCTTCTTCCTCCCCGTTTTCTTTACCGCCTTGTCCATCGCTTCCTTGACATGCCTCACCATCTTGTCATAGGGGCAGAAGTCCTGATCTGCCTGCGGCTCGTCGTTCTTCACGAAGTCGCCACCTCCGGACCAGAAATCATAGCACACCTCGGCGTATTCCGCCGACGTGAGTCCCATCTTGGGTTTTATTATCGTGCCGAGGATCGGCCTGTCATAGACGCCAAGGTATTTCCTCATGTCATCCAGCGTGTAGCTTGGACCGTCATACTGCTCCAGCATCGCGGGCGGAAACCAGACATCCAGCAGCTTGAGCGCGCTGATCTCCTTCATGCCGAGTATGTTGCCGACGATGTAGGTTAGTATGTTCTGCACGTTGCCTCTCCTGTCGAACAGCCTCCACGGGTAGGCTATCCAGACCAATTCTCTTTTGACATCGACATGGTACACGAGCGCGTTCAATTCCCTTGAGAACGGCGTCTCTGTCCTGACCCTGAAGCTCGTGCCTGTCGAAGACTCTGCGGCAACCTCAGAGGCGGACTGGAGGATGTTGAGCTTGCCGCCGGGGACGAGGTGAAAAACCGCAAGCATGTATTCGCCGTTCTGCGGGTCGGCGAGTTTCAGGTTCACGTAAGCCCTTTGCTTTGGGTTGAGCGTTTTAAGCAGCTTTGAAGCGGTCATCGTAATCACGATATCCATTTTTAATTAGGCGTCCACAAGTTTATATTGTATGTTTGGTATAAACCTATTCAGCTGGTCGCGCAAGGTGAGGAAGCTGCGCAAGCGCTACGACCGCATACGCGAGCACGCGCTGAAGAAGAAGGGCCCGCTGAGGGGCAGGCTGCTGACGCGGCTTGACCAGATAAACAGCAGCATCACGACCATGGAGGAGACGCAGCTCAGCAGGGTTGACAGGGCGCGCATATCCAAGGACGTTGAGATAAGCCTCGCCGAGGTCAAGGAACTGCTCAAGCTGAAGGGAGGCGAAGAGACGGCAGAGCAGCAGGGCGCGCGCTGATTATTCTATTGTCCAAGCTGTGCTGTCAGCCAAAGCCTTGCCCAGTTTCGCCAGCTCATCGGCAGCCCTATCCTGCTGGGTTTGCAGCTTAGCGATTTCCTCGTCGCCCATGACGCGCCTCAAAACCCCGCTCGCGGCTCCTCGGGCGGCCACGGGCACGCGCGAGCTCGACGGCCTCCAGCTGCCAGTGACGCCGACACGCCTGCTCTCGCGGCGGTCGTAGTCCCAGCTGCCGCGCACATTGTCAGAAACACCATCTTCAGGGAAGGAAGACAGATAAGCATAATCCGGCAGGATTTGGCTCGCGCCTTTTATGCCATGAAGCATGTCAATGGCGTCCTGTGTTTGCGGAGGCAGGTCTTTAAGATAGCCATGCGCCAGCGGAAGCGGGCACTTGAAAACATAGCCGCCTTCAAGGCACTTGGGCGCGCCTTCGGAATCAAGCGCGACATTGCTGTTTTCATCAAACAGCGGGTGGTCCACGACGAAGCCCATGAGCCAGCCCTCGCCGGCATGCCTGTCTTCGGGCTTTTGCGAATAAACCCTGAGCGTTCCGGTGCGCTCGTACGGGCCTGTCACGAAACCCTCTTCAACTTCCTTGGATTCGGCCTCCAGCAGGCGGTCTGTGACTGTCCATGCTCCGCAGGCGAGAAGCCTGCCTTCCTTGAGCAGCCTTGCGGCCTCGTCGGCATGCTGCTTGTGCGTCTTTTCTGTCGGAAACTTTTCAATGAGGATTATGTTTGGGCCTCTGTATGACCGGTCTTCGCCGCGCTGCCCCGGCCTGTATATGGTCGGGGCTTCGTCGAATACGTAAGCCCCGAGTCCTCCTGCCAGCGTGAGCGTTCTTCCGGGCATGATACCACTTATGATAAATGATATTGGCAGAAAGCTTCATAAACCCATATTACAAGCAGCAGGCGCAGGCTTAGGCGGTACGGCATAGTAAAATTTGCTAAGGAAACTTGAACTTCTTTGCGTTTTCCCTGAGCTTGTCAACCGCAACCCATTCCTTGCCTGACAAAAGCTCAGCGCCTGAACCCCCGCCCAAGGAAATCACACCACAATAAGGCACACCTTTCATGGACTTTGCCGTGTCTGCGCCGAATATCAGGCTGTTCTTCGGCATGCGCCCAACGAAATGTTCCGTGCCTCTTTTGTATCCCTTTTCATAAAGTCCGAGCGGACCCACAAGCAGGGCCATCTGCGCCACAGCCATATCATCATCAAAATAATCGGGCACTATGTCAACCACCATCCTGTCATCAGGTATCTGGCTGACCGGGAATTCCAGCGGGTCTGTCAGGTCCGCAAGCGTGCATACAACATCTTTTGGAAGCCTTAGGCGCGCTGCAACATCCTCATCAGACAGCAGTGCCTCCGCCTTGTCAACATAATTTTTGCCTTCCTCTTCTGTCTTTGATTTCCCAACCTTCAAACCCCTGGCAAGAAGGACGTTATTCAATGGCAGCCCGCCTGGCACAGCCACATAACCATTGCCCGCAAGGTGGGCGAGGAGCTTCATTTTTTCCTTCAGCTTGGCACCGCCAACCGCGGCTACAGCATGACCCGCGGGCTTGCCGGAGAACCTGCTGATTTTGTAATGTTCTGTCTCGACAAGAGGCCCTGCAAAACCCGGCATATACTCCAGTATGCCCGTGACCGAAGCATGCGGTCTGTGGCACACGCTGGCGCCATTGATGACAACGACATCGCCTGATGCTGCCAGAGCCCTTGCGTAGTTCAGGTCTCCTGCCTCGTCTTCCGGGCGCAGCCTTGTGTTCTCCAGCAGGCCAACCCTGCCTTTGCCAAGATCAGCATGCGCCGCCTCCTCGTAATCAGGGAAGAGTATCACCTCGCATCCCAGTGCATCCTCCACAGGTTTCTTTGCATATGCAAGCGACTCCGCGTCCTCACCATAGCGGCCGCAGTGCGACATTATCCAGAGCCTACCGCCGTTGTTTCTGACAAAGCGGTATGATGGCAATTCTGCTTCCAGCCTGGCCTCATACGGCTTGTTAAGGTCGCTCCTGACCAGAACCCGCCTGCCTTCAAGCCTGCCGGCAAGCTCGCTCCAGCTCCTGGTGCCTTCTATGAGATGGGTTTCGTCCATGGGTCTCAATTGGCAATAAGATTTTTATTCACAACCGTTCTACGTCTTCCGGCCTTATGACGGGCTTCCTGAACTGCGCAGCGTCCTCGGCGAGCCGCGGGCACGCGCAATTGACAAGGCAGTCCAGCTTCAGCCCGAGCAGCTTTTCAGGCGCTATGGCGTCCATGGCCAGCAGCCAGGCTGACTTGCCCTTGGACTCCAGCTTCGCCTTGGCCGCCTCGGCTGCCTTGAAGTTGGCCTGGCCTGTTTTAGTGCTCACGAGTATTCCGAAGTTTTTACAGCCCTTGGCTTTCTCGATGCTTGCAAACCTTATGCGTTCCTGCCTTTCCTTCTCCGACGACATATCTTCCAATGTGTTGTTTTCAAGGTCAAGGAAGAGCACAGGCTTACCTACTGCAGCCGCCAGCCCGAGCGCGTGGAACCTGCCTGTGCCTATGAACAGGAAGGCGTCAACCCTGCCTTCTATGGATGTTGCTGCGGCGTAGTCACAGCCCAATACCTGCCCTGGATACTTCGCCCTGCCATTGGCGGAGCCATTGCCTATGAGGATGAGCTTGCCCTTGGACTCCAGGAGCCTCTTGACTGAGTCCAGCATGTAGAGATATTGGGCCGTTGTTGCCAGTCCTATCCTCCTGAAGCCTTCCAGTGCCTTCATGCCCGCCCCGAGGGCATTTGATGGGTCAGCCTCCAGCGGGCACTCCTCGTATATCACGGGCAGCGCTGGTTTGGCTGCCATCTGCCCGAATCCCGCATGCCCTATATGCAAAAGCAGCTCGCAGCCAAGGCGCCTGGCCTCGGCGTCCCTCATATCGCAGGCCCCATAGCAGGGCTCGCATGAGAGCACGGCGCTTATCCCTGCCTTCTCAAGAGCCGAGCCTATCTCCTGCAGCTGCGTCTTGAGTCCCTCAGGCGCCTGCACGAAGACCTTGGCGGCGCCCGCCAGCCTGGCTTTGCTTATCAGCAGGTCAAGCCGTTCCCTTTCCATTGATACCATGGGCTAAGGTTGAATGGGTGGATTTAAAAGGAAAAGATGGCGCGGCCTACTTGTGCCAGGGCTTCTTCTTGCTCCTGGCGAGCAGAGCCGCAGCGGCTATTACGGTTATAATCACCACTATGTAGACTGCCCACCAAATCCACAGGTTCTCGGCAGGCGGCGCGGCTGCGCCTGCCCCGGCCTGGCCTGCTGACGGTGCGTTGCACGCCAGCGTGTTGCTGTTGCAGCCGTTGGGGCAGTTCTGGGCAACCCATGCATTGTTGGTGCAGGTTTCAAGGTTGCTGCCTGTGCAGCGCTTGGCGCCTGCGGTGCAAACCGGGGGTGCTGCCACTGCCTTTGCTGTCACGGCGAACACCGAGAAGCCCGGCGTTGTGGCGCTGAAGTACAGGTAGTTGGCGTCGGTGTCCGTCTGAGCGGTTGAAAGCTCAACCCATGTGCCATTCACATACCTGTTGAGCCTGACCGTGCTGACGTCAATGCTGTTGCTGTTTATCCAAGTTCTCGGTATCTTGAACTTGATTATGGCTGTCTGGATGCTGCTGTCAGGTATGTTTGTTGCAGTGATTGTGAAGTACGCGTAGGCTGTGTTGGGCGCGGCCGAAGTGCCGGATGGCACGGAGGTAGCCTGGGTGACCGTGAAGCCCACGTTTGAAACCGCGGCTGAGGGTGTTATCTGTATCTGCGTCATGTCCGCTGCATTGGTTGGCGTAAGCGTCTGTGTCGCGCCTGCCGCTATAGCGGATATTGCGAATGTGTCTGTCGTGGTGGTGCCGCCTCCGCCCCCGCCGCCTCCCCCGCCTCCGCCAACAGTGAATGTTGCTGATGATGAGCTGCTCTTGCCCGTATGGTCAGTGGCGGTGTAGGTTACTGTGTATGCGCCGATCGTGTTTGTATTTGTGAATGATGAGCCGCATAATGCAGAGGATGTTGCATACAGCGGGTTTGTAACAATCAGGCTGGTGTTAGCGACTCCATAGCCTGCGCCGTCAGAAGCGCTGCATGTTATGGTGACGGGCAAACCCATACCCACAAGCGTTGAGGACAGGCTAAGTGATATTGAAGGTGCAGTATTGTCTATCCATACCCAGTTTGTCGCGGTGGCGTTGACAAGGTTGTTCCAGCCCCTTGACCAGAATGTCAGGTTGTAGAGGCCATCTGGATATGTAGTTGTTGCGAGCGTCTTGTTCCATTCGCTGTTGTTGATTCTGTTGTTCGCATAGAAGGTCAGGTTCACCTCGGGGTACTGACCTGTACTGTTCCTCAGCGTAATCCACGCCGAGTGGGTGCCTGATATGGCTATGCTGTGGTTCGCAGTCATATAGAGTTGCGCGTTGCCTGTGAGGTTAGAGTTGTTCGTCGCATAGGTCTGGTTGTATATGAGCGCCTTCTGGTTGTCGATGACGAAGCTGATATTAGTCCAGTTGGCGTTGCCCCAAGTGTCGTTCCACCACAGCGAGATGTTCTGCATGGTCTGCCATTTTGACTCCGAGAAGTTCACCAGTCCGATGACCAGCGGGGATGACGGCGAGACTGCTATGCCATTATTGGTGCCGTTTATGGTCCAGTTGATGTAACGTATAGTGCTGTAGTTCGTGAAGTAGAAGCTAATGTTGTTCAGCGTGGTTACGTTGGAGGTGTTGGTGGGGCTCGTCACCTGGAAATTTCCAACAACCACTGTCCATGAGATGCCCTCGCTGGTTGAGTTGAGGTTCCAGAACTTTTCGGTTACGTTGGATGCATTTATGAGTTGGGCCTGGACGCCGAAGGTGTAGGTGCCGGATGTGCTGTTGGTCGTGAAGTTAAAGCCAAGAACCTTCGAGGCACTCTGCGCAAGATAAAATCTCGTACCGTTCTGCGCACTGCCATTTAGGCTTGTCAGGCAACCAGCGGTTACGTTTGATGTGGAATCGTTGACCGAAGCCCGGTTACATTCCGGGATGCCCGTAAATGTTATGTTGTAAATTTCTCCGTTTGACACCCCGCTCGTGTTGCCAAGGTTGGTAATATTCACGTAGAACGTCGCATTTGCAGGCGTCAATGCCGAGGTGTTGGTCGGGAGTACGGCATAACTCACGCCGCTGAGGTTTGCGAACTGCAGGGTGTAATTGGCATCAGCTATTATGTAGGTGGACCATGAGCTGACCGTGAAAGAAACATTCTCACCGTCAAACAGCATGCTGCTGCATTTTGTTGAGTTGCATGGTATCACGCTTGAAGGCGCGCTTGTGCCGTTGTAAACGCCATATGCTATCTTTGGCGGTCTTGCCTGCGAGAATCCAAGGGCTCCGGTCGTATTGTATATGACGAGGTTGGCGGACAGCGTCATGTTCGGTCTTGCCCTTCCGGAGGTGTTGAGGCCGTTGAACTCGCTTTCATTAAGGCCAATCCTGCCCTTGGACATCAGGGTTTTCATGGCGAAATCCATGATGCCGCTCATCGTGTCCGGAGCTGTGAAGTCAATGCCGTTGCCCGTGTCCCTGCTGAAGTTCATCCTCCCGAAGCCCGGGACGTCGAGCGTAAGCGTTATGTTTGACATGTTTACCCGCTGGCGCACCAAATCGGTGAAGTTGGTTGTCAGAGAGCCGAAGTTCGGCGGCACCATAAGATATACGGAGCCGTTGTAGACCATGGGTGGGAAGCCTGCCTGGGTCAGGTAGTGGGCCCTGTTATAGACCGCCTGCGAGCCGGACAGGTCAAGGCTTGAGTTCAAGACAGAGGTGTAATCTATGCAACCCGATGGCTGCACAGTCGTGGTGTTTGTGCTGCTCACGTAGTATGGCATTGCAGGCATGAACTGGAACATCGCCTGTG
>Ga0194125_10012661_pt1 | contig 11087 bp, 5 predicted proteins | sample TA2KigC250mmetaG_FD_148626 | JGI IMG/M metagenome (GOLD analysis project Ga0194125, IMG submission 148626) | Freshwater microbial communities from Lake Tanganyika, Tanzania - TA2015034 Kigoma Deep Cast 250m | ecosystem: Environmental > Aquatic > Freshwater > Lake | place: Tanzania: Lake... | reverse complement strand
ATGAACTCCGACACATCCCCCATCCGCGCCAGCATCCGTTTCCGGATGTCTGCGTCCACCCGACCATGGTCGTGCAATCCCTTCTCGGCCTCATAGAGCAGGCCGGCCTCTCGGGGCTTGGACTTCCCGTAGAGGGCCTTCATGCGCTCGACCAATTCCTCGTCGGTCGGGTTCTGCTCGGCCGGAACGCGGACCAGGACATGGAAGTGATTGGACATGATGCAGTAGGTGATGACCTCCAGGCCGCAGAAGGTGGCCAGGCGGCGGAGGAGCCTGACCATGGTTTCTTTGCCGAGGTCATCGAGGAGGCGTTGGGCGCCGACGATGCGGGAGACGCAGTGGTAGACGGCCGGTCGACCTTTGACTTTGATGCGGGTCGTTCTCATGGGTGGCGGGGTGGCGATGGTTGGCGGTGGTTGGGGTGGGGATGGGATGGATGTTGGTAGCAGTTGGTCGTGGTCGGATTCGATGGTGGCGAGACTAGTCGCGGCACGAACTTTGTCAAGTATTATTAACTTGTCAGACCATGTTGAACACTGCGCTGTAAATCCGGGAGGGTGTCAAGTATTATTAACGCGTCAGAATATTCTGAACGCTACGTAATGAACTCGACGGGGAGCGTCGGGAGGGCGGAGAGGGGGATCTGCGGGTGGCGGCCGGGGCGTTGCGGCTTTGGGGCGGCTGCGGGATTCTCAGTTCACGGGGTGGCGTCGCTGAAAGGTGTGGCTTCGAAGCAGTAGACGCCCACAGGAAAACCTCCGGCCGCCAACCAACGGCCGTCTTGGGAGAAGCCGCAGCCCAACATCGCCACGGGTTGGGGCAGCTTGATCGAGCCGATTTCCTGGCCCGTGACCAGATCGTAGAGGGTAACCAAGGCGTGAGCGTCGGCTACGGCTAATCGCCGGTTATCCGGGGTGAAGGAGACGCCGAACCTCGACGGCGCACGCTCCGGGAAGGTGTGCAATAGCCGGAGGGTCTCGGCGTCCCAGACCTTGGCCACCCCGTCCCGATCCATCGTGGCCACGAGGGTCCCGTCGGGCGAGGTGCGGGCATGGAGGATGTCGCCCGAGTGCGCTAACAGGCCCCGGATTTCGTTCTCGGCCACGTCCCACAGCGCCACGCCGCGGCCTTGCTTGTCCTGGATGAGGTAGGTTCGGGAGTCGGCACCCCACATACCCCAGGCCCCGCCCCATAAGCCGTACGGGCCGTCCTCGTATGACCGCCGGGCGAGTTCTTGAGCATCCTCGACGCGCCAGACAATGCGGCAGCGGCGGGTGGCATCGACGCCCAATAAAAGCCGGCTATCCGGGGAGAAGGCCGGGATAGCAGGGGAGACTCCGCCCTTGGCCAGTCGGTGGATCTGCCGCAGCGTTGCCACGTCCCAGATGCCGCAACTGCCGTCCTCCGCGGTCAAAGCAAGGAAACGGCCGCAGGGCGAGGCCTGGGGACCAAAGCGGTAGCGAATGGGGAGGGTCTTGCGGACGGTGTCCCGCCGAGGGATGCCCAAGTGGATCTCGATGGTCCGCGCGTCAGCGAAGTAGTGGACGATGGTTTCGCCAGCGGTTGCGGAACCATTGACGGCGCCGGGGGACGGCGGTGTGAGTCGATGCGCGGCTGGAGGCACCTGCGCGCTCCACAGCTTGACCGAGCGGTCCGCGCCGGCACTGGCCAGCAGTTGACCGTCGGGAGTAAAGACCACGGCGGTGACGGCCTGCTGATGGCCTAGGAGCTTCCCCCAGAGCTGCCAACCGGTTGTTTCCCACACGGTGATGGTGCCAGCGAGATCCGACGCCGCGAGTTGGGCGCCGTCGGACGAGAAGGCCAGCCGTCCGAAAGCGGTCTCTGCGCGGGCGAGAACCCGGGGCGACACTTCCTGCTGGAGGTCGAAGACCCGCACGGCACTACCTCCGACTGCCAGTCGGTTGCCGGTAGGCGCCACGGCGATCGGCCCAGCTTCACCAGGCGAAAGCGGGAATGTGCGGGTGACGATCCGTTGTTCTGCGTCCCAAAAGACGACGCGGTCCTGCTCTGGATAGACCAGGACGGAGCGGTGCGGCAGGAACTCCTGGGCCGGACTGAAGGGAAGCTCGCCGAGGATCGCGAGCAACTCGAGGCTCGACGGATCGCGCACGAGGCGTTGGCGATCGTCCGTCACGGCGAGGTACCTGCCATCGGCCGACACGGCCAGAGACCGCGCGGTCCCGTAATTGGTGGCAGTCGCGGTCACACGCCAGCCGTCCACGACCCAGCTTCGCAGGGTGGTATCCGGTGCGTACGCGCCCGTGATCAATCTCTGCTCGTCCGGCGTGAAGGCGAGCGCGGTCACGGAAGCCAGGTGAGGGAGCGTGGCGACTTCCCGGCGCGACGCCAGGTCCCAGACCTTGACGGTACGGTCGACGCTTCCGGAAGCGAGGTATTTGCCTCTGGGCGAGATGGCGAGGCAGTTAATGGCGCCGGTGTGTCCTGGCAGCCCGGCCGATTCGTGCGACTGGGAGGCGCGCCACAGGTAGCCCCATTCCCAACCCCGCAGGTCGGCTGGGGGCGGCGGCGAGGTGGGCGTGGGTTGCTGCGCGGGGCGATGTCGTTCGAGCAGCTCGCGCACGCGGCCCAGGCGGTTTTCGCGCAGGGCTTGGAAGGCGAGGTTCATATCGGCGACGTAGACATAGTGCAAGCTCCTGGACAGCTCGGCTTCCGCGCGCCGGCGTTCCTGCTCGATCTTGGCCACGGCGATGGGCGAGCCTGCGCCGAGGAGAACCGCCAGGACGGCCAGTCCGGCTCCCAAGCTGGCCCGGACTGGCTCGCGCCGTGCCCAGCGCCACAGGCAGCCCAATGGACCCAGGGGCCGTGCCCGGATGGGTTGGCCGCCGAGGAAGCGCTCCAACTCATCGGCGACGGTTTGAGCGTCGTCATAGCGTCGCGACGGTTCTTTCTCGAGGCACTTGCGGCAGATGGTGTCCAGATCGATGGGCACACTGGGGTTGAGGACCCGCGGGGGGGCGGGGTCGCTGCGGAGCACCTGGTGGACGGTCTCGGTGATGCTGGCCGCGAGAAACGGCGGGCGGCCCGTCAAGAGACAATAGAGGACGGCTCCCAAGCCGTACACGTCCGTTCGCGGGCCTACGGTGCCGAGTTGGGCAGAGGCTTGCTCGGGCGACATGAAGTTGGGCGAACCGAGGACCTGGCCGGTGACGGTGGGATGGAGGTCGAGCGCTGGAGGTTCCGCGATCGGGTCGACGCGTTTGGCCAGGCCGAAGTCGGTGATGCGCGGCGTATCCGTCTTGTCGACGAGCACGTTCGAGGGCTTCAAGTCACGATGCAGGATGCCGTGTCGATGGGCGTAGTGGACGGCCTGGGCGATTTGGCGCAAGTAGTGGGCGGCCCGGGCGGGCGCCAGCGGTTTCCCCCGCGCCAGGTCCGCCAAGGTTTGACCGGCCACGTAATCCATCGAGAAATAGAGGCGGCCCTCGACCTCGCCGGTTTCGTAGATGGTGACGATGTTGGGATGGTGAAGCCCGGCGGCCGTCTCTGCCTCGGCGTGAAAGCGGCCAAGGGCCGTGGGTGAGGCGAATTCGCCCGCCAACATCATTTTGACGGCGACGATCCGGTTCAGGCTAAGTTGGCGGGCCCGATAGACCACGCCCATGCCGCCCCGGCCGATCTCCTCGATCAGCTCATAATCGCCCAACCGGCGGCCCTGGATTGGCTTGGGCTCGCCCTCGCCTCCTCGTTCTCCCGCAGCGGGCTTGGGCGAAGAGGCCAACTCCTGCGCGAAACGCACTCCTGACTCGAACAGGCACCGCGGACAGAGCCCGCGGGCGGCTTCGACCCGGAACAGCGCGCCGCATTGGTTGCAGGTTCGTTCAGGCATCTGCCCAACCCAGGGTTGTTCGCTATCTCAATTGCGGCAAAAAGCCAGGTCTGTTACGCGGAATCGTCGGGCACCCTGGCGCATAACCGTCGTGCCGCTCCCGACCTGCGCCGCACCGGCTGCCCTGATCGCTCTCAGCGGCCCAGGACAGTCAGCAGGTGCCGCATCTCGTCATCGATGTCGGTCGGATCGGACACGGTGTGGGCGATATGCAAGCGGAACAGCTCGGCGTACCGGCGGCGCAGCCGATGCACCGCAATGCGCAGCGCCCCTTCGCTCATGCCCAGTTCGAGCCCAGCTTGGGCGTAGGATGGCTCGGCGACATCTCCCACGAGGAAGGTCTGCAGCACGCGGAACAGCCGTCCCTTACCAGCGCGCTCGTACTCTTCACTCAAGTGGTCGAGGACCTGATTCAGCAGAGCGACGGCCCAACGCCGTTCGTAGAGGCGGTCGGGGCTGGCGGTATCGACCGGTTCAAACCGCATCAGGTCTTCGCCCGCCTGCGCGTCGATGCGGAGCGGGGGTGTTCCGCCGCCCCGTTTCTGGCGCTTGCGACGATCCCATTCGTCCGCCAGGAAATGGTTGAGCGCGGTGAGCAGATAATTGCGGAACCTTCCCCGCTCGGGCCGGACCTGGTCGAGGTAACCCTTCGCCAGAAAGCGGGCGAAGAATTCCTGGGTCAGATCCTGGGCTTCCTCGACCTCGGTTCCGCGTTGGCGCACGTGAGCGTAGAGGGGATACCAATAGGCGCGGCACAACCGTTCGAGCGCTTCGACTGAGCGAGTTGACGCGTGATCGGCTGCCTCGAGCACCGTGCTCCAATGCGTGGTGCTGAACCATTCCCTGGGTATCCCCTTGGCTCGGTCGTGGGAGTCCACCGGCTCCGGCTTGCGCGGGAGGTCGCTCACAGCCCCATAGAGTGATTTCGGCGGTCAGGCTAGCCGAGTGCGACCCAGCCCGCAAGAACCATCACCGCCTGGGGGAGGATGCCGGTGGTCAGCGGCTGGGACCGGTGGATCCCCAAGGCCAGCCGAAAGGCGGTTGGCAGCCGACGGGGAGCAACCGGTCGAGTGTTCGAGGAACTTTTCGGTACTTTCTCTGTAACGTCGCGGCTTTTTTGCCGCATTTGGCGGGTGAAGCCGAGACCACGTCGCGCAGAGGACTGCGTGCCCGACCGCTGAGTCGTGGTTCATCTCGGCGCCGATGAGCGAGCGCTGGTCCGTCGAGCAGCGGGACGAACCTGCCCCTGAACGAACGAACGAACGTAAACCACCATGCGCACCTCCAAGCAACCCCTCACGATTGAGCGAGCTTTGGTCTTGTTACCTTTCCTGGCCTTAGCCCTGCTGCTCCCCGCCCAACCGTGCGCCGAGCTGGTTACGGACTTCAACGATGGCGTGCCGGACTGGGCGGCGGAGGCACCGGCCTGGATTACGCCAGCTCCCGACTGGGGTGATCGGGTGGTCTTTGAAGAGCGCGACGGTTCGTTGAACATGCGACTCACCGGGCCGGTGTCGGGTATTGTCCATTGGAAACGCGACACAAGCATCACCGAGGGGACGAGCGCGGAGGTGCGCTTGGATGTCGTGCAATCGGCCGGCTTCGCCTTCGGGATGGTGGGCCTGATGGGATCGCCCGCGCCCCAGATCGAGGTGGGTTATTACCTGTTGATCACCCCGTGGTGGGTTGCGCCCGTCGAATACCGGTTGGATTACAGCCGGTCGGCCTACGGCGAGGTCGACAACAACCCCCAGTGGACGTTCCTCACCCCCTGGTACAGGAATCTGCTCTACTCGAATGTGACCTTTGGCATGGAGGTGACGGGGGTGGGTGACGCCGTGCGAATCACCGTGTCGGTTTGGGACCGGTCTCCCGAGCGCAGACTGATGTTTCGGCAGTCGGTCCTCGATCCCGTAAACCCCAGCGGTGGCGACCTGGGCCAGCCGTTCCGCTCCTTCTCGCATGTGTTCGTGGGAATGCATCGGCTCCCCAGCACCCAGTTTCCGGACACGATGGCGGTGGACAACTTGCACTACACCTACGGCCCGGCCGACCCGTTCGTGGCGGTGAAGGCTGCGGTCGGCCGATCCATCAACGCCCACGACGTTGGTGGCGTTGCGAGTCACTTCACCGACCATGCCGTGCTCGATTTCGTGCCCCTGCCCGAGCCGATGGTCACACCGGCCGGCGTCGAGCAGTTCTTCACGGCTCTGTTTCAGGGATGGCCGGACTACCAAACCATATCGGAGCACCTCATGATCGGCGATGGTTTGCTGGTGACGGAGCACAGCGTGGTGGCGTCGCATTTGGGCGAGTGGTTGGGGATTCCCGTCACGGGCACGACCGGCGTGCGCTCGTCGCATGCGGACATCTGGGAGTTCGCGGGGGACAAGGTCAGCCGCTTGACGACGTACATGGATCTGCAGAGCCTGCTGGTGGCGGTGGGCGCGATGCCGCCGCCTGAGCTCCCTCCCCTGGTGCCCTCCTTCACGCTGCCTGATCCCGTGCCCCGGGCTTTCGCGCCGCTGACGATCATCCGAGCGGACCAAGCCGAATGGAATGCGCACGACCTCATCGGGCACGCCCGGCAACTGCGCGCGGATGCGCGACTGATGGTGGCGCCGCTGGCGAGGGTATTGGATCGCAAGGCCTGGATGGCGTTGCAGGAGCTCTACTTCAAAGCGTTTCCCGACCTGAAATTGCAGGCCGTCAGGACGTTCGTTTTGGAAGACTCTTGGGTGGCGTCCGAAGTGGTCTTCCGCGGCACTCAAGACGGCCCGTACTTCGGGGCATCTCCGAGCGGCCTGTCGATCGAGGTGCGGGGGCTGATCCTCTATCGTCTCGACGAGGAAGGGTTGACTCGGAACATGAACGTTTATTGGGACAACCTCACCATGCACAAGCAGATGGGGCTGGTGCCCTTGACACGGGCGGAAATGGTCGCGCTGCACCAACGCCACCAGGGAGCGATCGCGGCGCACGATGTGCCGCAGCTCCTCTCTTACCTGACCGAGGATGCGGTCTATGACTTCGTGCCTCTGCCCCGGCCGCTGAGCACCCGGACGGAGATTGGGGCCTTCTTCGAAGGCTTATTCACGGCCTTCCCCGACTACGAGACCCTCTCGGAGAACCTGTTGTTGGGCGATCGGGTTATTGTGACCGAGCATAAGACGGCCGGCACGTTATCGGCCGAGTGGCTGGGGATCCCGGCGACCGGGCGTTCCTTTCCCACGGTCCACTTGGACATCTGGGAATTGGGAGGCACCCAACTGCGGAAGGTCACCACGTACTTCGACACCCAGTACGTGCTCGTGGCCAGCGGGCTCATGCCGCCACCCGATCTGCCTCCGTTAGTGCCGAGTTTCCCACTCCCGGCCCCAGTCGGTTCCGGTCTGGACGCATTGGCGACGGTGGTGGAAGCCCAGGCGGCGTACAACAGGCATGACCTCGTCCAAATGGCTCGGCGCATGAGTGCCGATGCCCGGATCCTGCTTGGGGCGCTGGGGCCCGAGCCTCTGGACCGGGCGTCGTACATTGCGTTGCAGGAGCTGTACAACCTCGCGTTTTCGGACCTCGAGATGGCGGTGGACCGGCAATGGTTGCTGGACGACGGCTGGGTGTTGTCCGAGGTGCGGTTGATGGGGTTGAACGACGGGCCGTACTTCGGGCTCCCGGCGACCTGGAAACGCTTCGAGGTGCGCTCGGCGATCCTGCATCACGTCAGTCCCGAGGGTCTGATCACCCAGATGAACGCTTACTGGGACGCCCTGACAGGACATACTCAGCTCGGTCTGTTCCCGCCGCCCCTACCCGAGGCCGACCTGCTGGCGCTCAACGACGGAGTCGGCGCGGCCATTCAAGCCCACGACGCCGATGCGGTGGCCGGCTTCTTCGCCGAGGACGGCGTCAGTACGAACCTCGGGTCGGGCGCCAGGAACGTTGGCTGGGACGAGATCCGCCAGAACTTCGCCGGTTGGTTCCACGTGTTTCCGGATTACAGGACTGTGTCCGAAGAACGCTGGATTGCGGGTGCGATCGTCGTCACGGAGCATGCCGCCCAGGGCACCTTCGAGAACGACTGGGGCAGCCTGACCGCCACAGGCAAGCTGGGGCCGCCGCTCAAACACCTGGATATTTGGGAGTACAGGGGCAACCAGATCGCTCTCAAACAGACCTACATGGATCTCCACACCTTTCTCGCCGCGGCAGGCGTGATGCCGGCGCCTGTGGTGCCTTCCCAGCCGCCCTCGTTTGCGCTGCCGGCACCGGCTGGCTCCGGTCTCGGCGCGGCGGCCACGGTGCTCGAGGCGATTGCCCTCGAGAACGCGGGCGATCTGGCTGGGTTGGCCCGGCGCATGAAAGCCGATCTGCAGGTCTGGCGTGCCCCGTTCGACACGACCGTTAGCCGCGCCACCGACATTGCCATCCGCGAGTCGTTGCGGCAGGGGATGCCGGACCTTCAGTGGCGCATTCAGCGCGTGCTGGAGTTCCGCGGCGGCTGGGTATTGGCGGAGCTCCTGATGAAGGGCACGCACACCCGGCCATATCTGGGCATCCAGCCGTTGGGCCGGTCGGTCGAGGTTCCGGCGGGTTGCATGTACCGGATCGACGAGGCCGGGCTGATCGCTGACCTGCGCATCCACACGGACAACTACTCCCTGCTTCGGCAGATTGGAGCGCTGTTGCCGCCGATGCCCAGGGAAGAGCTCTTGGCCGCGTATGCCAAGATCCACGAGGCGATTCAGGCGCGCGACGCCGACCGATTGGTCGCGGACGTCGGCGAGTTCTATCGCTACCATTACGGCCCCTTGCCTGCGCCCATGGACCAGGCGCAAACCCGCGACTTCTTCGCCGCGCTGTTCACCGCCTTCCCGGACTTCAGCACCGACGACGGTCTTGTGCTGGCGGCGAAGAATCTGGTGGTGGTCGAGCATGTGGCGACCGCCACGCACCAAGGCGCATACGACCTGGGTGCTTTCGGCGTCTTGCCGCCCACGGGCCGATCGACGGCGATGCCCCACATCGACGTGTTCGAGTTTGCGGGTGGCAAGAATGTCCGCGCAGCCACTTACTTCAATTTCCAGTCCCAGTTGATTCAATTGGGTGTGCTGCCCTTGCCAGGCGAGCTTCCGCCCCTCGAACCCTCTTTCACTCTGCCTCCACCCGAACCGGCCGCCCGGACCCCGCTGGAGACCCTGGCCCAGCTCACGGCTGCCTGGAACGCTCACGACCTGGCTGCGGTGGCGAAACTCACCGCGGTCGACGCCGACTTCTACAATGCTGCCTTGGGCAAGAAGCTCACGCGGGCCGAGTACGTGGCCCTGCAGGAGCTGTTCTTCGCGGCGTTTCCGGACCTGACCGTGCGACCGTGGAAGACGGTGGATCTGGGCGACGGCTGGGTGGTGGTCGAAGCCTCATTCCCGGGGACGCACCTCGGGCCCTTCTTGGGCATCCCGGCCACGGGCCGCCGGGGTACGGTTGCCGGGGTGGTGCTCTATCGGTTCAACGAGCAAGGTTTGCAGACGTACCAACACACGTACTACGACAACATCACTGTGTTGGCCCAGCTCGGAGTCTTTGATCCGCTGCTCATTAAGGCGGAACGCCAAGGGGAGAGGGTGTCGCTGTCGTGGCCGCTGGTGCCTTCGCAGGGCATGGTCCTCGAGACAACCGTCAGCCTCACGAACCCAACGTGGACGGCTGTCCCGACCCAGCCAGTCGTCGAGGGAGATCGGCTCAAACTCACCGTGGAACCCAGCGGCGCGAGCGCCTACTTCCGGCTTCACCGTGCCGGGCCATGACTTTGTTGGGCTACGGCGGTCGGGGGCAGGCTGGCATGGGCTGACAGCAGGCTGCCTGGCCGCCGGCAGCAAAACAACGGGAGTGCCCTGTCGTCACTCCACGAAACAGAACGGCGGACCGACAGACCATGCGGCGGAGCGGCAGGTATCGCCCTGCATCGCATCCCGTTGGTCGCGTTCGGAGCCAACCAAAACCGCGCGTGGTGCACGTGAACATTCACCACGGGCACAACAGAGAAAGGATCAGAACATGAAAGCAGCCAGTACGGTACAAACGTTCCTGAAGCGCTCACTGGGAAGTAGGATTCCCCAGGTCGCGCTTATGCTCGGGCTTGTTGTGGCGGTTGCCGGTTTCTCGGGATCCGGCAAAGACAAGGGTAGTTACAAACTCGGTGGGACTTGGGTGGGCTTGATTCCGGGCGAGAGTGGGGACGTGACCTGGATAACAACCCAAACTGCAGACTCTAGCGGCCATACCGCACGAGCAACGCTCGAGTGGATAACGAATGGCGACTTCGAGTTCGTCGCGCTCGACCTGGTGGGCGCCGACAGAGCCAGTCAGGCCTCCACCTTCACGCGCATGACCGGTAAGAACACGGCGCGTGAACAATCGATATGGTACCTGTCGACAGCACCGCTCAGAGGCGAGGACGGCTCGATTGTGGGGCCAAGTCACGTCGTGGGCATTGCAGTAATGGACGGTGAGTTGACATTCATCGACCCTGATACGACCAGTGGGACGTATCACCTAAAGATCTATAAGACATGGGGTGTGAAGTCCATGGTGCCGGCCGACGGGATGGAGCTGGTCCTGGAGCTGGACCTGCCAATTGAAGAATTAGGAATGGGCCCCATTTATAGTCACAGAGTGTTCTGACGACTGATCGAGTTGGACCTCTGCATGCCCAGTGTCTGGTGATTCTCTTTCCGGTGAAGAAGCGCCTGAAAACGGAGCTCGAGCGTCTCGACCGAGGCCCAGTCGGCAAGATGCCCGCGCCTCGAACTGACCTGTATACAGCCTAGATCCGGATTGGGTAATCCCGGTCGGCACGCTGGTCCGTGAGAAGACCGCAGGGGCCCGGTCGGCGCGACAAGGTATGGGCGCGGCTCGGCGGGAGCCTCGCCCTACCGAGCGTGGGATTCTCGAACGGAGCGCGGGCGTCTCGCCCGCGGAAGCTCGGCGTCCCATCTCCGTGTGCACAGCAGTTTGCGGCGCGCAGCGGAGTGCGCGCCCTACCGTGCGTGGGCTGCGGTAGGGCTCGCAGTCCCCTGCGAGCCGGGGACGGTTCTTGGTGTGCGGGGTTGGTTGGCCCCCCTGCGGCGCGCTCGAAGCGGAGTGACGTGTCCTGCGATGGGCGCGGCTCGGCGGGAGCCTCGCCCTACCGAGCGTGGGATTCTCGAACGGAGCGCGGGCGTCT
>Ga0194125_10012658_pt1 | contig 11088 bp, 5 predicted proteins | sample TA2KigC250mmetaG_FD_148626 | JGI IMG/M metagenome (GOLD analysis project Ga0194125, IMG submission 148626) | Freshwater microbial communities from Lake Tanganyika, Tanzania - TA2015034 Kigoma Deep Cast 250m | ecosystem: Environmental > Aquatic > Freshwater > Lake | place: Tanzania: Lake... | reverse complement strand
CCGACCAATGCGTACCGGGAGAACGTGATCGAGCGCTGCACGCAGGCCGTTCGCGAGGCCATTCCCGGTCTATGGGAGGCGGCGATACGGCAAGGGAACGAGGTCATCGGGTGCGGGGCGGACCTGGCGCAGGCCTCCGTGCGGCCGGGGATCTCAGCGACCGTGCAGCCGGTCGAGCATCCGAAGCTCCACGCGCCGGCGCTGAGGAAGCCGGTCAAGGTGGATGGCAAGCTGGACGAGTGGCCGATGGCCGACCCCAAGCGAACCGTGACGCTGGCCGTCGGTCCGGTGGGGGAGCCGATTGCGGAGCCGCGAGCCTTCGCGTGCGCGGCGCATGACGCGGACAACCTCCACCTCGCAGTGCGTTGCACGATCCCGAAGGGCCACAAGCCGACGGCCGGGCTCAACTGGCAGGGGGATGGAATCGAGGTGTCGTTCCGCTGCGCGCAGCCGGGCCTGAGCACGCCGATCTTCCTGCTGTGGGGGACGACGGACGGCACGTTCAACAGCTCCCCGCAGAAGGGCGCATCCGCGGAGCAGAGCGGCCTGCTGGAGACGAAGACAACGTATGCGGTGCAGGTCGCGGAGGGCGAGTGGAGTTGCGAGTGGCGGATTCCGCTGAAGGCGCTCGGGCTCGATCCGGGCAAGGTGAGGACGCTCTTGTTCAACGTCGGGTATCGCTGCCTGGCCGGAGACGTGTGGCTGGCGTGGGTGCCGACGGGTGGCGCGATCTGCGAAGTGGATAGCGGTGGAGAACTGACGATCGACCGATAGGCGGGTGGGAGGTTGCCGATGAACCGCAAGCACCTGTTGATGATGGGCATCGCGCTCGTGTCGGTGTCCGCGATGGCGCAGGATGACTCCTGGTTGAGCATCGCGGAGTGCGGGGCGTCGGGCTCGACGTTTGAGACGACTGCGAACGCGACGGAAGGCTCGAAGGAGATTGTGGTCGCGGACGTGGCGGACTTCAGGGTGGGCCAGGGGGTGACCGTGTCGAAGTGCAACCTGCACTTCACCGGCGGCGTCCTGTGGGGGCCGCGGCCGAAGCACGCCGCCAGCCGGCCCCTCGGCGAAGCGGCGCAGTTCCGGGGCTATGACGGGAGCATCGGGAGCTGGACGCCGTACGTGGTGGACATGCCACCGGCGACGCCGCACGTGTTCCGGTGGACCGCCGACCTCGGGCGCACGTGGAGTGAGAAGACGCCGATCACCGGGGACTGGCAACCCCTGAAGGGCGGCGTGGAGATCAAGTTCGGCACGCTCGATTGGGAGAGCGGGTATGTCATCACGTTCGCGGGCCGCGACCAGCTGGTGAGCGTCATCGAGAAGATCGAGGGCAACCGGCTGACGTTGCGCGACGCGGCCAACCGGACGGCGGCGGATTGCGTGGTGCGCCACTGCGACGACGAGGCGATCCAGGCGGCCATCAACCGGGCGATCCAGGAGAAGCGCAACCTGTACTTCCCGCCGGGGCGCTACAAGCTCGCGCGCGGAGTGACGGTCGCGAACGCGCCGGGGATCACGTTGCAGGGCGCGAACGGGCTGGACACCGTGCTGGACATCAGCGACGGCGAGGGCGCGTGCATCCGGCTGCAGGACGGGAAGGAAGTGACGCTGCGCAACCTGCGGTTCATCGGGCACAGCGGCTTTGCGGAACGGGATCAGATGGGGCACCTCGCGACGCAAGGCGCGACGGGTGTGTGGGGCTTCTACTTCAAGCACTGCAGCGCGCTTGGGATCAGCAACACGGAGCGCGTGCTGGTCGAGAACTGCCACGCCACGCGGATGTCGGCGGAGTGTTTCTACTCGGCGGGCCGCGCGCGGACGCCGACGACCGAGCCGGACCAGTACACGAAGGCGATCACGTACGAGCGCTGCTCGGTGGTCGATAGCGCGCGGAACGCGTTCAACAACAACGACATGGCCGAGAACACGAGCGTGCTGCACTGCCGCATCGTCGATGTGGGCGGCTGCACCTGGGAGGGCGCCTCGCGGTTCGTGCGCTTCTGCGACAACTACGTGCGGAACTCCGGCACGGTCGCGATGGGCAACGTGCGCAGCCGGGCCGAGCAGTACGAGATCCTCGGCACCGGCCAGCACATCGTGAGCGGGAATGTGTTCGAGAGCGGCGTGTGCTACGGAGGCTGCGCGATTCGCGCGGCGGCCTGCGCGACGCAGGTCATCATCAGCGACAACGTGTTCGTCAACTTCGGCTCGTCGGCGGTGGAACTCATCAGCGCGACCGGTCCGTCCGATCTCCCCGCCGGCATCGGGACGATCAGCGGGAACCTGTTCGACATGACCTCGCTTGCCGAGAAGCCGAGCGCGCGCACGGCGGTGCTGGTGAGCACGTCGGACACCATCGTGAGCGACAACCAGATCTACATGCGCGCCGGGACGGACGCGAACGTCACGGGGCTCCGATTGCAGGAGCCGGCGCTGAACGTGACCGTGCACGACAACCTCATCCGCAACTGCGGCCAGGGGATCGTGACGGCCCGCGCGGGATCGCGGGTGGCGGAGGTCGTCGATGCCACGACGTTCGTGCCGACGCCGGGACAGGTGCCCTTCGAGCGGCGCCAGTCTCACCGCTATCGTGGCTGGAACATCGTCTGGACCGCAGGGGGCAAGGCGGTCGGCACGTCGGTGGTGAAGGACTTCGACCCTGAGACCTGCCGGTTCACGCTGGCCGACCCTCGCGAGGTGAAGGTCGGCGACACGTTCGAGGTCTTCCCGCCGGAGGGGGCTAACTGGACGATCCACACGAACACGATCCAGGGTTGCGCGAAACCGGTCGTGCTCGATTCGTATGGCAGCGAGACGTCCTGGCTGCGAGACAACGTGATCGAGCGAGGCGGCGCGACCGGCGTCGGCGCGGCGGTGATGGTGGCGGGGCGGTTCAACCTAACGGGGAACCACATCGTGGGGTTCGATGAGCCGGGGTCAGCGGCCCTCGCCCTGCTGCCCGACCGCCTCGGCAATCCGCCGCCGAACCGCTACCGAGGCAACATCCTCGAGCGCTGCACGCGTGCGCTGAGCGAGGGCAGCGAGACCGCGTGGAAGGCTGCAAACAGCGAGGGCAATGAGTGCACCGACTGCGGGACCGGCCTCTGAGAGCATGTATGACAAGGGTGGCCGGGCGCTATGAACGGCGGGCCTACGTCACAGACAGACGCACAAGGCCGTCGTGTAGGGGCGCGATTCAGATTGTGTTGATAAAGGCATTGTCGGGATTGGTATCCCGACCTACGAGCCACGTAGAGCGCGTAGGAGAGGGTTCTTCCTTTGACGGGGCCCTTTCTCAACACAATCTTCATCGCGCCCACGTGTAGGGGCGTGATTCATCACGCCCCATGCCGTGCGTTTCACACCCTCTGAGCGGCCCGGTGTCGTGCCGTCACCACGGAGGTACACCCATGCGAACGAGAGGGCTGACGCAGGCTCAAGGCCTCGCTGCTTTGCTGATGGTGCAGGGGGCGTGCCATGCGGGAGGACTGGTGTTGATTCGCGACGGTCAGCCGCGAGCAGAGATCGTGGTTGGCGAGGGTGCTTCGAGCCAGGCGCAGTCCGCCGCGGCGGAGCTGCAGGCCTACCTGAAGCGCATCAGCGGGGCGGAGCTTCCCGTGGTCGCAACGGCCACCGGCGGGCAGCCGCTGACTATCCGCGTGGGCGAGGCCGCCGCCGGGCCGGCGGCGAAGGCGCTGGGCCTCGAGATTCCGAAGGGGCTGACCTTCGACTTCGATGATGAGGGCTATGTCGTGGCGACGTTCCGCGACGCCCTCCTTCTCGCGGGCAACGAGACCGACCCCTACGAGGGAACGTGGTACGCGGTCTACGATCTGCTGCAGTCCCTCGGCTGCCGTTGGTACTTCCCCGGTACGTTCGGCGAGGTCGTGCCGAAGCTGGCCACCATCGAGGTCCCTGCCGGCCAGCGGGTCTGCCGGCCTGAGCTGCGCGTGCGCGACACGTGGTACAGCGGCCATCTCGCTGTGCAAGCGGCTCAGTCCGCCGAGTTCGATGCCTGGAAGCGCCGCAACCGGATGTCCCAACGCAGGCTCTGGGCGCACTGCGGCGACCCCGAGGCGAAGTTCCTGCAGAACCCCGTCGATGACAGTACGTACCGCTTGCTGCCGAAGGAGAAGTTCTGGGCGGAGCACCCCGAGTTCTACGCGATGATGCCCGGCGGCGGGCGCAACGAGCGGTTCCTGTGCATGTCGAGCCCGGGCGCGCTGCAGGCGGCGACGGACACGGTAGTCGCGCAGTTCCAGGCGCGTCCCGACCATCACACCTTCGCCTTCTCGCCGCCCGACGCGCCGGTGCTGTGCCACTGCCCCGAGTGCACGGCGGCGATGCACGGCGGCTACGGGGGCGAGGGCAACGGGGATGTGAGTGACGCGTACTTCGGCTTCGTGTTCCGGCTGGCCGATGCGGTGGCGAAGGCCGCGCCTGAGCACTGGATCACCACGATGGCGTACTACAACCGCTGCCGACCGCCGGAGGGAGTAAGCGGCCGACGGACCAACCTGCTGATTCAGCTCGCGTCGATCCAGCAGTGCACCAACCACTCCTACGCCGACCCGCAGTGCCCGTCGCGGCATGAGTACGCGGCGATGCTGCGGCGCTGGCAGGAGCTCAGCGCGGGGCAGGTCTTCTACGAGTACGACCCGCACGACTGGTCGCACAGCCAGCGTCCCGTCTGGCGCTCGCAGGCAATCGCCGATGACCTGCGCCTGCTGAAGGCCGGCGGCGGTTGGGGCTACAGCAACGAGGGCCAGATGGCGTGGATGGCCACGGGGCTGAACTACTACGTGCGGTCCCGGCTGGCGTGGGACCTCAGGCAGGACCCCGCCGACATCATCGGGGACTTCTGCGCGCGCTTCTTCGGGCCGGCCGCCGAGCCGATGCGTCGGTACTACACGGGCGTCGAGGCAGCCCTGCGCGATTGCCCGGCTCACCTGTTCGCGTTTTCGGAGGACGCGCGGGATGCGGTCCCGATCCTGTTCCCGCCCGCGTTCCGGGAGCGTTCTGCGAGCCTCCTGGCGGTGGCGACGCGACTGGCCGCGGACGAACCCTACGCCGGTCGCGTGAGGGCGTTCCGCTTGCACTTCGACCGCATGGCCGCACTGGCCGGGGCGCATGATGCGGCGGTGTCCGGCGACTATCCGGGGGCGGCGAAGTGCGCGGAGAAGGCGACGCAGACGGTCGGTGAGATGGGCGACACGATGTTGCTGCAGGACGCCGGGCCGTGGGGAGGCGTCTGCTCAGGGGCGGGCGTCGCGGAGGCCATGCGCAAGGTGCTGCCCTGGACGGATGGCTCGCAGGGGAAGCTCGTGACCGTCCTTCCGGCCCAAGCCCTGTTCCGGACCGATCCGGCGTCGCAGGGCGTCGTCCAAAGGTGGAGCCAGCCCGGCGGCACGGAGGGCTGGCGGCCGATCGGCCTGACCAGCGCGTGGCACCTGCAGGGAGTGGTCACACCCGAGGGGCGACCGTACCGGGGCGTGGCGTGGTACCGGGTAAGCCTCGACTGGAAGGGCGACGAGCGCCGGTCGGTGGGGATGTACGTGCCGGACCTGCGCGGGTCGGCCCTGTGGCTGTGGTGCAACGGGACACTCGTCGGCTATCTGGCGAAGGGGAGCGACGAGCGGGTCATCGACCTGACGGGGCGTCTTTCGACGGGCCGCAACGAGGTCGTGTTCCGCGCGGACGGAGCCGGCGGTCTAGCCTTGCCGCCGTTCCTGTTTCAGGGCGCCACCGAGCGTCTGACCGAGTTGTCCGTCTTTCCCAGTCAGTGGCTGTTCCGCACCGACCCGCAGGACCAGGGGCGGCAGGGCGGTTGGTTCCGCACAGATGCCGACGAGAGCGCCTGGCAGGCGATCCCGGTGCCCATCGCCTGGGAGCAGACCGCCGTGGGCGCGTACGACGGCGTCGCCTGGTACCGGGTGCGCTTTGCCATCCCCGCCGAAGTGACGGGGAAGAGGCTGGTGCTGCGTTTCGGCGCCGTGGACGAAGAGGCCTGGGTCTACCTCAACGGGGAGTTCGTCGGCGAGCACTCGACCGCCTCAACCGGCCAGACCGTCCACCAGATCTGGGACAAGCCCTTCGACGTGAAGCTCCCCAACGCGCGGCCCGGCGCGGGGAACCTGCTGGCGGTGAGGGTCTGTGACTCGCTGATGGCTGGCGGCATCTTCAAGCCGGTGAGACTCTGCGTGGGCGAACCGGAGGCGACGAAATGAGTACCCTCGACCTGTTGGCCTGCTCCGCAAGGTGGCTGGCGATCGGCGTTGTGCTGCTGTGCGCGAGCGCGTGCGCACAAGAGCAGCCCCGGTTGCTGGACAGCATGGAAGACCCGTCGCTCTACACGCCCGCGCAGCCGGAGCTGGGGCATCGATGGACGGGCTCCCTCGCGCTGGAGACGGCGGACTGCAAGGAGGGGCAGGGCTGCCTGCGCTTCCACGTGCAGTCAGCGAGGAGCGACGCGGAGAGCTACCCGCAGTGGGGGCGCAGCCTGGACCCCGGAGCGAACGACTGGAGCGGGTACCAGGCCCTGCGGTACTGGGTGAAGGTGGAGTCGGAGGACCCGACCGTCACGAACAAGGCGATGTGCATCGTGGTGTACAACGGCGATTCGCCCCTGCAGCAGTTCGTGCGCCACACAGTGCCGGTGGGCAGGTGGGTGCAGCTCACCGACAACCTGATGACCTACAACCGCGATCGCGTGCGCGGGATCATCATCTACCTCTACGAGACGAACCCCGCGTGGAAGGACAACTACACGTGGCTGGTGGATGGCCTGGAACTGCTGCCGATGCCGGCGGGGGCGCTGGACTTCGACGGCCGGGCGACGGTCGTCGAGCCGCGGCCGCTCGCCAAGCCTCTGCGTCCACTCAGCACCGCCGATGGACTTGGGCTGAGCCTGGATAGTCGGGGGCGGGTCGCTGACGTACGCGTCGGCGACGCGAACGTGTCGCCGAAGGAAACGCCGCTCTCCGGTCTGCTCATCCGTGACTGGCGCGCCGGAGAGACGGTTGAGGTCGTTGAGGGCGCGGTGCGGCGCGATGGCGGCGCGCTGGAGCAGACGGCCAGCCTCGCGCAGGGGCTGCAGGTGAACGCGCGGTACTGGAGCGAGGGGAAGCGGATTCGGTGTCGGGTGCGGGTGCGTGACGAGGTGGAGGCCGACCGACCGCTCACGCTCTACTTCGCCGTGCCGGTGGACGCCCAGGGCTGGACCTGGTGGGATGACATCCAGGGGCGGCGCACCATCGCGGACCACGGGGAGTACTACAACAACCCGTCTCACACGCGCGAGCCGCGTGTCTCGCCATATCCCTTCTGCTGCCTCAGCAATGAGAAGACGGCGCTGTCCCTCGCGGTTCCGCTTGAGCCGCCGCGCATCCAGCACATGGTCTACAACGCGAGCCTGCGGGTGCTCTTCATCGCCTACGAGTTCTGCCTGAGTCCGGCGGCGACGAAGCAGAAGCAGACGGCGGAGTTCGAGTTCGCGCTCTTCCGAAGCGACCCGCGTTGGGGCTTCCGCGATACGGTGGCGCAGTACTACGCGGACCACCCGGACGACTTCGCGAAGCGAATCCCGCGCGACGGGGGCTGGGGCTGCTGGGGCACGTATGCGGGCAACGCCAACGTGCCGGAGCTGGGCTTCCAGTATCACTGGGGGCCGGACTCGCGGGGCGGCGCCGAGACCTTCGCGAATGCCACGCGCTTCGACAACGAGCACGGGTACTTCTCGTTCCCCTACATCGAGTGGACCAACATGCACGTGACAATGGAGGGGTACGAGTCGGCGGGGAATGCGGAGATCATGGAGCGCGTGCGGTTTATCGCCGACCCGAAGCGCACCGACCCGCTGCCGCGCTGGGGCTACTGCTTCCCTTACGACGAGCGCGTGGGGCCGGACTACGACGGCTGGATGCGGACCGTGTTCCAGGCGTATCTGACCTCGCTCATCTACGACCGCGACGGCCTGCTCTACGGCGGCGCGGACAAGTCCGAGTTCGGCCTGCTGGCGGCGAAGTACATCCCGTTCAACGCGGACCCGGACATCCCCGGCGGCGCGGGCGAGTTCTTCCTGACGAAGTGGCGGCCCGCCATCGAGAAGTACTACGCGGACAATGGGGTACACCTCGACGGGTTCGGGTGGGACAACTTCTACGTGCGCGGGCAGGCCTTCGACTATCGCAGAGAGCACTTCGCGTATGCAGATGAGCCGCTGCTGTTCGACCCGCTGACGCTGCAGCCCGTCATCCTGAAGGACATGGCGACCTACGAGCTGCAGAAGCGGCTGGTCGAGAGCCTGCGCGCGGAGGGGCGGTATCTGATCGCGAACCAGGGAACCATATCGCCGGTGCCGGCGACGCTGGCGCTGCTTGACATCTTCGGGTATGAGTGGAACATCGGCAACACCGCCGCCTATGCGCGCACGATGGCGCACCACAAGCCGGTCTGCAGCCTGCCGTGCGCTCCGGATCACTACCGCGACCCGTACGTGCGCGAGCATCTGCTGTATGGCGCCTGGCCGGGTGGGTACTTCAGTACGTCGGAGCCCGAGTACCTGGCCTTGATGCGCAAGTACATACCCATCGTGCGGCGCCTGAACGCAGCGGGCTGGGAGCCGGTTACGCTGGCGCGCACCGACGACCAGCAGGTGCAGATCGAGCGCTTCGGCGGAGGCGAGCGGGAGCTGCTGTTCACGCTGAGGAACAATGGCGACGAGGACAAGACGGTTCACGCGTCGCTGGACGCGGCTCTGGGTCTCACGGGCGCGCTGCGCGCAACGGAGCTGGTGAGCGGAGAGGCGCTGGCCGCGGCGCCGCAGGGCTTCTCGATCCAGGCGCCGGCGAAGACGGTGATCGTTGTCGCAGCGCAGGCGGGAGGTTAGCCGATGAGTGAGTTGTCGCCGATCCTGCTGCTGATGGCGCCGGATGAGGACCATCGCTTCGACCTGTACCTCGAGGAGATTCTGCTTACCGAAGGCTACGTGAGCTTCGACCGCGCAATCGGCGACGCGGACCTGCGGCGGTACCCCCTGGTCATCATCTCCGCGGGGGCGATAAAATATTTGACAGGCGAAATATTTTACGCGTATCTGCAGCAGGGCGGGCGCGCCATCTTCCTCAAGCCGCCGGTCGAGTGGTGTGAACTGCTGGGGTTCGCGCGGCCGGGCGAGACATATGCCGTTGCACGCAATGCGTACGTTCGTGTCCGCGAGGAACACCCCTGGTTGACGGGCTTCCCGGCGTGCGACCTGCAGTGTCCGGGCGAGGGTCATGTGTGGCCCGCGAAGGACTGCGAGCCGCTGGCGTTCGTCGCGGGGCAAGCCGGCCAGCCGAGCGCGTTCCCGGCGGTCGCGCGAAACCGGATCGGGGAGGGGGAGGTCGTCGCGTTTCTGTACGACCTCGCCGAGTGCATCGTGCTCTTCCATCAGGGCCGGATCGAGCACGCGAGCACCGGCCCCGACCCCGATGCGAACCGCGACGGGAAGTTCACGCCGGACGATCTGCTGGAGGGGATGCGCGACTTCAGCCTGCGCCACGTGCCGCAGGCCGACGTGCACCAGGACCTGCTGGTGCGCGTGATCCGCGGGCTGACGGCGGACCGGTTGCCCCTGCCGAGGCTCTGGCACTTCCCGCGCTCGGCGCCGGCGGTGCTGTTCGTGAACGGCGACGGGGACAGCATGAACCGCGAGGAGCTGGCGCTCACGGCGAGCATCTGCGCGGAGTGCGACGCGCGGTTCACGTTCTACCTGATGCAGGAGCAGATCGAGGACTTCCCGCCCGAGATCGTGGCGCGGGCGCGCGAGCAGGGCCACGCTTTCGGGCCGCATCCGTGGGTGTCGCTGAGGCCCTCGGTCGCCGAGTGGGAGCGCGAGGTGAAGCGCATTGTTGAGCGCATGGGGAGCAAGTACGGCTTCGCACCAAGCTCCGTGCGCAGCCACTCGTGTGTCTTCCCGGGCTGGGACGACACGCCGAAGCTCTTCGCCGAGGTCGGCTTGCGGCTCGACACGAACTTCATCAGCGGCTACCGGTACCAGTCCGGCTACGCGAACGGCAGCGGGCTGCCGGTGAGGTTCATCGACCGGCGAGGCGAGATGATCGACTGCTTTGAGCAGTGCACCATCCACGGGGACGACGTGATGGCCTCGGCGAAGAGCCTGCTGCCGCCGCTGTCGGAGGACGAGTGCATCGCGCTCTCCCTAGAGGTCATGCAGGCGAGCGCGACGCGGTACCACGGCGTCTTCCAGCCGTACTTCCATCCGATCTACCTCAGCGGTCGAGGAGGCATTCCCACGCAGCGCTGGTTGCGCACTGTGCTCAGCACCGCGCGGGAGGCGGGGCTGCCGAGCGTGAACGCCGAGGAGTGGCTCGACTTCAACGACGCCCGGCGCGCGGCGAGGATAGCGGGGCTGGAATGGGATGCGGAGAGCGGCGACCTGCAGTTTGAGGTGAGTTCGCCGATGGCAGTGGCCGGGCTAACGGTGCTGCTGCCGCCGTGCGGAGGGCTAGCGCCGACGGCGGCGACGGTGGCGGGCGAGACGCGAGAGGTGCGTGAGGTGCCGCATGAGGGGTTGGGTTGGCGAACGCTGGAGCTGGACCTGCGCGCGGGCGAGACGGTTGGTGTGCGCGTCGGGTACGGAAGATGAAGGCCGAGGCATTGGGTGCCATGAATGGCACCCCTACACGGTGGGCGCGATGAATCGCGCCCCTACACTGCAGATGGATCGCCGCCGAGTAGGGGCACGATTCATCGTGCCCGGCCATGTAGGGGCGCGGTTCACCGCGCCCGACGTCGTGACGTTCACCGGAGATGACATCGATGAAGCCGGAGACCAGTCGGACGAATCGTGAGCAGCTGTTCTTCGCATATGCGATCGATTGCCAGACGCCGAGGAAGCCGGGCGGAGGGCCGGACCAGACGCGGCAGGCTCTGGGCGACATTATGACAGAGTTCCCTTTGCAGCCCGCTCCAGTGGCGGGGTACCCCATTTCGCGCGAGGAAAACGCGTCGGGGGAGGGAGGATAGCGTCACGGAACTGGCGAAGTGAAGGAGTGCGCGCGTGCTCTTGGCGGGCGGCGC
>Ga0194125_10012657_pt1 | contig 11088 bp, 6 predicted proteins | sample TA2KigC250mmetaG_FD_148626 | JGI IMG/M metagenome (GOLD analysis project Ga0194125, IMG submission 148626) | Freshwater microbial communities from Lake Tanganyika, Tanzania - TA2015034 Kigoma Deep Cast 250m | ecosystem: Environmental > Aquatic > Freshwater > Lake | place: Tanzania: Lake... | reverse complement strand
GTTCGTAATTAGACATTAGGTTGCGCTGAAAAAGGCGGTTGCCGATAGGTGCCTATAGCCGCCACATTCCTTTTTCTGTTGGCAGTCATTTGTTCGGTTCTCAACGCCCGGATCAAGCCTATGGATGTTTGATTCGTTATTTTGCCGTCGCGCCCGACTTTCGTAGCTTTCCGGCTGGCCCTGATCCCTCCTGTGTGTCTTTTTACGCTTTCTTGCGCTCTTCCCAGCACAGGCGGCGCGCCCAGCGCCGTAGGTTGCACGCCGTGGCGGTGAACTGGGCCTGGAGACCGGTCTTGGCCCTGCCCTTGTAGCGGCAGCGCCGCAGGCCGTACCCCCGGACCAGTTCGCTGTGGGTGCCCTCGACCGCGTTGCGCTTGCGCATGCGGTTGCGGTACTCCGGCGTCTTGCAGAGTTCCCGGCGCGCCTGGACGGTCATGTGGTGCTCCGACACTTCGATCGTCCTGCGGGCCAGCTTATTCTTCTTTGACACGCACCGCTCCCGCAATGGACAGGCGGCGCAGGTCTTCGCGGGCCAGGCGCAATAGTACTTGGCGCCGTATTGCGCGTACTTCGCGTCGTCGATCCTGTCGCACTCGGAACTTGCCTGGCCGGCCGGGCAGACCGCGACCCGCCCGGGGATGTCGACGGCGAACGAGTCCGTGCCGAAGCGGCTCCCGCTGTGCGGCGGGGCTGGCATCGGCCCCGTGAGCGCGTAGCCGCCGCCCTCGGCCTTGAGCAGCGCGGGCGTGCTTACGTAGCCGGCGTCCACGAACACCTCGTCCGGCTGAGAACGTCCTGAGCCGACGGCGCAACGGTGTTCGGCGAGGACGCCGGGGACGCTACCGTGGTCGCTGCCGGTCGCGGGCTGGATGAGGATGGCGGTGACGACGGCTTTCGTCGGCTCGCCCTTCGCGCACGGGAAGTCTTCGACGCTTTCGCAGACCTGTGCCTTGTACCCGCGCCAGCCTTCTTTGCCGAGCGTCTTCTTCGTGGACCACTGCGCCTCGGGGTCGTGCGGGTTGACGACCGCGCCCGCATCGGCGGCGCGTTTCCGGGCGGGCGCTCCGTCCCTGATCTCGAACTGTTCGCCGAGCACACGGCGCAGGAGGGCGACGGGTTCCGCCCCGGACACGGCCTCGCCGAGCGCGTCCGCCCTCGCCAGCACGTCGCGCGCGTCCGCGCCCGCCGCCGCCATGCGCGCGGCCAGCCCCGCAGGCGAGGCCTTGCACAGCTCCTCCGAGTTGCGGTCCCCGTATCGCGACCCCCACGGCTCCCAGGCGGACGCGCCGCCGAAGGCGGACAGGAACGCGAGGGCGAGCCGTAGCGTCTCCCTGACGCATTCGAGGCGAGACATACCGGCGATGCTCGCCAATAGGTGGGTGGAGTCGATGCGCACGGCCCGGCAGGACTTCAGGTAGCCCGCCTCGCGCATGGCCTCGAGGCTCGCATCGAGCGCGAGCCTAGCTTTGCCGTTCTCGTTCAGTCGGTTCCTGAAGTTCACGAGGGTTGTCGGGTGGAACGGCGGGATGTCCCCGAGGGCGAGGCGCCACCGGGCCTCGTATCGGCACGCCTCGGCGCAGGCCCTGTCGGGCAACCGCAGCATGATCTGCAGAACGGTCGCGGCCATGAGGAGGATTGGATCCGTCTCCGGGCGTCCCATGACCGGGGCGTACATCTCCTCCAGGTCGGCCCTCCTTCTCTCCAGGGCCGGAAGCACGCGCTCGCGCAGGAGGGTGAACGGCCTTACAGCGGGGGCGGCGCCATCGATCACAACGGTAATGACGTTCATGCGTGACATAATATAGCCTATAGGCTATATTATCAAGCCGAAAGGGGGCACTATGCAAAAGAAACAGGAAAAACCGTCAGCCGCAACCTATCCGCTGCGGATACAGGCCATCAGAACCCAGGGGCAGAACCTGAGGTTCTTCGTCTACATCCCCATGCCGCTTGCGGCGGCGCTGGGCCTCGAGGGCGGGGAAAACGTGTCTTGGGAGTTACTCGACCGTAGGGAACTCCATCTGGTGCGCGCGGCCCCGCCGCCGGTCAAGGCGAGGAGACGGAAATGATGAAGGGCGGCTGGCGGCTAGGCCGCTTGCCGCCTGACTTTTTCAACGCAACCTATTGTCTAATTACGACCCCTATTGACGTTTTTCATGCTCTGCGGCGCGGCAGGGACGCCGCGCCCTACCTCGCGCTTCGCGCTTTTCCGGACACAGGCCCTTTCAACTTTCCGTTTTCAGCTTTCAGCTTTTCTCATGCGCTACCGGGCGGGCTGGGTGGCAGGGGCTTTTTCCAGGCGGGCCAAGGCGGCGGTGCCAGCGCGCTGAAGTCGGGTACCGGAGGAGGATGCGGCGGCCTCGAAGGCGGGACGGCTTTCTTCATCGCTCCACTGGCTCAAAGCCACAATCGCGGCGATTCGGATGATTTCGTTGGTGGCGTGGGCGTAGGGACGAATGAGGGGGATCAGCTCACGCATGTTCTTGTCCTGCGCGAGACGTATGGCGAGGTCGCGCACCTCGTCGGCTCCCGGCCCGGTATCGGCAAGCATGTCCCGCACCTTCTCCAGCACGGCGGAGTCGTCATGACGGGCCAGGACGAGCAGGGCTTCGCGGCGGACTTTGATGTGCCGATCCGTCAGCAAGGTCCGCAGCCGGTCGGCCAGAACCCGCCGGTCGCCGGGGTGCTTGTCGTCAAGGAGCAGGTTGCCCACATGCTGGACAGCCCAGCTTCGGAAGCGCTCCTTCTCAGCGGGGTTTTCCAGGACCTTGAGCAGACACGCATCCAACGGAGCGTAGCCGGACCGGAGCAGCAGACTCGCAATTTCATGCCGAACCGTATCGTCCTCTGCCGGATCGCCCAATAGTTGCGCCAGCGTCTCCAGATCCCGTGCATCCTTGACCTCCGTCATCTCCCCGCTGGCCAACCCATGAACGCGCTCTTCGCCCGGCAGGCTCCGGTCCACCAAAGCAGCCAAGCCCGGTGAAAACACAACGGCCGGAACGTAAGGCGAGCCAACGGACGACGGAACCGCAGACGTCTCAACGTCCGGCGTCACAACGACAGACGTCGCCACCTCAGGTGCCACAGGAGCAACCGGCTCGTGGTGGACGACCGGCTCGGGTATCCGATCAGGCAGCGTCACGACAGGCGTCCGATTCACGGCCACCCAGATAACCGCCACAACACCCACCAGCACAGCACCCGCAACAACCAACCGTCGCTTCATTCAGTCCTCTCGCACGAGCAAACACACAAACAACCGGTGCATATCCTGTCGGCTGTTGAACTACGTAACACTTCTGGCACCCACCCAAGCGGGCTGCATCCAGTCACATTATCACCGAAGCATCGCAGGCACGTTCCTGATAACCTCTGATCACTCCTGGGCAAAATCTGCCTTCGCGCGGCATGTGCATCAGCGTACACCGTGCAAGGGCCAGAGGGCAGAGCTGGAGTGCCGCGACGGAGGGATCGTCACGGTCTGTTAACTTGCTCAAGCGTCTTCAGGCCGGTCAGTAGATTCCGCTTCGGATCGAACTCGACGTTGCGCGTTCCGTCGGGATTCAGGTAGTAGGTGAAGCAAACCCGTATGGTTCCGTCCGGCGTGTAGTGGCCATAGAGATCACCGTACATCTTGCCGTACCACGCTTTCTTGACCTGGCCCTTCTCATCAACCTCGGTTCGCACGCGAAAGTAAGCGATCTGTGTATCGCGTTCATTGTAGACATTGATGCACTCTTGGCGTTTGGGACGCTTTCGTCGAACGTAGTCATAGCTGCTGTGGTATCCGTCAACGGGAGCTTCGTGAGTCGACACCAGCAGGCTGCCGACATAACTCCCATTGTAGATTGGCACCGAATTCGTCTGGATGCCGTCGCCCGTATTCGAAAAGGTGATAGCCATATTCAAGTCGCTCACCGTTTGAGAACCATGACGCGTAATGACTCTATCAAGGGTGCCAGTCACACAAAAAACCATATCGGACACAACTCCTCTCCCATACGATCCGACCCAATCACTTTTTTCCAAATCGTATCCAACTGCTTGGCCGAGCACAGGAATCGGTGCGTCAACTCTTTTCGCATACATCGGGATCGGATTCAGCACTCGTTTCAGTGTCACTGCCCTTGGAGCAGGCCAAGGGCGCCAGCGCCCTGACGCGAGCGACATTTCGTCCGGTCCAGGAAGCCCAAACTGATATACGCCATTGTGCCGATAGTGCCTCTCTTTGCTGACCTCGAACCGAACATCTACATAGGCAACGACTTCAACCGAAGCCATCCCGTTGGTGTCGGTAAGAGTGTCAAAGTCCTTCTTTGCCAGAGCGGGAAACAACGCCTTCTGGTCCGTGGGCCACCAAGCGCCCCCCCGGATTCGGGCGTTCTCGACCAGTTGGTTCGCGTCGTCCACGACACGGAAATCGAATCGGGCCTCTCCACGATCAAAGGCCAAGGATGAAGTGCAACAGAACACCATGATTGCACCCGTTGCTTGGAGAACTTCACGGATTGTCATCAAGACCTCCTTGACTCACCATCGCGTCAAAGACTCCGAAGGTGTAGATGTACGCCATGTTTCTGATATCGCTGTGCAGCCAATCATATTCGACGTCCCCTCCGCGATTTGGCCAGGAGGACGGTTTGAGCGTGGTGTTCATGTCAACGTTGCCTGCCATTACGTCGGGGATCGTGTCTCTGCCAGCCGCAAGGCTCATAGCTGGGATCGCGCCAGCCAGGACCCGCCACTTGTTCGTTTCTGTGAGCCAAGTATTCGCCGTGGCGGTGTTGGTCGTGAACAGGTTGTTACGGAAGTCTCCGGCCCCCATGGCGAAGAAAGGTTTGGTGACGAGTTCATTGGTCGTGATGGATGCCGCCGTCGCTGCATCAATCAGGAAGTACTCCCAGAATTCAAGCCATTCATTCCACTCGGGCTCCGTCCAGCCGGTGGGCGGTTCCGCGTTGTTGAAACGCCATCCGGCGCAGTCACTGAAGGTGTCGGCGCTGCCTCCATTTAGGAACAGCTCTCCCTTGCGTTTCTCTTGGTATGCCCAGGCGTAGCGCCCTTTTCTGCCGACATCCCAGTACCCCTCCCAAGAAATGGCCTCGGCAGCTTGTGTCTTCAGGTGGATGTCGAACACCTCATCCCCCGAAGAGTAGAAGTTGATCGTCTTGGAGGCTATAGCACTAAACCGGTCTTGCCAAGTCAGGTCGGCCCGGTTATCGCCGGAACCGAATATCGAGTGCCATTCGGAAGCGTAAAGATCGGCCAGCGATTCGTAGGGAATCCAGTCGCTATGCAGCATGTTCTCGTTGTACTGGGCGGAGTCAAATGCTTCGGACGCGATAGCGCCATTGAGCATGAAATACTTTGTGGCAAGACCAGCATCTTGCATTAATGCACAGGATACGATGATATTGCCGAGGCTATGCGCGGCAATATATGTTGGGCCACATCCACTCACCTCCGTGAGGTATTCCCTGAGTCCCGTACCCGTCTGCCAAGCATTGAACAGGTTGCCATGGTAATTTGGGGTCCGATACGCACCGAACAGTATGGGGCCCAAGACCTCCAATTGCCCTTCATCGCCTTGCCAAGTCACTGCATGAAATCTCGCGTTACTCCGGGACCAATACATCCGCTTGAATATTTCCGCCTCCCATCCGCGAGCCTGATCATAGTTAACGTTGTAGCCATGCACAAAGATAAACTGCTTGCCGTTGCAGAGTTCGTCCGGGTAGTTTGGCGCGGTATCTTCATCGGCTCGCCCCCCAGTTCCGCCACTTGCCGCACGAAGATTCTTATGCAGGAACATCTTTTCGACGCCGTCCAGGCTCAACGGAAGTTCATGCGAACCGATCGGAGTGCCATCCAATTTCTGAACCTCGATAATGAGGTTGCCGTTCGTCGAGGTACTTCTGCCTTCGAGCAAGATGACGCCTTTGCCGTCATCCTTGACGGCGTTCAAGAAAGCCGCAGGAAGTGTGTAACCGGTGGCCGTGATATTCTGGACTGTCGCATCATCATGAGCGCTGGCGTAGGTGTGGTCACGAAGATGCCTGGCGGCATCTGTTGGGCCGAGGTTTGTGGCAATGTAGGCGTTGACCGCTCCGGCGGTGTGTTTCAGAACGTATTTGTAGCCGTTTGTTCCGATCAGATCGAGTGTCGGCTTCAGGTCCACGAAAACAGGGAAGAAATCAACCCAGTCTCGTTCGCCGTCGATCTTATCGTTCTCATTGTCCGGGTCTCGTCCATAGAACTCCAGCCAACCGGAAACGGCCCCCGGAATGTCTTGGTTACCCGCCGAACTGTCATCTTCGATTCCGCTGTCGTCGTCATCATTGATCCAGAAGTAGAACTTGTCCCCGGCGTTGGCCTTCGTCCGGTCATCATCATCGATCTTACCGCTTCGATCATAGTCGGGAATCAAGTCCACCTTGAAGACGGTAATCACATCCTCAAACGTCGTTCCACAGATTTTAACGCCGTATTTCTCTCCAGCTTTGGCCGCCTCAGTTAGTTTCACCAAGGGATCCCAATAAGGAAACTGGGAGTCCGTCCGGCAGTTGAAGCCCCATGAAGTCGCACGCGGCGCGAGTTGAAACTTGGTCGCCTCCACAGCCAACATCTTGTGCGCATGGTTAATATCCTTGTGGTTCGGAACTGCTCGGTTATTCTCATTGGCCTGGCATGGCAACTTGTAGCTGTTTGTACTGCCTTCGCAAATGTAGATTCGGGTCATCCGAAAGATGCACTTGTTCCCGTTGCATTGGATCTTAAGTGAAACCTTCGTCCCATACTTGCTGTGCTGATCAAACTCTGCTTGGAAGCAATAGCTGTCCTCATCCTCCGGGATTTCGAGATCCACCCGAATGACGGCTTGTGTTTCGCCGGTTGCCGGATCTACAACCAACTCCACCGCCGGATCGCCGTTGACGTTGACGGCGGTTGGGTCCGATGTGTTGATGCTGTAGGTCGTGGCACCGCCCGCAAAGGTGCTGTAACTGGCAAACATTGCGCAGTTGACGTCCAGATTGGGGATCCATGGCTTCATCGTCAGGTGAGTATTTGCTGTGCTGGTTCCGTTGTTGACCACCACATGCGTGGCCGCGCTGCTGTCGACCGTGAACTCATCCACCTCTTGCTCGGCGAGGACCGGTCCGGTCTTGCTGCCCAGCCGCGCCTGGACTACCGGCGTCCCGCGCCCCAGCGCCTTGAGATAGAGTCGGACGCCGTACGGTGTCTGCCCCTTCACGCTGACCTCCAGCAAGGTCGGGTCTTTGGCGGTAAAGAATACCTGATTGGTCGGTCCGTACATCGCCACGCCCTTCTCGCGCTTGCACCCCACCTGACACGCCACCGGTCCATCGAAGTCAACGTATACCACATGAACCACCAAACTGCCAGCCGAGATTCCGTCCACGGATGCAATCACCGTGAACGTGCCGCCCTGATCGAAGCGCACCGGCAGCTTCTCGCCCGCATCCCCTGCGTAGGTCTGGCACACCTGGTTGCTGCCATCCATCACGGCGATGTGCAAGGTCCCGGTCTCGCCCACCCCGGCCGTGAGCAGCAGCGCGTCGCCCACACGGAGCGTCATGGGGTCCGGGAGGCTGGACGCGGTCGGCCCTCTATTTCTCTGTCCCTCGTAATCCTGATGGGCAAATGAACTTCTTCCGCGTAGCATCCCACCGCACATGGCCCTGGTGCTCATCAAGCCAAGCCCGCCAAACCTCAGCCCGCTTGCGGGTCCCCCCTTTGGACAGGGCTTCTGGTAAATCCTGGAAACAGTCCCGCAATGCCTGCTCGCCAGCGATGGCGACGTCTGTGCCGCTCTGCTCAAGCAGACCGAGAAGTATGTGAGGGCCCTGCACGTCGCCCATGCGAGCAAGGACGCGCCCAAACTGGAGTCGCTGGTCTGGGGCTGTGACCTGGTCCACCTGTGCCTTCAACCATTGCATTCCGCCGTCCTTGTCGACCGTTGCGAGAATCTCCGCAGCTCGGATTCTGTCGCTCAAGCACACTTTGTGATCGACTAGAACTGATCTAAGAAAGGCTTTCGCCTCATCTGTGGCACATCCATGATCCAGCAGCGACGCACTGGCTTCAAGCAGTTGACTCGCGGGCTGACCTCCACCGAGAGCCTGCACGAGATAGGTTTCGCCGACCTGACTGCCCTGGCGGACAAGAGCACGTGAGAGCAGGATTGGCACGAGATCATTGGAGAAGCCACCTTTCGCGAGACGAACTTCGATTCCCGCAACAGAAGACTCCAGGCAGATGTTGGAATCACGTGTCTTGCTCATATTGCGGAAGAAGGCATCACAGGCTATTCGGATGGCCTGGTTTGTGTTTCTCTGCGCAATCGCGTCCACACCAACAATTGCTTCTACCGACGGTGCTCTGTCTATCCAGGAAAGAGCATTGATCAACTGACGATCGGTCAAGATACCACCTTGCATGGCATGGTCGGCCAGAAGACCCAACAGAGTCGATTGATTCTCCATAATGATCGAGGACTCCCCGGTCTGGTGAACCTGATCAACGGGAAGGGCAAGCATGTGAAGCAGTTGCTGTCGAACGCTCCGATCGGCAGCATCCAACCGTGCGGGTAAAACCGCCGCTAGGATACCAATCGATAACAAAACCCGAATGACACGCGCAAGTTTCATAGGGAACTCCAGTCTTTGATTAGCGGGCTTGATCGCACCTTTTCCTCTTGGTTCTCGTAGGAACTTGAGACGCTGTAGCCGAAGCTCGTCAGATACGGCGCGGTCGTGACTCTGCGGCCGATAACGAAAAGGTTGTCGGTGCCAACTTCAAAATCGTTCGCCCCTCCGCCGGAATGCCATTCTCGCATCAGCACATGCAGAAGTTCGTGTGGCAGAAGTTTGAGGAAAACGAGGTCGGCTGCAGGTGTCGAAGGCATCAGAATGACTGTATGCGTGCCAACACCCCCCCACGGGTCGCTCATCGAAGGTGGGTAGCCGGGCGTGTAAGCAACGCCTTTCGTGCCGTCATTCTCAAGTTCGGCCCAGTCTGTACTCCGAATGTTAGAAAAGCCGATGACAGGCGGAAGGGCGTAGAGCACCTCAACATCGTTCGTATCCGCACTGAGAATGCCATTCGCTGGATTCGTCACGTAGTCCTTGAAAGCTTGAAGCTCCGCGGGAACGACCTGCTGACCAATGGCATTGGTCCAGTAACCTGGAATGCCCGGGGTCCATATCCCACAAGGCAGACCGTTGATGAGGGAAATGCCTCCCCCTGATGGAAGGTCATGTGTTTTCACAGTTGCTCGGAACTGGATACCGACACTGGCGTAGATGAGATTGGCTGCATCGAGCATATCTTCGACGATGCCTTTGGCTCCCGTAGCAGAGCCGCCGAAAAGGAACGTTCCATTCTGGCTGAAGATGGTGACGTTAAGATCAATGAGCTTCACATAGTTCGTGTCGGCAACGGAAATGCTCGGCCCGCTGCCGATGCATATCGAGTTGGATGCAATCTGCAAGTCTCCAAGGAGCTCAGCCCTTATGGTTTGGGCCGGTACGTTTATTGCATCATCGGGAATCACCAGACGTAGATAGTCCGAGTAGTAGGCGCCGTTCGTTTCCGTCAATGTGACTTCCAGGGAGTCAAACAAGACGCCGTTCGTGCGATATGACTCGAGCCAGACCTTCGGACTCGACACGCCCGAAACAGTCGGCGTGATTCGGATCCTGAAGTTGTCCGGATCGTCGACACCGTTGGTCAGGCTGAGCCGTTCGTCGGTGGGAAAGTTGCTGATGAGAAGATGATCGGTGGCCGGATCGAGCGGGCCTGAGTTATTGTCAAGGAAGTCCACTTTCAGGACGGTCACCACACAGACATCATAGCAATTCGTGAAGCCAGTCGCCGTCGCACGCACTGCGTAGTTGGTCGCCATCGAGTTCGTCGGGGTGAACACCAGCTTGTCGGAACCCGCGCTCACCACCTTCAACCCGTTTGTGCCCGACCACGTGATCCCGCCCGGAACGTAACTGTTCGTCACCACAATCGCAACCTGATTCGTCATGCGCCAGCACACATTCGTTTCGGCAGGTTCGATCTCCACGCGATACACATTCACCATGCAAGTGTCATAGCAGTTCGTGAAGCCAGTCGCTGTCGCATGCACTGCGTAGTTGGTCGCCACCGAATTCGTCGGCGTGAAGACCAGTTTTGCGTCCGTCGCACTGACAACCTTCAACCCGTTTGTGCCCGACCACGTGATTCCGCCCGGAGCGTAACTGTTCGTCAGCACAATCTCCACCTGGTTCGTCATGTGCCAACATACGTTGGTCGCGTTAGATGTTAGCTCAACGCGGTAGACGTTCACCGTGCAGGTATCGTAGCAATTTGTCAGCAAGGTCGATCGCGCCGTCACCACATAACTTGTGGGCGTCGAATTACTCGGGTTGAACGTGAAGGTTCCGCCACTCCCACTGCCGGACAAACCAGTCGGGGTATTCGTCCAGTTAACCGTGCCGCCATAGTCAGTAGCCCAGTAACTATTCGTCGTCAAATTGAGCACCGCATTGGTCATTTTCGAACATACGTTTGTCTCAGCCAGCTCGCTATCCACTTTTAGAACGATAACAACGTTGGAGAACGTCGTATTGCAAATCGTGACGCTGAGTTTATTGCTTGCCATCGCATCCGCAGTCAACGCCACTGTCGGATCCCAGTGCGGGAAACTCGAATCGGTCTTGCAATTGAAGGTGGGCCTCGCCGTGACACTGAACTTCGCGCTTTCAACCGGGGTTATCGTGTGACTATGCCCACTCGGATGATTGTTCGTGTTCACATTGTTTGCCGTATTTGTCAGTGTATGCCCGGACAGATCCCCCTCCTGCATAAAGAGCGGTTCAATTGAGAACCAACACGGATTTCCGTTACATAGAACCGGAAGCGACACCGACGTCCCATATTTGCTGTGCTGATCAAACTCTGCCTTGAAGCAATAGCTGTCCTCATCCTCCGGGATCTCGAGATCCACTCGAATCACGGCTTGTGTTTCGCCGGTTGCTGTATCCACAACCAACTCCACCGCCGGGTCGCCGTTGA
>Ga0194125_10012653_pt1 | contig 11090 bp, 5 predicted proteins | sample TA2KigC250mmetaG_FD_148626 | JGI IMG/M metagenome (GOLD analysis project Ga0194125, IMG submission 148626) | Freshwater microbial communities from Lake Tanganyika, Tanzania - TA2015034 Kigoma Deep Cast 250m | ecosystem: Environmental > Aquatic > Freshwater > Lake | place: Tanzania: Lake... | reverse complement strand
GCTCTATCGTCACCTGCCGCAGGAACGCACACCGCAGCGCGCCCTGCTCGCCGCGCAGCGCGAATGGATAGCCAAGAAGCGCGCCGCCGGTCTCTACCCGCATCCCGTCCACTGGGCCGCCTTCCTTTGCAGCGGCATCGGTCTGGCGCTGGAGAAGTAGGCCGCAAGCTGTGTGACGTCTTGCGGCGAAGGCGGGCGGCACGGACTCGCCGCATGCTCTGCGTCCTGCAACCGCGTAGGGGGCTAGGTGCGGTGTGCGATTGATAGTAAAGGCTTGCCGGTCGCGGGGATTCATCGCAAGGTGTCGCGAGGCAATGGCTCATGAAGTGGATCTGGAAAACGCTCAAACGCGCGTTCTTCGTGTTACGGCTGATCATCTGGCTGGCGGGGCTGGTGGTGGTCGGCGCGTATGCCTACCTCTATTTCATCGGCGTGCCGCGTCCGCTCTGCGACCGGGTGATTCGCGAACTGGCGGGGCGCGGCGTGGCGGTAACTTTCCATGACATCAAGCTGGAACTGCCCGCCATCCTCGTGGCCCACGACGTGACCCTCGGCGACATGCGGACGCCGGACCGGCCGTTGGTGCGCGCGCAACGGTTGGGCCTTGATTTCGATCTGACCAGCCTGTGGCGGCAGGGGCAGGCGCCGGTGCAGGCGCTGGAGGTGATGGACGGCACGTTGTCGGTGCCGGTGGATTTCGACGACCCAAGCTCGGAGCGCATCCAGGCCGACAAGGTCAACGGTCACATCTGGCTGAGCGAGAACAACGTGCTGGAGGTCAAGCATCTCACCGCCGAGTTGTGCCGTCTGCGTTTCATCCTGGAAGGCCAACTGCGCCTCGCCGCGCCCAAACGACCGTCGCAGCCCCAAGCGCCGCCGATGTCGGCGGAGGAACGCGAGCGCCGCGCGCAGCAGGTGCGAGACATCCTGACGGAGTTGCGTTCGTTGAAGTTCGACCAGCCGCCGGTGCTGACGTTGCGGTTCGACGCCGCCACCGACGACCTGGCGGCGTTTGAGGCGAGTCTGAAGATTGATGCGCCCGCGCTCGCGCATCCGAAGCTGGCCGTGGACGATCTCACCGCGCGACTCCGTTATGCGGAACGGCGGCTGCACTTGGACCGGGTGGAGGCAACGCTCGGGGGCGGCAAGCTGAAAGTCGCCAGCGCCGACTACGATCTGCAGCAGCGCTCCGGCCGTGTCGTGGCGGAAAGTTCCGTGGACCCGAAGGTGTTCGCGAAGCTGCTGCCGCCGAAGGTGGTGCAACAACTGGCCGCATGGCGCTTCGACCGCAATCCGGTCTTTGCGGTCACGGCCAGTTATGAGGCGGACCGGCTCTCGATCCAGTCGCTCGTGGCGCAGGTGGCGGGCGGGCAGTTGATCGTCAGCGGTCAATACGACTTCAAGACCGGCGAGGCGCAGGCGGATGTGGAGAGCCACGTGGACGTGAAACAGTTGACCGTGTTCATGCCGGCGGGCTGGCAACGGATGCTGGGCGACTGGCGTTGGAAGAAGAACCCCGACGTGCGGTTCCACATCTACTGGCGCGAGGCGAGTCCGGGGCTGCCCACGATCACGCGAGGCCGGATTGCCGTCAGCGACGCGGCGTTTCGCGGCATCGGCATTAAGCGCGGGGCCTGTTCGGGCGAGCTGCGCAACGACGTGTTGACGCTGGGCCAGGCGGTGGTGGACTTGCAGCCGCCGCCCCACCAGACCAACCTCGCGCTCACCATCCGGGGCAACTACACCTGCCACATGACGCGGCAGGATTTCTCGTTCACCGAACTGTGTGTCACAAACTACCCGATGATGCTCGCGCCGCTATACGCGAGCAACGCGGTCCTCATTGTGAAAGAGTTTGAGCCGGCCCAGCCGGTCGCGGTCAGCGGTTGGTGGCGCGGCAACTGGCAGCGATTCGAGACCTGCGAGTGCGCCGGCCATCTGCGCACCGGGCCGCTCGGCTGGCGCGGGCTGAAAGCTGACACGGCCGATTGTGATTTCCACTACGCGCGGCAGGTGTTGACGCTGCAAAACGTCGTGCTGCATCGGCCCGAAGGCGTCGTGAAGGGTGATTATCAGCACCACTTCGAGACCTCGGACTTCACCGCCAAGCTGGAGGGCATGCTCGACCTGCTCTCACTCACGCCGATCCTCGGCGAGGCGCCGCGGCAAACGCTGGCCCGCTGGCATCCGGACGCGCCGGTCGCGCTCGACCTGAAGAGCGTCCGCGGCAACTGGCGGCGGCTGGGCGAAGCGGCCGTCGAGGGAACGATCCACACCGGCCCGATCACCGCCGGCACCGGACGCGCGAAGTCTCTCCAAGCGCGATTCACGTTGGATCCCGCGGTTATCAACGCCCCCGAGTTCGCCCTGAAAGTTCCCAGCGGCGAGGTCAAGGGCCGCCTGCGTTTCGATCGGCAGCGGGAACGACTGGAGTTCACAGCCCAGCCCCAGTGCGAGTTCCAGCCCATCGAAGTGGCGCAACTGTTCGGCACCAACTTCGTCTCGGCCGTCAGTCCCTACCGGTTCGCATCAACGCCGAGGCTCCTGAATCTCCAGACGGCGGCGGATTTCAAGGACTGGAACCAGACGACGTGGAGCACCGACATCGCCGCGGACCATTTGGAGTGGTGGCGGCTGCAGGCCGACGCGATCAAGGCGCGCGTCAGTTACGCCGACCGCGTGGTCACCATCAGCGATTTCAAGACGGGTCAAACCCGCAAGCCTGGTTTCTACGGCGGCAACCTGGAGATCAAGAAAGCGACGTTCGACCTGCGCCAGCCGCACATGGTCTATGACGTGGACCTACGACTGGACGACGCGAAGGATGGCGGCGCTCTGTTGCGCGCGATGTTCGGCTACGACAAGCTCAGCGGCACCTTCCACGGCAACGCGCATGTCGGCGGCACATGGGAAAACTACGACTCCATCCAGGGCAGCGGCGAGTTGCACCTCATCAACGCCCAGCTCTGGACCATCCCGATCTTCGGCGGCCTGTCGCACGTCCTGGGGATGATCCTGCCCGACAAACTCGTCAAACCGCCCGCCAAGGACATCAACACCACCTTCGCCGTTGGCGGAGGCTACCTTTCCCTGCCCGACCCGAAGCGCAGCGATGACCTCATCACCATCCGCGCCGCGCCGCACAACATCACCGGCCGCGGCAAGTGGCGGATCAACGGCGAGTTGAACTTTGTGTTCCAACAACACTTCCTCGGCGAGACCGGCCCGCTCTCACCCGTGACCAAATTGTTCGACCCGCTGACCAAACCCTTCGAGATGGAACTCAGCGGCACGCTCGCCAAACCCCAGTGGCGACCCCGGTGGCTGGTGCCCAACATCGGCGGCACCCGCAAATAGCAGCGTCAAGTGGCCGCGTCACTCCGTGACGCGACTGAAATAGTCGTCACGCCCCGCGTGACGTCATTAGACGAACGATCATCACGCGGAGCGTGATGACTACTATGATCTCGCGTCACGGAGTGACGCGGCTACTTTCCACCCGCCACCCATCACTCATCACTCATCACTCGGCATTTGCATTGTCCCACGCCGCGTGGCATTGGTTGCCGTAGCCGAGCCATGATTCATTCGCACGACCTGCGGGATTACTTGGAAAGCTGGCCGTTCGACCCGAGCGACGACGTTCGGATCGTGCGCGGCAACGACGGACGCCAGATCATGCAGGTCCGCCTGCCGCTCGGCATCGAGCAATACGAGATGGACGGCCGGCCCGATGGTTTGCATCCGCACGGGATGGAGTCGGCGCTGGAGTTTCACCTGGCGCGACTGGCCAAGGCCAAGGCCGAGGGCGAGGAGACCGCGTTCCAGCTCGACGCCGAGGAGTGTGTCGAGTTGTTCAACGAAGGCGTGCTCTACTACTACCGCTACGTGCGCTGCTTCCAGATCAAGGACTGGGCGCGCACCGTGCGCGACACCGCCCGCAACCTGCGCGTCTTCGACCTGGTGAAACGCTACGCCGAGCGCGACGAAGACCGCGTGCAGCTCGAACAGTGGCGGCCCTACGTCCTGCGCATGAACGCCGTCGCGCGCGCCATGATGGCCGTGGACGACCATCGCTTTGAAGAGGCTGTGAAGATCATCGGCGACGCCACCGGCAAGATCGAGTCGCTGGAGGAAATGGACAACCCCACCTTCAAGTTCGAGCGCGAACGCTCCCTGCTGGCGTTGCGCGAGCTGGCCCAGCAACTCGAACGCGACCGGCCCGTCACCGAGTTGGAGCGCCTCGAACGCGAACTGAAGAAGGCCGTCGAGTCCGAACAGTTCGAGCGCGCCGCCAAGCTCCGTGACCGCATCAGAGCCTTGCGTTCCCCCGCCAGCATGTAAAGCGATGTGAGGCGGACATTCCTGTCTGCCTCGTCCCTGCTCCAAGGAGGCATCCCTAGTGAGGGGTCAGTCTTTGAGGGGGCGTCGCCAAACGTGCGCCTGCGAGTCGTTGCTGGTGAACGGACTTGGAAGTCCGTTCTACGTGATTTGCGCGCCACTCGTAGAACGGACTTCCAAGTCCGTTCACCCCACAAAACCCCTTACCATCGCTACTTCCTTGTCACCATCCGCACCGCGATCACGGCGGCGGCAAATCCGCACAACACCACCACGCCGATCCAAATCCACGGAACCTTCGGCTGTTCCGCCTTCTTCGACGCGGGCGCGGCAGCCAGCTCCGGCTGGGCGGCTGCCGCGGGAGCTGGGGTTGGCTTGGCCGCGGTGGGCAACGGCGAAGTGGGGGTCGGTTTGGGCGGGTTGGCTGCGAGGATAGTAAGCGCGCGACTCATCAGTTCGGCCGTCTTCACGTCGAGGCAATTGGCCACCGGCACGCCGCGGGCGCGCGCGATCCTCTCGTTGGAGGCGAGCGCGCCCATCACCACCGCGATCACGCGCTGGCCGTTGCGCATCGCGGTGGCGGCAATCGAATAACCGGCCTCGCGGAAGTAGCCCGTCTTCAGCCCGTCGCAGCCGTCGAAGCTCTCCAGCAGCTTGTTGTGGTTGGTCATCACGAACTTCGGTTCCTTGCGAAACTCGCGCTCCTTGGTCGAGGTGTAGCGCAGCGCGTCCTTGTGCTTCAACATCTCGCGGCACAGCAGCGCCATGTCGCGCGGCGTAGTCTCGTCCGGTTGCTGGCCCGCCTTGGCGTCGGGCGGCAAGCCGTGCACGCTGCGGAAAACGGTCGCCTTCATGCCCAGCTCGCGCGCCCGCTGGTTCATCAGGTTGACAAACTCCTGCTTGGACCCCGCAACGTGCTCGGCCAGCGCCACCGCGGCGTCGTTGGCCGACTGGACCATCAGCGCGTAGAGCATGTCCTCCAGCGTGAACGTCTCGCCCTTTTCCAACCAGACCTGCGACCCGCCCATCTTCGCGGCCTCGGCGGAGACGGTCACCTTGTCGGTGAGTTTCAGTTGGCCCTTCTGAATCTTCTCCAGGATGATCAGCAGATCCATCAGCTTGAGCGTGCTGGCCGGATAGGTTTTTGCGTCGGCGTTCTCCTCGAACAACACCTGGCCCGTCGCCGCGTCCATCACGATGGCGCCGACGTAAGGCTCGCGCGAAATCCCGTAGTCCGGCTTGGCTGCGGCAGTCGTCTTCGATGCGGTGCTGGCGGCGGGTTTCTTTGGGGTGGATTTCTTCGTGGCCGCTTCAACACTCACCGTTCGCCACAGCGCCGTCACCGCTATCAAACTGCAAAGCAAGATCTTGTTCATAACGTCCCGATTTCAGGATACGGGAGGATTGGCGAGACCGCCCGCCAATTCAAGCCGCAAACGCAATGGAGTGATCAAGGATCAGGGCTTTTCGCTTTGCGGATGTTAGTCGTTGGTGTCCCGCCTTTAGGCGGTTTTGAACACCTTGCCGGCTAAAGGCGGGACACCAACAGGTTAGCGCCGAACAACCAAAAGCCCTGGATCAAGGATCAAGCTGAGCGACGCAGTGGCGATGTCAGCATAAGTGGGGTGAGCTTCCAAGCTCGCCTATCGCACTCAAACCACACCGGCGGGCGAGCTTGGAAGCTCACCCCACTTACACAACCAGCTCGCCCCATTAGCCGCAAAAAGGAATGCAAACCGCCGCGCGAATCGGTAATCTTCGCGCGCCATGAAAAATCCGCTCCACATCATCGCTCTCGTCGCTGCAACATTCCTCTTTGCTTCGCCCCTCGGCGTCCCAGCCGCTGAAGGCGATCTCGCCGGCAAGCGGCCGAACATCATCTTCATCATTACCGACGATCAGGGCTATGGCGACCTGTCCTGCAACGGCAATCCCGTGCTCAAGACGCCGAACGTGGACCGGCTTCACCACGAAGGCGTGCGGTTCAGCGACTTCCACGTCAGCCCGACCTGCTCGCCGACGCGCTCGGCGCTGATCACCGGCCGGCACGAATTCCGCAACGGCGTCACGCACACCATCTTCGAGCGCGAGCGGCTGACGCTGAAGGCCACGACGCTGCCGCAGGTGCTCAAGACGATTGGTTACACGACGGGCGTCTTTGGCAAGTGGCACCTCGGCGACGAGGACGAGTATCAGCCGGAGAAACGCGGGTTCGACGAGGTCTTCATCCACGGCGCGGGCGGCATTGGCCAGACCTATCCGGGCAGTTGCGGCGACGCGCCCGGCAACACGTATTTCAGCCCCGCGATCAAGCACAACGGCAGCTTCGTGAAGACCGATGGCTACTGCACCGACGTGTTCTTCGCGCAGGCCATCCAGTGGATCGAGTCGGTGAAAGCCAAGAGGCCGTTCTACGCCTACATCGCGACCAACGCGCCGCACGGGCCGTTGCAGGTTCGGCCGCAGGACGAGGCGCGCTACGCGGGCAAGGCGCCGGAGAACGTCGCGAAGTTCTTCGGCATGATCGCCAACATTGACGACAACGTCGGCCGCCTGCTCGCCAAGCTGGCCGAGTGGGGCATTGAGCGCGACACGCTGATCGTCTATATGAACGACAACGGCGGCACCGCCGGCTGCAATTTCTACAACGCTGGTATGCGCGGCACCAAAGGCACCGCTTGGCTCGGCGGCACGCGCGCCTCTTCGCTCTGGCGCTGGCCCGGCACGCTGGAGCCTGCCACCGTGGACAAACTCTGCGCGCACATTGATTTCTTCCCCACCATCGCCGAGATCGCCGGCGCGAAGCTCGGCGATGACGTGAAGGCGCAGGTCGAGGGTCGCAGCCTTGTGCCTTTGCTCCGCGATTCAAACGCGGCGTGGCCGGACAGGATTCTTTTTACGCACCTCGGCCGTTGGCCCAAAGACGCGCCGCCGGCCACCGGCAAATACTCTGTGTGCAGCGTCCGCAGCCCGCGCTGGCATCTGGTCTCCGCCGGCAAGGGCGGCGAGAAGAACTGGCAGCTTTACGACGTGAAGGCCGAGATCGGCGAAAAGACCGACGTGGCCGCGCAACACGCAGACGTCGTCAAGGAACTCGACGCCGCCTACGACCAGTGGTGGGACTCGATCCTGCCGCAGCTCGTCAACGAGAAGGCCGTCGGACCGAAGATCAATCCGTTCAAGGCGCTCTACTGGAAACAATTCGGCGGCGGCCCCGACGAAGCGATGTTGCGCCAGATGGACCCGGCCACGGCGCACGAGTTGTTCAGCAAGAGCGGAAAGAAAGGCAAGTCGCGCCGCAAGGGTGAGAAACAGTTGAACCCATGAACCGGCATGTAGCTCGACTTTCCAAAGTCGAGACCGCGGTCACCGCACGACCCTTCTCGACTTTGGAAAGTCGAGCTGTGTTCATGGCCCCGATGCGCGTCCAGAATCGGAGGTCGAAACTCTCCATAAACCGATGAGGTGGCGAGTCGGCTGGGTTTGCGGCTAAGAATTTCTCCCTCTCCCCGCCTCAGCGGGGAGAGGGGCGGGGTGAGGGGCGGTAGCAATTGGAACGATTCAGTTCAGCGGCGGTTTTCGATCAGATCGCGCGCCAGATTTTGGAGGGACCAGTCGTCGTTGATCGAAGCCTTCGGCGCGTTTGACCGACGTTTGAATCGCACCTGCGCCCTAACGCGCACTTGCGCAAGAGAGCGATCGGAGCGAAGATCGCCGCCGATGCGCCATGAAAACGATCCTCACACCCGTCATCAATCTTTGTGGTCTCCTGTGTCTCCTAAGCGTTGACGGCGCGTGCGCCGAACCGCCGAAGCCAGCGCCCGTAACGCCCTGTCTGCATGTCGGCACCGCGGCGGTGGAACTGGAGGCCGACGATTCGATGATCATCGCCGGCAGCATTCACGCCGGCAAACTCAAGGGGCAAGAAGGCAAGCTGCGGGCCGTCGCCGTGGTGCTGGAGAAGAAAGGCTCGGCCAAACTCGCCATCGTTGCATGTGACATCCTGATGCTCACCCGCGACCGTCTCGATCCCGCGCTGGCCGAGATCGAGCGCGCCACCGGCATTCCTTCGGCAAACGTCCTGGTCCACTGCACCCACACGCATCACGCGCCCAGCACGATGATCGTGCATGGCTACGGGCTGGATGAAACCTTCACCCAGCGCGTGCAGCGGGCCGTCGTGAAGGCCGTCCAACAGGCCAATGCTGCACTCTCATCCGACGCCTGCCAGTTCCTGTTCCATCTCGGCGAGGAAACCACCGTCGGCCAGAACAGCCGGATGCTGCTGTCGGACGGGATGATCCACTGGATCGGTCCGCGAAACAACTTCGTGCGACCGACCGGTCCCTTTGATCCCGAACTACCTGTGCTGGCCTTCCGCGATTCGGCCGACAAACTTCGCGCGCTTCTCTTCAACCACTCCACCCACACCATCGGCATGCGCCAGCCCGGCAAGCGCTCGCCCGCCTTTTACGGGCTGGCTGCGCAGGACTTGGAGGCAGAGTTGGGCGGCATCGTGTGCTTCCTCGAAGGCGCGTCCGGCTCCACGCACAACCTGACGCTCTCCGGCGCCGAGGCCGCCGAGCGCATCAAGCGCGCGGTGCGCGACGCGCTCGCCAAGGCTACCCCGCGCCCTGTCGAACGGCTCGCCGCGCTGAAGCGCCCGTTCCGGTTCAAGGTGCGGCAGTTTGACGAGGCACTGGAAGAGGCCGCCGTCACGCGCTACTGTCAGAAATACGCAGGCGCGCGTGCTGACAAGATCATCGAGGTATTCCGCGACATGCGCCGCAACCTCGCCCCACAGCGCGGCCAAGAGCGCGAGACATGGCTGCAGGTCATGCGCATCGGCGACGTGGCCCTGGTGGGCGTTCCGGCGGAGTTCTTCACGCAACTGGGGCTGGACATCAAGAACCGCTCGCCGTTCCGCCATACTTACATCGCGGAGCTGTCGAACGACTGGATCGGCTACCTGCCCAACCTCGAAGCCCACAAGCTCGGCGGCTACCAGGTCTGGACCGGCTACCATTCCTACGCCGAACCGGGCACCGGCGAACGCGTGGTGGACGAGGCCGTCGCCATGCTGCGCGAGTTGGGCAAGCAGCCTTGAACCCGAAAACCGAAGTTGATCGTGAGGCAGACATTCGTAATCAGTCTTGCGAGGTGGCGAACGCATAAGTGGGGTGAGCTTCCAAGCTCGCCCGATGTGCTCCAACACACCACTGGGCGAGCTTGGAAGCTCGCCCCACTTATGAATCGCAACGGTTCTGATTCCCCCACCCGTTAACTGACCGACTACAAACATGCCTGTCTGCCCAACTCCGGTTTTCGGGTCGAGCATTCGCACACCCAAGTGCGTTCTTTGGCAGACGGTGCTGGCTTGGATTCTCCCTCTCCCCCGCCGCGGGGGAGAGGGTCGGGGTGAGGGGCTTGAGCGGGTGAGGCGCAGTTGAAGTCCAAGCTCGATGAACCCGGTTTTCAGCCGGCCACGTAAGTAGCGTCCCAGGGCGACTTGCCCGGTGACCGTTTCACCCCGCGCTGAGGATTGGCGGCGAGGTGTTCGCAGATTTTGAAGACCGTCTCGACTTCGCCGGGCTGTTCGATCGCCGCGGCGAGCGATTCCGCGGTGAATGCCCTGCCCCGGTTGGCGCGCAGGTGGGCGAAGATGGCGCGTTGGAGTTCGAGCACCTCATCAGCCGCTTTCTTACCGGCCTGGACGCCGGGCTGGTGGTAAGCGTTGATGTTGACCAGCGTCGCGTAAAAGCCGACGGCGCGTTCGTAGAGCGCAATGAGCTTGCCGACCGTCGCTGCGCTCACGTCGCGCACGGTGAGGGTGATGCTCTCACGGCCGTTCTCGTAGAGCGCGCGGCGTGTGCCCTGGAAGAAACCGCTGAGATAATCGCCGCTCGTGGCGTCGGGCGCGACGAGTATCGAGGACGAGGACGAATCGGCGAACACCTCGATGAACGTCACGAAGAAGTTGTTCACGCCGTCGCGGAGTTGTTGGATGTAGGCGTGCTGGTCGGTGGAGCCTTTGTTGCCATAAACGGCGATGCCTTGGTTGACTTTGCGACCCTTGAGATCGCGCTCTTTGCCGAGTGACTCCATGATGAGTTGCTGCAGATAGCGGCTGAAGAGTTCGAGCCGGTCTTTGTAAGGGATGATGACCATGTCCTTCTTGCCCTTGCCGCCGCCAGCCCAGAACCACATCAGCGCCAGCAGCATCGCGGGGTTCTTGCGGAAGTCCTTCACGCGCGTCGCCTCGTCCGTCCGGCGCGCGCCGTCGAGCAGCCCGTCAACGTCCAGCCCCTGCAGCACGGCGAGTAGCAGGCCGACGGCGCTGGTCTCGCTGGTGCGACCGCCAACCCAATCCCACATCGGGAAGCGCGCCAGCCAACTGGCGGCCTCCTTGTCGAGTTCGCTGCCAGCCATCGTGATGGCGACGGCGTGTTTGGCGAAGTCGGGGCCGGCGTGCTTGTAGGCGTCCATCGCCACCAACATGCCGTTGCGCGTCTCTGGCGTGCTGCCGGCCTTGGAGATGACGATGCAAAGCGTCTGGGCCAGCGCCTCGGCGTGCGAGCCGGCCGTGCGGTAAATCTGCGCCAGCGTCCGCTCCATGCCGTCCGGGTCGGTGTTGTCGAAGAAGAACGGCCGCATCTTGTCCGCGGGCGTGGTGAGCGCATTGGCGACGAACTGTGGCCCCAGCGCGCTGCCGCCGATGCCGATGACCAGCAGGTTCTTGAACTTGCCCT
>Ga0194125_10012650_pt1 | contig 11093 bp, 10 predicted proteins | sample TA2KigC250mmetaG_FD_148626 | JGI IMG/M metagenome (GOLD analysis project Ga0194125, IMG submission 148626) | Freshwater microbial communities from Lake Tanganyika, Tanzania - TA2015034 Kigoma Deep Cast 250m | ecosystem: Environmental > Aquatic > Freshwater > Lake | place: Tanzania: Lake... | reverse complement strand
GAACGCGACGACTGTGCGGGGGTAGGGGCTTGGCTGGACGAGCTTGTGGAGTTCCGGCCTGACTTGGTTGAGGTCACCGGATGGGTCGGGCGTCTGCAGCGGGCTGTTGTGCGCTCACCGCGACTGTCAAGTACGCCCAAGATTTTGGGGTTAGATCTGTCCTATCGCGGGACGTGGCGACAGCGTCTTGCGCCGTACGTGCTTCGCAGCTATCTTCGACGGTTCTGCGCGGTCTGTGTGCCGGGTGAACGGGCTGCCGCCTATGCGCGGCATTTGGGCTTTGCCGAAGCACAGATCGAGCGCGGCCTTTACGGATTTGACTACGACGGCTTTGCAGAGGCGGCTCAGGCGCGGCCTGTCCTTCCCTGGCCCGCGCGTTTTGTCTTTGTGGGGCGCTACTGCGAAGACAAGGGCGTTGACGTTCTTCTCAAGGCTTACCGGTGCTACCGGCTGCGCGTGCCACGCCCTTGGCCGCTGACGTGCTGCGGGATGGGGCCGCTAGCAGATGCTGTGTGCAGGGAGGAGGGTGTGACCGACGCCGGCTTTCTCCAGCCTGAGCAGATGCCAGGCTTTCTGGCTGGACAGGGCGTCTTCATTCTGCCGAGCCGCTACGAGCCTTGGGGTGTTGCGCTTGGCGAGGCCTGCGCGTCCGGCCTGCCGGTGATCGCCTCGCGGGCGTGCGGGGGTACAGCCGAATTGGTGCGAGCATACGAAAACGGCCTGCTTTGTGAGGCAGGGTCAAGCGAGAGTTTGGTAGACGCGATGCTCTGGATGCATGGCCGCGCCGATGAGCTGCCCGTCCTGGGTGCTCGCTCGCAAGCGCTGGCCCGACCTTATGCAGCCCAGGCTTGGGCGCGGAGCTGGCGCGCGTTGGTAGTGAAGCGGAGGCTCGGCGCATGATCATCTACCCGGGCCAAGGCGCCGGCATGTGCAACCGTCTCCTGGCCGCCGCGCATTTGATTGCGCACGCAGAAGCTCGCGGCCGCACGGTTGTAATCGGTTCTCTGGTCCGGTATGGCCCCTACTTTGAGGGGTTGCCGCATCGAGGTTTACTGGTGCGCAGGTCTGCACACCCAGACACACTGCGGTCAAAGTGGCCGCCCGTGTCAGTGCTTCGCAGCGGAAGCTTCCCTCCAGGCGAGATACCGCTCTCACTGTCGGCTGTGGAACGAGCCGAGCGCGCCGCAGTGCTCGTGGTGGTCGGCTGGCGGTTCCGAGACGATCAAGCCGTGCGGGAGCACGGGGATCTGATCCGAGCAATATTTCGGCCCCGCCCTCGCTTCAGGCAGGCTGTTGATGACAGCCTCGCTCCGCTGAGGGACCGCTGTGACATAGTAATCGGCGTTCATGTCAGGCGCACCGATTACGCCGCTTTTCGCGGCGGGCGCTTCTTCTACAGCGACACAGACTACAGACGGGTGATGGCGGATCTGGCCGAGCGCAACGGTCGGGTCGGCTTCCTGTTGGCTTCCGATGCGCCGCTGGACATCCGAGCCTTTGGCGGGCTGACAGTCCGGCAGGCGCCCGGACATGAGCTCGCAGACCTTTATGCGCTGGCGGGCTGCGACTACATCGTCGGGCCGCCCAGCACTTATTCGACTTGGGCCGCGTTCTATGGTCCGACACTTCTCTTCCATATTATGTCGCCCCACGAACATGTAACATTTGAAGATTTTAAACGGGTGCCTGAGATGGCGAACCTGTCGCGATAACTATGACCAGCGAATAGGCAATTAGTTTGTTGGTACACTGGTTCATTACATGGAGATTCTTCACATTGTCGCGGGATTACCACCGGGTGGCGGGATCGCGGAATCGGTGCCGGCGCTGTGTCGGCATCTGCAGCGGCAGGGGCACACGGTAGTGCTGGCGACGGTCGCGCGGGCGGATGAACGGCTGTCGGAGGCGGTGGGGCGGGCGGAGCAGACAGGGGTGCGGGTGGTGCGGTTCAGGCCGAGTCACCCGCATTTTTTGTTTTTCTCATGGGAGATGTTGCTCGGCCTTGGACGGTTCGTGCGGGATGCGGATGTGGTGCATGTTCACTCCAACTGGACGTTTCCGGTGTGGTGGGGGTGCTGGTGCGCAAGGCGAGCCGGAAAGAAGCTGGTGATGTCGCCGAGAGGGTGTCTCGATTCGGTGCGTCTGCGTCATTCGGCCTGGAAAAAACGGTTGGCGGGGATACTGGACCAGTTTTTTTTGCGGCGGGCGGATGTGGTGCATGTCACCTGTGGGGCCGAGGCGGCGGGGGTGGAGCGGTATCTGGGAGGCGGGCCGAGGATTGTGGTGATTTCGAACGGGGTGGAGGTGGATGCGTTTGAGGGTGAGAAGAGACGGGAAGATGTGGACAGAAGGTGTCCGGAGTGCGGTGGAAAGCGGGTGGCGTTGTTCCTGTCGCGGCTGCACCCGCTCAAGGGGTTGGACCTGCTGGTTGCCGCCTGGAAGGAAGCGGCGGAGGCGTTCGACGATTGGCATCTGCTGATAGCGGGACCGGACGAGAACGGCTATCAGGGGACTATTGAGCGGATGGTACAACGCGCGGGAATCGCGTCGAGGGTGACTTTCTGCGGGCCGCTTTACGGGGACGAGAGGGCGGCGGTGATGCGGGCGGTTGATCTGTTTGTGCTGCCGACGCGCCATGAGAATTTTGGCATGGTGGTGCCCGAGGCGCTGGCGAGCGGGGTGCCGGTGATCTGCACGAAGGGGGCGCCGTGGGGGGAGTTGGTGACGGCGCGTTGCGGGTGGTGGGTGGAGGTTGGGGTTGAGCCGCTGGCGGAGGCGCTGCGGGAGGCGATGGCGCTGGGTGATGAGGAGCGGCGGGAGATGGGGCGGCAGGGCCGCCGGCTGGTGCAGGCGAGGTATACGTGGGAGCGGGTGGCGGCTGAGATGGAGGCGCTTTATTGCGGGCACCAAGTGCCCGCAATGACGAGGGTAAAGACAGAGGGAGCGGGCACCAAGTGCCCGCAATGACGAGGGTAAAGACAGAGGGAGCGGGCACCAAGTGCCCGCAATGACGAGGGTAAAGACAGAGGGAGGGGCCGCTGGGAGCCCTCAATGACGAGGGTATGATTGCGGCCACCCAGTGGCCGCAAAACCGAGTGTAAAAGGCGGGGGCTGCATTTTACTCTCGCCTTTGCGGGCACTGAGTGGCCGCAAAAACGTATGGGAAACCGACCACAGAAAGGCTACGACTACAACCGGGCGGGGGTGGCGATGGTCACGCTGAAGGCCCGGGCCGGCATGCGCTTGTGCCGGATCACGCAGACCGATTTCGAGTTGACCGATCTGGGGCGGATCGTCCAGCAGGAACTGACCGGGATACCCCGCTTCTACGGGCAGGTGAAGATCGGGCACTACCAGATCATGCCGGATCATCTCCATGCGCTCGTGCATGTGGTGCGCGATCTGCCGGAAGGTGTCACCCTGCAACGGGTGATCCGGGGGTTCAAGATCGGGATCAACCGGTTGTGCCGGGAGGCGTACGAGGCGGCCAGCTTCCAGGTGTTCGAGGAAGGGATGCACCACAGCCTGGTCTTTGACCGCGGCCATCTGGCGCGCGAGGTGGCGTATATCCGGGACAACGTGCGGCGCTATCGCCTGCGTCAGGCGAATCCGGAGCTGTTCCAGAAGCCGCAACCGGTCATGACGCTGCCGGATGGCGTGACGCTCTGGGGGGTTGGGAACCCCTTTCTCCTCCAACATCCGCGCCGGGTGCAGGTGCAGGCGTCACGCAGCATGACGGAGGAACAGGGGCGGAGGATGCTCGAAGATCTGGACGGCTGTCTGGATCAAGGGTCTGTGTGTGTGTCGCCGTTCATCTCGCCGCAGGAGAAACGCATCCTGCACGAGGTGGTGGCGCGTGGCGGACGGGCGATCCGATTGACGCACGTATTTTTTGGCGCACGCTACAAGCCGATGGGCGAGCTGTTTGATCTGTGCTGCGCGGGGCGGCTGCTGGAGATCTCGGTCGCGGGCGAGTTTGAGCGGTATGCGCGGCTGGACCGGGCGGCGTGCCTGCGCATGAATGAGGTAGCGGGACTGATTGCGGCCACTGAGTGCCCGCAATGACGAGGGTAAAAGGCGGAGGGGCTTTTACCCTCCCATTTGCGGGCACTCAGTGCCCGAAAAAAACCATGCGTATCACCATCATAACCGCCTGCTATAACAGCGCCGCCGTGGTTGATACGGCGCTGCAATCGGTGGCCGCACAGACGCACCGTGACGTGGAGCCTATCATAATTGATGGCGGTTCGACGGACGGCACGGTGGAGCGGATCCGCGACTGGTCTGCGCGAGCCGGTCCGAACGTGCGCTGGGTCAGCGAGCCGGACAAGGGCTTGTACGATGCGCTGAACAAGGGGATCCGCCTGGCCCGGGGGGATGTGGTCGGGATCCTGAACGCGGATGATTTCTTTGAGGATGACCGGGTGCTCGCGCGGGTGGCGGAGCGGTTTGAGGCGTCAGACCGTCCCGACGCGATCTATGCCGATATCCGGTTTGTCCGGGATACCGATCAGGATCGCACCGTGCGCTACTATTCCGCGAAGCACTGGAAACCCTGGATGCTGCGGTGGGGATTCATGCCGCCGCATCCGAGCGTCTATATCCGGCGGGAATGGTTTGAACGGCTGGGGCTCTACAAGACCGATTACCAGATCGCGGCGGATTACGAATTGCTGATCCGCTACCTCTGGAAAGCCGGGCTGAGGGCGGCCTATCTGCCCGGGTGCCTGGTGACGATGCGCATGGGCGGCAAAAGCACGAAGGGCTGGCGCAGCAACCTGCTGCTGAACCGGGAGATAGTACGGGGCAACCGCGAAAACGGGGTGTACACGAACCTGGCGATGCTGCTGCCGAAGTATGCGTTCAAGGTGTGGGAGTTTTGGGGGAGAAAAAGCTGAAACGCTGAAACGCTGAAACGCTGAAAACTGAAGAGAAAAGCTGAAAAACTGAAAGCTGAAAGCTGAAAACGGAAGAGAAAAGCTGAAAACTGAAAACTGAAAGCTGAAAGGCGCTGGCGCGAGGGCGGGCAGGAAGAGAAAGCAGCAAGCTGAAAGCTGGTATAATGAAAAGGAACGGGGTTCAATTTCAGCATTTCAGTTTTTCAGCTTTTCAGCTTTTTCGCTTTCAGTTGGGCGTCGGCGTCCCCTGTCTGCGTGCGTACACGCACAGGCATGCCGCCGCGCCGCAGGCGAGAGGGTGTGAGCAAAGAATCGAACCTTTTTAAGTCATCGAAACGGGGAACCACAAGCTCTGACCAGATTTGAATAATAGCTATTGACCAAATATGGTCAATTGCTTATTGTAGTGTCACATGAAAGACGATTTCCGGATCCATAATCTGTTCAGGGATTCGCTCGAGCGCTTTCTGCGCGAAGACCCGCACCTGAGGCGGGCCGCTGTGCAGCCGTTTTCGTATGTCTCGCCGCTGGCGGATGCGCCTGAGTTTCTCGATCCAGGCATCCTGATGGTCACCGGGGGGCGGCAGGTCGGCAAGACGACATGCCTGAAGCAGTTCATCGCCAAGGTGTTGGGAGCAGGGCGCCTGCCTCCGGATCACGTCTCGTTTATGGCGGGGGAGTTGATCTGGGACGATACTGAACTGCGGCGGGAGATTGTCTCTGAACTGGAGGGGAAGCGCGGATGGCAGATCATCGTCGTAGACGAGGTCAGCTATGTGAAAGACTGGGATAAAGCCGTGAAGTTTCTGGCTGACGCCGGCAGTCTGGAGGAGACAACGCTCATCCTGTCCGGGTCTGACAGCGCAATCCTCCGGGAGGCGATGAAGCGGTTCGCCGGACGCCGCGGCAGGTCGGGGCAGGTGGACTTTGTTTTCCATCCGCTCGGGTTTGCCGAGACGGTGACGCTCAAGGCGCCGGAATTGACCAGCCTGGTCGCGGCCTGCAAAGCGCAGGCGCACATGGCCGACCTGCCCGAGTATCAGGAACGTCTGCCGCAGCTTGAAGCCCTTTTCGACGACTATCTCCTGCATGGCGGGTATCTGACGGCGATCGCCGATGTGATGCGGGGGGGCCGCATCGAGGCCGCGACGTTCAGGACCTATGCCGAGTGGCTGCGCGGCGATATTCTGAAGCACAACCGGCAGGAGAAGTATCTCTTTGAAGTGTTGCGGGGCATGATGCGGACGTATGCGACGCAGGTCTCCTGGGTCTCTCTGGCCAAGGAGCTTTCGATCGAGCATCACAAGACGGTGAGCGACTATGTGGCGATCCTGGAGGATATGAACGCGGTGATTGTTCAGGAGGCATTGGCCGAGCACACCCTGTCGGCCGCGCCCAAGAAGGCGAAGAAATTGTATTTTGATGACCCGTTCATTTTTCATACGGTGGAGCGGATGCTGGACAACGCGGACGCGGATTGCGCGCCCGTGTTGGCCGAGACGGTCGCCGTGGCGCACTTCCGCCGGAAATTCGGCAAGACCTACTACATCAAGGGCGACAAGGGCGAGGTGGATATCGCCTATCTTCAGGGCGGGACGTTCTTCCCCGTCGAAGTCAAATGGACGGCGCAGATCCGGCCGGAGGATCTGAAGCAGATCAGAGTCTACCGGAATGGGCTGATTCTCGGGCGGAAGCGCACGCCAACGAGCATTGCCGAAGTGCGGTATGCCCCCTTGATCCGATATCTGCTGGAAGGTTGAGGCTTGTTGCGGGCGCCACGTGCCCGCAATGACGCTATTCTGTGGTATACTACCAACCATGAGAAGCGAAGCGTTAAAGGACTATATCCGGCAGCGCGGGGCGCTGTTCTGGTATTCACCCGGCGACAAAGGTGAAACCGTCAGCGACGAGCTGCTGGTGGAGCACATCCTGAACTACGGGACGATGGATGACGTGCGCGAGCTGTTCCGCGTCATGGGCCTGCAGCGCGTGGCGGAGGTGTTTTTCAGGTCGATCACGCTGAGCGAGCGGCGGAAGAATAATTACACCCCCATCGCGTTGAATTACTTCACGCTATTGTTTAATCGCCATGCACACTGAAACCCTAACACGGGAACAGGACGAATTGCTGGAATACGTCAGCGCCTTCAAGCGCGAGTTCTATCTGGTGGGCGGGACGGCCATCGCGCTGCAACTCGGCCATCGCCGCTCAATCGATTTCGATTTGTTCACTTCGCGAAAGATCAAACCCCTGACACTGCGGCGGCAGGCTGAGCAGTCCGGTTTTCCTCTTATATTATTGGGGGAAGATGTCGATCAGATCCATTTCCTGCTGAACAATGTGAAGGTGACGTTTTTCGCTTATCCTTATCCCGTCGATCATCCGGTGATGCTGGAACATGTCATTTCCATGCCGACGCTTCTTTCCCTTGCGGCAATGAAAGCGTTTGCATTGGGCCGACTGGCAAAATGGAAGGATTATTTGGATCCACTAGCATCCCACAGGCTCATTTTCACGGGCAGGGCGCTTCGTAACCCCTTGCAAGAGAGCGGCCGGGTTTGCGCTTGAGGTGGATTTGCGAAATGTCGTGTGTCGAATTTTTTCCTGCGAGTGACGAAAAGCGCCCGGATTTCGCCCGTGAATCAGCCATGCTGTCCCACAGGCCGGCTGGAAAACGCCTCGAATCCGGGCAAAAACGGCTCTTTCGCGCAAAGTACAGGCCTGTGCGGCCCGTCGGCTGTCCCATAGCATTGCAGCATTTCCAATAAGTCGGCCTTGACCCAGAGCGCGGCGCGCACCATCCCCGCACAGCGGGAGAAGCTGTGTCGCCAGCGGGAAAGGTGTTTGAGGAAGCGCAACAGCAGATGGGCCAGCAGCCCGGTCCAGACCTGCCATTTGACGGCGTGCTCGTTGGTGCCGATGAAGTCGCGCAGTTGCAGGGTCTGCTTGATCTCCTTGAAGAACAGTTCGATCGTCCAGCGCGCCCGATAGAGTTCGGCGATGGTGCGGGCGCTCCAGTGGGTGTTGTTGGTGATGAAGATCATCTCGCGCTCCTTGCCGTCGACCGTGACCAGCGCCGTGACCCGCCGCAACACGGTCGGGTAGCTTTTCGACGTCTTTACCCCCGCCGGGCGCACGAGTTCGTCCTTGAGGATCTTTCCCGAGCAGGGCAGTTCCTTTATGGTTTCAAAGAGCATCCGCCGCTTGTCGCGCAAGACGAAGAAGACGCCGCGCGTGTTCAGGTCGGAGAGGAAATCGAGATCGACATAGGCCCGGTCGGCCAGCAGCACGTCGCCCGGCCCCATCCCGGCGCACAACGCAGCAGCGCGCACCGAGTCATGGTGGCCGGCGTCCTCTACAACGGCCACCGTCGGCAGAAAGGTGCCAATGTTCAGGCGCATGTGGCACTTGGCGGCCGCCTTCCTGCGGCGGTGCCGCGCCCAGTCGATGCTGGCCAGGGTGAGTTGCAGAGTCGTGGAGTCCATCGCGAAGATGCCGCGTTTCAAGCGGAAAATGAATCCGGAATGCCTGCCGTATTCGGTGAAGCCCGGGCAGACCTCACCCAAGTGCTTGAGCATCGCCCAGTACAGCGCCTCGGCCATCGCCGGGTCGCGCGTGCGGTTGGCGTTGGAGAGCGTGTTCCGCGCCGGCGACGTCGCCCCGCGCATGCGCATGAACTCGGCCTCATGCACGCGCAGCGCGTCGCAAGTCTCGTTCAGGCTGTCAGTGTGCGCCAAGTGCGTGTAGAGCAGCGAGAGCACGTGACTGTTCGCACTGAATGTTCGGGCGTCGATCTCGAACTCACGCGACAGTTTTGGAACCAAGTGTCCAGGAATCAGGTTGCAAGCCTGCCGGAATCCGGTATGATTACATCTCGTTGGCCGGGTTGCCGCGCCTTTGCGGGCGCGGGGCGCTTGGCGGCGCCGTCGACTTGTGTTGTTATTCATGCGCCTGTAGGTTACAGGCGTTCGGCCGCCCGGTCAGCATTTTTTGTCCGTGGGCTGAGCCTATGGGATGCTAGTGATTTGGATCTGTGTTTTCTGATACGTGACCACTTTTCCATCCAGAGAATCAGTCGCGAAGCGCAGCGCTTGTTTGGCGACAGTTTCTCAGACCGTCTTTTCCGCGGGCAGCTCGCCTACCACAAGGACATCGACTACGCGGAAGAGGTGGATTACATGCCGGGATGCGCGGTCGCTGCCGAGACCGTGAAGGCGTTCCTGATCGATCGGGCGCTGGAGGGCGTGGTTGACTAGCGCCCGCGCGACCACGGTGTGTCAGCAAGACCATGCGCATCACACTCATAACCGTCTGCTACAACAGCGTCCCGGTGATCCGCACGGCGATGGAATCCGTGTTCGCGCAGACGTGGACGGAGATCGAGTATCTGGTAAAGAGCACGAAGGGGTGGCGCAGCAACCTGCTGCTGAACCGGGAGATCGTGCGGGGCAATCGTGAAAACGGGGTATATACGAACCTGGCGATGCTGATGCCGAAGTATGCGTTCAAGGTGTGGGAGTTTTGGGGGAGAAAAAGCTGAAACGCTGCAAGCTGAAAGAGGGAATGAAGAGAAACGCTGAAAGCTGAGATCAACGCACAACGTTCACCCACATCCCCACACACCCACACACATCCCCCACAAGCCCGGAAGCGCCTAAAGAACAGCTTAGGCGTTTTTAGGCTCTGAATATTTACCATTGACATGGTATAAAAGTCATGTAAAAATGCCATCATGTATACCAGATTACTAAAAAAACCGATCTTGCTGGATAGAAGTTTCTTCCTTTTTGGTCCGCGCGGGACAGGTAAAACAACCTGGCTGAATGAGCATTTCGGGTCCGCAATGGGTGCTCTGCGCATCGATCTTTTGAACGGTGACCTCTATACGGAACTGTTGGCACGTCCGCATCGGATTGATACGTTGATCGGAACGAATCATTCAGGTTGGGTCGTTCTGGATGAGGTTCAACGGGTACCTGCTCTGTTAAATGAGGTGCATCGGCTGATCGAAAGCAGAGGCCTTCGGTTTGTTCTCACGGGGTCAAGCGCAAGAAGCCTTCGGAAGAAAGGGGTGAATCTCCTGGGTGGGCGCGCACTGACGTTCTACATGCATCCGTTGGTAGCAGAAGAATTAGGCGCGGAATTCAACCTGGACAGGGCTCTGCGGTTTGGACAACTTCCTTCAGTGCCAGGGAATCCGGATCCGCACCAGTACCTGAAGTCGTATGTGCAGTCCTATTTGCGTGAGGAGGTTCAGCAGGAGGGGCTTGCTCGTAATTTGGCCAATTTCACACGCTTTCTCGAAATCGCCAGTTTCTCCCAAGGGTCCCCCGTCAATGTAGCCGAAATTGCTCGTGAGACGGGGGTTGATCGAAAGGTTGTGGATAGTTATTTTGGTATTCTGGATGACCTGATGATCGGTATTCGCTTGCCGGTGTTCACCAAGAGAGCCAAGAGAAGGTTAATTGCGCATCCGAAGTTCTATTTCTTTGATGCGGGTGTCTATCGCGCGATACGTCCGAGGGGCCCGCTCGATACCCCGGAAGAGGCTGAGGGCGCTGCACTTGAAACGCTCTTTTTACAAGAGCTGCGCGCCATCAATGATGCATTGGGACTGGAGTACGAGCTTTCCTATTGGCGGACTGCGGACGGACATGAGGTTGATTTCGTTCTGTATGGTCCAGGCGGGCTCTATGGAATAGAGGTCAAGCGTTCCAGTCGGTATACGCGCGCGGATCTCAAAGGGTTGCGAGCCTTTAAGGCTGATTATCCGATGGCGAAGGTTTTCCTCTTTTATGGAGGGGAGCATGTTCGACAGGAGGAGGGTGTTCAGATACTGCCCCTGACTTACGCCTTGACTCATCTCAGCCAGATAGTAAAGGGAGAAGAGAAAGGCTGAAAAGCTGAAAGCTGAAAGGCGCTGGCGCGAGGGCGGGCAGGAGGAGAAAATCTGAAATCTGAAAGAGAATAATTTCATAGATTGACCTATAATAGATTATAGGCGCGCTAAGGTGATGTGAGGGAGCGAGGTTGAGGGATTTTTTGCCCGCGAATCTCCGCGAATGAAGAACGGCTGGCATTTTTTTTGACGCTGATCGCTAATAAATGCCCGCCGCAGCTTTCGGGTGGGGTGAGAGGGTATGGGTTGGGTTTTTAGCGATCAGCGTGAAGAAAACACAACCCAACTCCCATTC
>Ga0194125_10012646_pt1 | contig 11094 bp, 8 predicted proteins | sample TA2KigC250mmetaG_FD_148626 | JGI IMG/M metagenome (GOLD analysis project Ga0194125, IMG submission 148626) | Freshwater microbial communities from Lake Tanganyika, Tanzania - TA2015034 Kigoma Deep Cast 250m | ecosystem: Environmental > Aquatic > Freshwater > Lake | place: Tanzania: Lake... | reverse complement strand
TGAGCTGGTAGCCGTCAATCACGCCTCTCATCAATGACTCGTAGGTCTCCTCGGTGCTGAGCGTGACCACGGAGGCTCCCATGTCACTGAAAATCTTGCCGTCATCGCCGGCGGTCCTGAGCTTCAAGCCCTTGATGTCAGCGGGCGTTTTGAGCTCTTTGTTGCTGCTGATGAACATCTCGGGCACGGTCACGAACCCGGGGCCCTGGAACACCTTGTAGTCCTTGGTCATCTCCTGCAGGAGGGCTACGCCCTCGTTCTGCATCCAGAAGTACTGCTCGGTGGGGGAGAGGCCGGCAATCTGGAAGGTGAACAGGTTGCAGCCCGGGCCGAAGCGGTCCATCCAGTACATGGTGCAGGTGGTGGCGAAGTCAAGCACGCCATCCTTGATGCCGTCAAGCTCAACCATGGACGGGACAATCTCGCCGCCGCTGTGCGGGGGCATTATGATCCGGCCGCCGCTGGCGATTTCAAGGTTTTTCTGAAACTTGGCCACTCCCTGGCAGAAGGTGGAGCCGGCGCCGGCGTGACACTGGGCAACCAGGTTCCATACCTTAGCCGGTTGGGCTGGAGCTGGCGCAGGCGCCGGGGCTGGAGCGGGTGTTGGAGCGGGGGCTGGTGCCGGCGCCGGGGCTGGAGCTGGTGTGGGAGCGGGTGTGGGGGCCGGGGCCGGAGCTGGAGCGGGTGCAGGCGCCGGAGCTGGTTTGGCACAGGCACCAGCAATGAGGCTGGCAATAACCAATAGAGACAATAGTCCTAAAAGTATCGCTTTTTTCACTAAGTTCTACCTCCAAAATGATTAAAATACAGCACTAACCGGCATCATGGTTGTAACTGAATTCAATCACCTCCTTTATTAAGAATTTCTGTTGATGAACCGAACGCATGTTTAATGGTATTATCTTTTCGTTATTAAGGTACTCCTGTGCACTTATATTATAAATATCAGATTAGATTAAACTCTAAACCAAACAAAAGCAGTTTTGCAAATTTTATAATATATAAGTTACTATACAATAATATCTGGATTAGGAATTGTCAAGACTCAAAGCCATTCTGATTGTTTTTTATTATAGCACGACAAATCATCAATAACTACATATGGCAACATTATTTTTATAAAAAAATACTAGTCGGAGTAAACTTTTATGCGCTACAAGCACTGGCTGGGGTTAGGCGCTGGCCTTGTCCTCGGCTTAATCTTTTTGGTCGCGGGCACAGGGAAGGCGCTGGCCCAGGCGGAACTTTTTGAGACGCCCTTTCTCAACTATCTCGACTTTCTAAACCTGGAACAGGTCAGGCTGTTGTTCCATGGGCTTCCCTACGTAGAAATTGTCATCGGTTTATTTCTGGTTACAGGCTTTGCCATGAAGCTTGTGGCCGCTTTTTCCTCATTGTTAATCGCTGCTTTCATCACCAGCAATACCTGGTTCATCACCCACGGCATGGGTTTTGAGCCGTGCTCATGCCTGGGCATTTTTTCCAGGTTATTGCAAAATCAGCTGTCCACGCAGCAATCACTCTATCTGGATATAACCATGTTAGCTCTGGTGCTGGTTACCCTTTTCTGCTATCAGCGCCGTTTCACCGATATTTATCCCTGGTTCATGAATAAAGAATGAAGCATGATATATTATTTCTTTCATTTATATACGGTTAGTCCGTCTGCCTCTAACGATTTGATATAATCCTGCCTTAATTCCGGTATGAGCGGCAATCCTTTAAAACTGGTGGGGATTTTGGCAAAGCGGACAAAGTCAGGCCGGAAACCCTTGGTCACTCTTTGGCGGGCCCTGTTTTTAAAATTGGCCTCTAATTCATGGCGTTTAGCGGCTATCTCGTCGCTTAGTTCAACGGTAACGCAGCAGCTGTCCTCATGTTCGCTCTCCACGCGCAGGCCTACCACCGCCAGCCGGAACTGCTCGGCCTTGACCTGGAAATCCTCGATTAATACCTTGGCCAGCTCGGCCGCGATTTGGTCGCAGGCATAATTAGCCCCACCCCGGATGAGAAGAGCCGAATCTCTGGTCACCCAGTAATAGTCCAGCTGCCCATCGTCTTTATTCGTCAAGGCAAAGACGATATCCCGTAAGCCAGTGTACCAGCCACTCTGGAAGACAGATTTGGTGGCGGCAACATCGCTTACATAGTGGCTCATGATATTGGCCCCCTGTGTGACCAGATAACCGGGCTCTCCCACATCGCAGGGTGCAAAATAGGACTTGTTTTCCGGGTCAATGGCTTTGACCACCTTGACCCGTGTCAGGGGGGAATGTTCCCGGCCGATGTAATAGCCGACCGTTTTTTCGTCCTGATATTTATGAGACCAGCCGGCCTTGAAGGCCTTCATCAGTCCGCTTGGTGGCAGTGTCCTTGGTGTGGCCATAACCTGCAGGCAGGTCTCAGTTGAGCCGAAGCGGACAATGGGCAGGTGGTTGCTTAAGCTGGTGACGCGTTGCACCGTGGTCGGGCCGACTGGTGCCGAACCAATCATGATTTCAGTCTGGCCGAGCGCTTCTTTTAATGCTCCTTTCTCAACAGGTAGTTCCGAGCGGGCGGAGAGTTCTTCCAGAAAATCAAAGTGCCGGGAGACCATGGGGGCAATGAGCAGGTCGCGTTTTTCCCGGGCGGCAGCCACCAGTATCCGCCAGTAAAGAGTCGCATAACGCTGTACGAGGTGGATTTTGGTTCCGCTGTGCCGCATCCCCCAGTCCAGCAATGCTGAGGAGTTAGCGTGGTGCAGGGGATTGACCAGCAGTAAATCAAGCCCGGTATTTTCTGATACGTCAAAATAGCGCTCGAAAGTCAGCTTGTTGGCCAGGTAGCTCCGGTAAGGCAGACTGACACCCCTCGGTTTGCCGGTGGTGCCGGAGGTGAAAATCACTATTTTTTCGTCATCGTAACCAAGCTGAGAATAAGCAGTAAACCGAGCCTTCTTGTACGTTTCAATTTTTTCCGCTTCAAGCGCCAGTTTGATGGCTGGGCTGGCTTTAACAGTCTCCACCCGGCTGGCGAACTCCTCGTCGAAGATGAGGAATCTGGCCCCGGTTATCTCGGCCTTGCTGATAACACGTTCATCATCGTCTGCCTGCCAGTTAATCGTCACCGGGACGCTTCCCACCAGAATGGCCGCCAGGCGAAAGGCCGCATCATACAGGTTATTGTGGGAAAAGCAGTGCAATACCCTGTCTCCTTTGGCCACGCCCTGTTCGGAGAGATAGGCAGCTCCAGCACAGGCCAGGTTCCAGAACTCCCCCCTGGACAATGCCCTCGACCGAATGGTCTTGCCATCAAAGGAATAGAATTTTAAAAAGGGCTGTTTCCGGTCCCGAAAAGCTGTCCGGTACTCTTCCAGGGGAGATGAATGGGGGCTTAAAGAGGTAACGGGTTCCCCGGTGCTTAGCAGATATAACCCTGTTTCTTTATCATTCATCGCCTTCTCGCATTCTATACTGTCGGTATGATAGAGGGTATGGCGAACTCGCCGTGGCCTAAGACCTCGGCTCTGGTCAATTTGCCGGAAGCGACCTTAATTATCTCTCTGAATATGCGGTCGCCGATACCCTGAATTGACTCCTTACCTTCTATGATAGCTCCGGCATTTATATCCATATTATCTCTCATTCTGGCATAGAGGGTGCTGTTAGACGAAACCTTGATAACCGGGGCCACCGGCGTGCCAATGGGGGTGCCTCTGCCGGTGGTAAAGACGATGATTTGAGCTCCGGCCGCCAGAAGGCCGCTATTGCATACTACGTCGTGCGCGGGCCCGTCCATCATTATCAGGCCTTTCCGGTCTGGCTTCTGAGCGAAATCAACTACCTGCACCACCGGTGTGGTGCCGCCCTTGAGTATGGCCCCCAGTGATTTTTCTTCCAGTGTGGTCAGCCCACCGGCGATATTGCCCGGCGAAGGCTCCGCCCCCCGCACATCAAGGCCCAGCACTTTCATGCTGGCATAGGTGGCGGATATGGCGGCGCGGGCTTGATTTCTGGTCTTTTCATCGGACGCTCGTCGGGCGAGGACTTCCTCCGCCCCTATCATCTCCGGTGTTTCGGAGAAGATGACCGTCCCATGCTCGGCCACAATCCGGTCCGAGGCCACACCGACAGCGTTATTGGCCGTTATGCCGGAAATGGCATCGGAGCCGCCGCAGTTCAGGCCCACGACTAATTCGGCAACGGCCACCGGCTCTCGTTCGGCGGAGGCGGCCTCTGCCACAAGCTGCCCGGCCAGTTTGGCGCCTCTGTTTACACTCTTGGTGGTGCCACCGGTTTCCTGGATGTTAAGCATCTCAAACCTCTGGTGGTAACCGGACAACCTTTCGGCCACCAAGTCCAGATTCAGCTGTTCACACCCCAGCCCGACCAGCAATACGCCGGCAACATTGGGGTTGGCGCAGAAGCCGGCCATGGTCCTGAGCATGAGCTCCTGCTCCTCACCTATATGGCCGCAGCCGTGGCGGTGGACCGCGCTGACGGTGCCGACAACCTGCTTACTAATCATCTCCGCCACCGCGGCGGCGCAAATGGTGGTGGGGAAAATCAGCACGTGGTTGCGCACGCCCACGGCACCGTTTTGCCGTCGATAGCCCATAAAGTTTATGACCATTTGCTGCCGTTTCCTAGCAGCACTATACACTCTCCCTGACGGTGTAATCAAGTTAAGATTGAAGGGATACTATTTGCATGTGGTCGTTCTTTTACTCACCCCCTTGGTCCCCCTCTCAAACAGGTCTGTCTTATGCGCTCCATTTTAATCATGTTTGAGAGGAGGAAAGGATTGGAGAGGGGGCGGAGCCCCCTCTCCTCTAGACTCCCCTCTCCAGCCAATTATGCCTGTGGTTTCTTGCCAGTGATTCTGGCTGGAGAGGGGCCAGGGGTGAGACATGAACTGCTACCCAAAGGCAAATAAAACCATTGAAGACAAGCGAACGGCAGAAGATATGGATTCGCGTTGCAAACAGATGTCCTTTGGATTAGAATGCTAAAACTAGGTGCGGAGGTTACAGCTCATGAGACTGAAAGATAAAGTCGCGGTGATTACGGGAGGCGGCTCGGGCATCGGGCTGGCCATCACCCAGGCTTTTAGCGCCGAGGGGGCGATTGTGGTCATCGCGGCGCGCAATGCTACCAGACTCAGGGAAGCAGCCGACGCTGTCAATGCCAGTGGGGGGAGAGCCAAGGCAATACCGGCTGATATCAGCGACGAAGGGCAGGTCAGGAAAATGGTGGCCCGGACCCTTACCGAATATGGCAGGATAGATATCCTGGTCAATAATGCCGGCATTCCCGGCCCCACTGCCAGGATAGTAGATATGGAACTGGCCAAATGGAACGAGGTGCTGGCCATAAACATAACAGGGATGATGCTCTGTTCCAGGGAAGTGCTGAAGGACATGATGCTGCGGAAGAGCGGCAACATCATCAATATCAGTTCCGTGGGCGGGATGTCCGGTTTCCCGATGAGGAGCCCGTACTGTGTTTCCAAGATGGGGGTCATTGCTTTCACCGAGACGCTGGCCATTGAGGCCGGGGAGTACAATATCCGTGTGAACTGTATCAGCCCGGCCGCGGTCAGGGGCGACCGCATCTTCAACGCGGCTAAGGCCAAGGCTGAGGCACTTGGCGTTGACCGTGAGGAAGTGCTGGCCAGGCTGATTAAAGATTTTTCCCTTAAGAGGTTTATTGAGCCAGCGGAGGTGGCAGCAGCGGCTGTTTTCCTGGCCTCAGATGAGTCAAGTGCCATAACCGGTCATACCCTGGCGGTAAACTGCGGGATGCACATTTCGCACTACTAGGATTTATAAGTTAAAGGAGAACCCGGGTGATGAAGCGGGGGGAACGCAAAATTATACGTACTACCACATGGTCGGCGGGGCCCGGCTGCCACGGTGGCTGCGGGGTGCTGGCACACATTGAGGATGGCAGGCTGGTCAAGATTGAAGGCGACCCGGAGCACCCGTGGAATCAGGGCCGGCTCTGCGCCCGATGCCTGGCCATGACCCAGTATGTGCACCACCCCGACCGGTTGACCCGTCCCCTGAAGAGGGTGGGGGAGAGGGGAGAAGGCAGGTGGCAGGAGATTTCCTGGGACGAGGCCTTTGACCTGATAGAGAAAAGGCTGAAAAAAATCCGGGAGGAGTTCGGCCCCGAAAGCGTTATCTTCTCCATGGGCACGGGCCGGGACATCGGGCCCTGGATATGCATGCTGGCCTACGCCTACGGCAGCCCCAACGTCATGTTCGCCCTGAGCGGCATCGCCTGCTACAGCCCCAGAATTGCCGCCGTTGATACCATTCAGGGGGACTATTGCATACTAGACGCCGCACAGTGGTTCCCCAAACGCTACGATGACCCCAGATATAAGGTGCCAAAGTGCATAGTAATCTGGGGCTACAATATCCCGGCCTCGTGTCCGGACAACGTCTTCGGGCACTGGATTATCGACCTTATGAAGAGGGGCACCGAGATTATTGCCATCGACCCCAGGCTGTCCTGGTTCGTCTCCCGGGCAAAGAAATGGCTCCAGCTCCGGCCGGGAACAGATGGGGCTCTGGCCATGGGCTTCCTCAACGTGATTATCAATGAGGGCCTTTATGACCGGGCCTTTGTGGAGAAATGGACCAATGCGGCTCACCTCATCAGAAGCGACGCGGCAAAACTACTCCGGGAGAGCGACCTTGTGGACAGCGGTTCGGCGAGCAATTTCGTGGTGTGGGACATGGTGAGGGGAGCGCCGGCAGTCTGGGATGCCACAGAGCTGGACTATAAACAGGCGGGCGTGAAGCCGGCCCTGGAGGGAGATTACGAAGTCCGCCTTGCCAGCGGAGCGAAAGTGCCGGTTAAAACAGTCTGGTCCGCCTTCTGCCAGCAGGTAGGGGAGTACCCGGTAAAGCGGGTCTCCGAAATCACCTGGGTCCCGGAAAAAGACATTGTGGAAGCGGCAAGGTTTTACGCTGAAAGCAAGCCGGCAGCTATACACTGGGGCGTGCCCATTGATATGACGCCGGCCATCACGCCCACCGTCCAGGCAATCGCCAACCTGTGGTGTCTCACCGGTAATCTGGATGTGCCCGGGGGGAACGTGATTTCCCGTTATGCTTTTGATGCCGTGGCCTACGCTCTGCCCGGAACCAAAGGGGTCATCAAGTTGAAGTCCAAAGAGGCAGACAGTAAGAGGATTGGCGCTGACCGTTATGGCCCCCTGAACAGGTTTATCTGGCGGGCGCAGACGGACCTGGTTCTGGAGCAGATTTTCACCGGGAAACCCTACCCCATCAAGGGCATGTGGATACAGACCTGTAATCCGGTGGCCGGCATTGGCCTTGACCCTAAAAAGTGGGTTGAGGCGTTAAAGAAGCTCGACTTCGTGGTGGCCGTTGACCTTTTCATGACGCCCACGGCGCAGCTGGCTGACGTGGTGCTGCCGTCGGCCACTTTTCTGGAAAAAGACGGCCTCAGGAGCTGGTGGGTGCCCCTGCAGAGCATAAACAAGGCCATGACTGTCGCCGAATGCAAGCCCGACGTGGAAATCAACTTTGAGCTGGCCCGGAGGTTTGACCCGGATTTTCGCTGGCAAAGTATTCATGAACTTTATGATGAGATTATAAAACCTGCCGGCATGACCTATAAGGAATTGCAGGCGAAAGGCTGGGCTTTTCCGCCGGAGGGCCACCCCAGCACCCCGTATCATCGGTTTGAGAAGGGGCTGCTGCGCCCGGACCGGAAACCGGGGTTTCAGACCCCGTCGGGCAGGATTGAGCTGTACTCTTCGATTCGTGAAGAATGGGGGCTGGAGCCCATGGCCCATTATGAGGAGCCGCCGTTTACGCCGGTCAGCCAGCCAGAGCTGTATAAAAAGTACCCGCTGATACTGTCAACGGGTAGGCGTTCTCCAGTGTATTTCCATGCCGAGCACCGGAATATCCCCTGGCTGCGGGAAATCGACCCCGACCCGGTGATTGAAATCCATCCCGATACCGCGAAGTCGCTGGGCATCGGCGATGGGGAATGGGTCTGGGTGGAAAACTGGCTGGGCAGGTGTAAATTCAAGGCCAAGATCACCCTGGTGGTGCCGACCTGGATGGTCATGGCCACTCATGGCTGGTGGTTCCCGGAAAAGCCCGGGGCAGAGCCCTCGCTGTACGGGGTATGGGAGTCAAACGTGAATCAGCTCATCCCCATGAGCTTTCAGGGCAAGGACGGCCTGGGCGCCCCGATGAAGCATCTGCTCTGCCAGGTCTATAAAGCCAGCAGCAGTGAGGAGACAGGAAATGCCTAAACAGCCTCAATACGGTCTGTTGATAGATTATGAATACTGCACCGGCTGCTACGCCTGTCAGGTTGCCTGCGCCCAGGAATACAAATGGCCCGCCGGTATGGCTGGCATGCGGGTAATGGAAGTGGTTCAGAAGTTGCCGCATGATAAGGCATATCTCACCTACCTGCCGTTCCCCACCGAACTGTGTGTCCTGTGCGCGTCCCGCACCAGTAAGGGTCTCCAACCTGCCTGCGTGCAGCACTGCATGGCCGCCTGCATGAAATACGGACGGATTGAAGAGTTAGCCAGGGAAATGGGCAAGAAGCCCAGGATGGTGCTCTGGGTGCCACGGTCATAACTGCTGAGTTATAAGCAAATATTTTAGCTGGTAAAACAGACGCGCTGAAGCGAGTTCGGTGCCCGGGAAAACCAGCTCTACCACAAATCTCAAACGAAGCAGAGCAACCGTTTGGGGTTTTCAATCATAATGGTATTTATCTGTTCCTGGCTCATGCCTTCCCGCAGCATCGCTGGAGTTACGTACTTGGAAATATGGGCAAATCCCCAGCCACCGTAAAGGGTTCGCCAGGACTTGGGCCAGATATCTTGAGATATCAGAATTCGCTCAAGGTGCCCGGCCTCAATGAGCTGCATGATTTCATGAATGCGCTGTACGTCATTCGGCAGGTTAAGGTCTGTCTGCCCGTAAAGCGATAAAGGCACGTGGCCTTCCCATCCAAAACAATCATATTCAACGTAGCAACCTGCTTTGGCGACCTGACAGCGCACGTTGTGGTCGCGGATTCTTAATTCGGTGTGGCTCATAACGGTGCGGGACAGGTCGGCCCCGGCATCTTTCAGTATTTCAATTATTTCCAGTACTGATTTGTTATTTATGCGCCCCGGATGTATGTCCAGTGGTGCTCCGGTAATTCTCTGAGCGTGGGCAGCGGCGCGGATGGACTTCCTTTCATTATCATGCAGAGGCCATGAAGCGCCAATTTCTCCTATAAGTCCAGCACGTATTCCCGTATCGCCTACTCCGATATTAATATCCCGCACAATTTCCTCTGTAATCTCATCCTCAGTCCGGTCCGACATATCGGGAGGCTGACAGCGATGAACCATGTAGCCCGACCCCATAATTACGTTAAGGCCCGTAGCCCGGGAAATGCGCACCATTGCCTGGGGGTTGCGACCAAGGCCGATGCAGGAGGCATCAACGATGGTGCTGCCGCCAGCTTTTTTGAAGAGCATGGCCTCATGTATAGCTTCCTGTTCGTCAAATGACTGGCAGTTATCCAGGTTTTCAGAAGGGTGATATCTAAGCCAGCTGAGGATTTCCATACTGACCGGTTTGTAGGCCAGAGCCTTTTCCTCAGGGTCGACAGGCTCGGAGAAGTTAAATTTTGCATCGCAGAGCAGGTGCTCATGTGGCAGCGTAACCCCGAGGTCTGCTCCATCAATCCATCCCAGCACAGTTTGGGCTTTACCAGCGAACTTTGATGTTGGCATATCTTCTTGGCCTCCTTTTTAGACCAGCACAGGAATATGTTTCCTTGGGCAGTTCTCTACTTTGACTTTCTAATTATAGGATAATACCGCATAAGTTTTGAATATGTGAAATTTGATTACGGGATGGCAGTTGGCCGGGGAATATCAGGTCAGCCATGAACCAGTGAGCCGGGCTTTTGTTGGCGCAGGCGTATTTTCGGCCCAGAGGCATCAGTTTTATGATATACTGCTAATGCAAATTCTGGGGAGGTGAGCAGTAATGCCGGCGGAAGAATTCTGGGGTGTCATCGGGGCCTATGGTGCCCAGATATGGCCCGCCCAGCTGATTTTCTTCGTCATCGCCATCGTGCTCATCGCCTGGCTTTTTCTTAAACCCGGCAGGTTACCAAACTTGATGGTCAAACTGTACTTCGTTCTTTCGTTTGACTGGATTGGGATTGTTTTCTTCATGCTCTTCTACAGCGGAAATTCCGGTCGGGTAAGCAGTTACTTTTTAGGCTCACTGTTTGTGATTGTGGCACTCCTGTTCGCGGTGGATATCTACAGGCAGAAGATGCTTTTCCGTCTGCCGGAAGCCATCTGGCAAAAGTGGGCCACCTTAATCCTGACGCTGATGGCGTTTTGCTATCCTCTGTTCAGTATTGCATCTGGACACTATTTCCCCAGGTTGCTTTTCCCCGGCACTCTACCGTGCCCAACGACGGCACTGGCGTTGGTTCTGTTGACCACGGCTCTCCCCCGCGTGGACAAAATCATCTACTTCATCCTGCTGTTCTATGCTATCCCGTTTCCGCCCTTCGTCCAGATTCCCAGATACGGCGTTTACGAGGACATAATCATGCTGGGCATCGGCATATATAGCCTTATTATGCTGGTGCTGCACTGGAGGGAGAAGCCGGCACCCGGCGACTGACCCGCCCTATAACTCTCAGCGGGCTACCTGTTGGCGGTTTAGCCTTTTGACGATTTCAGGTCGTGCAATTTTTTAGCCTTGGCGGCAATATGTTCAGCAGAGACCTCAAACTCCTTGACCAGTTCCCACGGTGAGCCGGAATCGCCGAAGCGGTCCTGCACGCCAATCATGCCCACGATAACCGGCGTGCCGTAAACCTTTTCCGAGCGTCCGATGGCAGCGGCCACCAAGTTACCCAGTCCGCCCACCTGGTGTTCTTCCGCGGTGACCACAACGCCGCAGTCTCTGGCGGCCTGCTCAATGGCCCTGGCATCGAGAGGCTTCACCGTGTGCATGTTTAGCACCCTGGTCTCAAGGTTATACTCCCGCTTCAGTATCCAGGCGGCTCTCATGGCTTCCACCAC
>Ga0194125_10012645_pt1 | contig 11094 bp, 9 predicted proteins | sample TA2KigC250mmetaG_FD_148626 | JGI IMG/M metagenome (GOLD analysis project Ga0194125, IMG submission 148626) | Freshwater microbial communities from Lake Tanganyika, Tanzania - TA2015034 Kigoma Deep Cast 250m | ecosystem: Environmental > Aquatic > Freshwater > Lake | place: Tanzania: Lake... | reverse complement strand
GCTGGCGCAGGAATTGGCCCTGCCGCTGAACGTCGGCACCGAGATGAACAGCTTCGGACAGAAGCTGGTGGACGATTTTGATGCTCCAGAACTGGCCCCCGTGCGCCAGGCGTTTCTGGACGGCGCGTATTTCATCTACGGGCACACCGTCTTGGAACGTACGTTGGGGTTGGGCTATCACAGCGAGTGGGCGCAGACGCATTTGCCCTCGCGGCGTGAGCGCAACGATTTCTACACCCGGCTGGGATACCAGGTGCCGCCCGGCAGGGCCAGTAGGCTGACTGCTGAAGACCTCACCTGGCTGATCAACGGGAAGCGCGGCATCATCTAGCTCGTGGCCAGGAGGGTGATCTGATGACGCGAGCGAGCCTGCGACGAGCTCAGTCGAGTCGAAAAGACGATCCCCGCGACCTGGCGGCCTCCCAGCTCCAGGAGATGCTCCGCGAACAGGGGATTGAGAGATGATCGTCACCGTCAACCTGAACCCTGTGTTGGACCGCACCCTGGCTCTGCCGCATCTGACCGTGGGGCAGATCAACCGCGCCCGGCTGGTGCGTCTGGACGTGGGCGGCAAGGGCTTCAACGTCTCCCGCGCCCTGCTGGAGCTGGGCAGCCCCAGCCTGGCCCTGGGCGTCCTGGGCGGGGCGACCGGAGAGATGCTGCGGCGGGGCCTGGCGGAGCTGGGCATCGCCGGCGATTTCGTGCTCGTCGAGGGGGAGACCCGTCAGAACCTGACCTTGCTGGACGAATCCACGGGCCTGTACACCAAGATCAACGAGGCCGGGCCCCAGTGGACGCCGGACACCGTCGAGGCCCTGTTGGCCAAGGTGCGGGAGCGCGTCGCTCGCGGAGATGTCTGGGTGATGGCTGGCCGGCTCCCGCCCGGCGCGCCTCCGGACCTTTATGCCCGCTTGATCACCCTGGTGCAGGCCGGGGGTGCCAGGGCCTACCTGGACTCCAGCGGGCAGCCGCTGCGATTGGCCTGCCAGGCGGCGCCCTACGGGGTCAAGCTCAACGTCGAAGAGGCAGAGGAGGTGGTGGGGCATCGTCTGGCGTCCCTGGAGGATCTGGTGAGGGCCACGCAGGTCTTTCTGGACTCTGGCATTCAGGTGGTGGCCATCTCACGGGGGGCTCAGGGCGCCTCGCTGGCCCAGGGACGGCGCGTCGTTCAGGCTATGCCGCCGGCGGTGGAGATCAGGAGCAGCGTGGGGGCGGGCGACGCTTTCATGGCTGGCCTGGTCTGGGTCCTGGAGGGCGGGCGGGATCTGGCCGAGGCTGCTCGCTGGGCGGTGGCCTGTGGTACGGCAGCAGCCATGGAGGAAGGGACGGGGATCGGGACCAGGGAGAAGTTCGAGGCCCTGGCGTCACGGATCGTCGTCGAGGACGCGAGGCAATGAGGTAACGAGGAGCCGGGGATGATGGAAGATGTCTTGCAAAGCTACAAGCGGGGCGAAGGACCTCTACCCAGGATGATGCTGGCCTGGCCACTGTACGGGGCGGGGTTCGAGAACCTGGGCCGGGACGGCCAGCCAGTGGAGATGCCGCTGCCACGATACGGCCCCGACGAGCTATTGATCCGCCACGATGCCTGCGGCCTGTGCTTCTCCGACGTCAAGGTCATCCAGGCGGGCCAGAAACACCCTCGTATCCACCGCGACATGCGGGCCAGCCCGGTAGTACTCGGCCACGAGGTGACCCTCACCGTCGTCGGGGTAGGCGAGAACCTGCGCCATCAATACCACATCGGTGATCGCTTCATCGTCCAGGCCGACATTTACGTAGGCGGTGTCGGCTACGCCTACGGCTACGAGATCCAGGGCGGGCTTTCCCAGTACAGTGTGATTGACCAGCGGGTGCTGAACTCGGACCACGGCAATCACCTCATCCCTATACAAGCCGGCATCGGCTACGCCGAGAGCGCCCTCACCGAGCCGTGGACCTGCGTTACCGCTGCTTACCGGCTAAAATACCGCACTGAGCTGAAACCAGGTGGCACAACCTGGATCATCGGGACCGGGGGAGGGGATTACACCATCAGTGCCGGTTTCGACCGGTCCTCGCACCCCGACCGACTGCTGTTGACCGACGTACCGACCGAATTCGCCGGCTGGCTGAGGACACGGGCCGAGGCGTTGGGCGTGGAGGTCATCGAAGTGGACGACGTTGCTACCCCGCTCCCTCTCCCCTCCCCTGCTGGCGGGGGAGGGGCCGGGGGTGGGGGTGTGGACGACGTCGTCCTGCTAGGCGCCGATCCCGACCTCATCGAGGCCGTCAGCCCGCGCCTGGCCTACTTTGGCGTCCTGGCCATCATCGCCGACACACCCCTCCATCGCAAAGTGAGCGTTGACGTGGGGAGGGTGCACTACAACCGCTGGCTCTACGTTGGTGGCCCTGGCCCCGACATCGCCCGGGCCTACAGCGACGTGCCGGCTCGCGCAGAGCTCAAGCCGGGTGGGCGGGCCTGGTTCGTCGGCGCTGGCGGGCCGATGGGCCAGATGCACGTCCAGCGGGCCGTCGAAGCCCCCGACGGCCCCAAAACGATCTTTTGCACCGCGCGGGGTGACCGTCGTTTGCGCATCGTGGAGTCTATCTACCGAGCTGACGCCGAGGCCAAGGCTATCGCTTTCACCTGCGTTAGTCGCGAGAACGAAGAAGTGTATCGCCAGGCATTGGAAGAAGCTTGTCCTGAGCGTGAGCGAAGGGTCGGAGCATCGGGCTTCGACGACATCATCGTGATGGCGCCCGATGCTTATGCCATCGCTGAGGCCGCGGATTGTCTTGCCCCCGGAGGCATCATGAACATCTTTGCTGGTGTAGCACGCGGCACGATGGCCAGGCTTGACCTGAGTGACGTTTATCTGAGAGACGTGCGCTTCATCGGGCACTCGGGCCTGACCACCGAGGACATGCGGCTGACGCTACACCAGGTTGAGTCGGGCCACTTGTCACCTGATCGGTTAGTAGCGGCCATCGGCTCGCTCAATGCTGCGCGGGATGGCTTGCAGGCGGTAAAGGACGCGGTTTTTCCGGGCAAAATCGTCATCTATCCTCACATCAAGGACTTGCCCCTTACCCCCCTGCCAGACCTGAAACGCAAATTGCCGACTGTTTACGCCAAGCTGAAAGATGGGCGGGAGTGGACGAGGGAAGCAGAAGAAGAGTTTTTGAGGCTGCTGCTTCCGTGAGCTTCCGTGATGCGTGACTCGTGATGCGTGAAAAAGTCACGGATTACGCATCACGTTTCACGGATCACTGAACCGAAACGTGGATTGAGCGTGGACAAATCATTACAAGACCGCATCGCCATCGTCACCGGCGGCGCCCAGGGGCTGGGCGAGGCCATCTGCCACCGGCTGGCCCGCGAAGGGGCCCACGTCGTCGTCGCCGATCTTAACCTGGAGGGAGCCGAGCGCGTTGCGGCCGACATCATGGCCCAGACCGACCGGCGGGCCATCGCCGTCCAGGTGGACGTGACCAACGAGGATCAGGTGGCGGCGATGGTGGATCGCGCCGTCCAGGAGTTTGGGCGACTCGACATCCTGGTGTCCAACGCTGGCATCCTTATCGCCGAGGCCGTGGACGAGTTCCCGGCTGAAAAATGGCGAGCGGTGATCGAGGTCAACCTGGTTGGCTACTTCCTGTGCGCCAAACACGCCGCCCGTGTGATGAAGGCGCAGCGCAGCGGGGTCATCATCCAGATCAACTCCAAGTCGGGCAAGAGGGGGAGCTACAAGAACTCGGCCTACGCCGCCTCCAAGTTCGGCGGCATCGGGCTGACCCAGAGCATCGCCCTGGAGCTGGCCGAGTACGGCGTGCGGGTCAACGCCGCCTGTCCCGGCAATCTGCTCGACTCGCCGCTGTGGGTGGATTCGCTCTACAAGCAATATGCCACGAAGTGGGGCATCAGCGAAGAGCAGGTGCGCCAGAAGTACGTTGACCAGGTGCCGATGAAGCGCGGCTGCACCTACGAGGACGTGTGCAACATCGTCGTCTTTCTGGCTTCAGATCAGGCCAGCTACATGACCGGACAGGCCATCAACGTGACCGGTGGGCAGGAGATGAGATAAGGGGTAAGTAGACAAGTAGATAAGGGATAAGGGGGGAGAGAATGGCAGAACAGGTTGACGGGGAGGGGATTTGAGGATCTGAAGGCGTGGCAGTTGGTGCGGCAGTTGATGATCGAATGCCACCGGATCGCTGATAGCCTGCCGGCCAAGGAACGCTATAACCTGGCTCCGCAGATGCCTCGCTCGTCCAAGAGCGTCATGGTCAACATCGCCGAGGGGTATGGCCGTTATCACTACCTGGACCGTCTGCGCTTTCTCTACATCGCCCGCGGCTCCTTAAACGAGACGATCAACCACGTCATTACTGCACACGACCTGGCCTACCTTGCCGATGTCCGCTATAAGGAGCTATACCAGTTGGGACGAGAGGCAGAGCGCACGTTGAACGGTTACATCAACCACGTACACCGCCAAAGGACCGGTAGCGACACCTACGGCGACAAGTACGTCCCAACTCCTAACGAAATCCCCACCTCCCTCGAAAAATAGCTAACGGCCCCCTTGTCCCCTGTCTACTTGTCTACTTTGTGATCTATTGAGACTATCATTTCTCTGGCCTTTGATAAATACATTTGACAAATCCTCAAATCTGCTGTATAATCTAAGCAAGGGCTTGCAGTAAAACAGTTGCTGTATATCGTTTGCTGATAATCGTTTGCCTTGCACCTGAAATAGTCGGTGTTGAACATCCAACCGGATGGCGATGAAGGGCAGCGGGGTTGGCAAGCGAGTCTTGTACCGGGGGTAAGTGACCTTGGGCAATAGGAAAATCACCATTCGCGACGTGGCCGAGCAGTCCGGGGTGTCTCAGAGCACAGTCTCCCGTGTGCTGAGCGGCTCGGAGACGCAGATTCCCATTAGCCAGGAAACCCGTGAACGTGTTCAGAGGGTGGCTGAGGAGTTGGGTTATCGTCCCCACCCTGGGGCGCGCGCGCTGAGTGGAAAGGGCACGGGGCTGCTGGGCGTCATCGTGCGCGAGATCAACGACCCCTTTTTCGCTGAGCTCATCGAGGTGGTCAGTAACGTGGCAAAGGAGGAGGGCTACGACCTGGTGTTGGGCAACGCCAAACGTGACCCGGAGAACGCCCTGGCTTTCAGGGATTGGATGCTCGACCTGAGGTACTGCGATGGCCTCCTACTCTGCGGTGACCTTCAGGAATCAGCGGAGGATCACACTTTTCTGGCCAAGATGGGAAGGGACCACCGGCTGGTGTCTGTGTCTCGTGGCAGCAAACAACTTGTGGGTAACACTCCGTCTGTGGATATTGATAACCGTAAGGGGGTGTTTCTGGCACTGGACTATCTGGCCCAGTTGGGACACCGCCGGATCGCCTGCCTGAACGTTGGCCGGGTGGGAGACCTGTGGGAGCGTCTGGAGGCCTACCGTAAGTTCATGCGAGACAGGTTTGGCGGGGTGCCTGAGGAGTACGTCCAACCGGCCGAAAACAGCTACAAAGGGGGCTATGAGGCCACCAAGCGGTTGCTTTCCCTCCCCACGCCTCCTACGGCGATATTGGCGATGGATGACGTGATGGCCATTGGCGCGCTGGGCGCGGCTATAGACATGGGGTGGGCGGTACCAGGAGACCTGTCCATCGTCGGCTTCGACGATATGGATGTAGCCACCTACATTCGGCCTGCTCTGACCACCATCCGCCAACCGATGGAGGAGCTCGGTAGAAAGGCGGTGGAATTATTATTGAAGATGATAGACGGGGAAATGTCTTCTGATCCTTGGCCCCACTTGTTCCTGGAACCCGAGCTGATCATCCGCGATTCGTGCGGCCCGGCCCCGGACAAATGATGCGTAGGATTGAAGAGAGACGGAGAGGGATCGTGAAAGGACAATTGGTCATCCATCATGGAGACGTGCTGGCCCCAAGTGGGGAGCTCTGTTCTTGCGACGTCCTCATCCAGGACGGACGAATCCACGAGGTAGGCCCTTCCCTCAAAGCAGAAGTGGTGCTTGATGCAGCGGGCAAGTATGTTCTTCCAGGTCTGATCGATTTGCATACCCACGGCATACGCGCGGTATCGGCTGAGACAGGTGACTTGCGGGAATATGCCCAGATCGAGGCTTCCTTTGGTGCCACCACCTTCTACCCTACCCTTTTCGGCCCTCCCGAGGAAAGCGCACGGCAACTGCAGCGACATCGCCGAGAGACAGATGACTTACGGCTGCTGCCACAGATCGGAGGCTTCCGGCTCGAGTCGCCCTACCTGGCCCAGACAGGCGCGGGCGTATCCAAAGACCTCGTGCCCATCAGCCTAAAGACGACAGGGATGCTCCTGGCGGCGGGCGGCGGTCACATCAAGATCTGGGACGTGTCGCCAGAGCTGGACGGCGCACCTGAGGTCATCCGCCAATTGTCACGGGAAGGGATCGTTTGCAGCATCGCCCACACGCAGGCGACCATAGAGCAAGGCCGTGCCGCTGTGGACGCCGGGGCCAGGTTGGTGACCCACCTGTTTGACGTGTTTCCAATACCGGAGAACAGGGGAACCGGGGTATATCCTGAGGGGCTGGTGGACTATTTGCTGGTCGAGGACCGGGTCACCTGCGAGATCATCGGTGATGGCACCCATGTGCATCCACTGCTGGTGGAAAAGACGTTCCGCTGCAAGCCCTCAGACAGACTCGTCTTCGTCACCGACAGCAACTACGGCGCCGGCCTGCCGCCGGGGCGGTACCTCGCCCCTGGCAGTTGGGGAACTGTGCAGATTGACGGACCCAACAACGGGGTGCGGATGGTAGAGCGGGGCATGGGGTTAGCGGGAAGTGCGCTCACTCCCATTGACAGTTTTCGCAACGTGATTCGCCTGTTTCACAAAGACATCGCCACCGCCAGCCACGTCTGGTCCAGGAACCCGGCGCGACTGATGGAGCTGAACAAGGGCGAGATCGCACCGGGCAGGGAGGCAGACTTGATCGTCCTCGACAAGAACCTTGAGCTCTGCTACACCATCGTCGCGGGCGAGATCGTCTACCAGAGGGCGCAAAACTGAAAGGAGGAGTTGATGAGAGCAGGAGCAGCCAGGATTGACATCACGCCGACCAGGAATATCTGGATGGACGGCATGCTCCGGGCGCATCCGTCGGTCGGCGTGCACGACCCCATCTTCGCCTGCGCGTTGGTCATGTCTAACGACGAGGATCTGGGACAGGCGTGTGCCATCGTGTCGGCGGACGTGTGCAGGTTAGCCGAGCCGCAAACAAACGCCGTTCGGAAAACCGTAGCAGCCGAGATTGGCATCCCTGCCGAGCGCATCGTCGTGGCCGCCAAGCATATTCATTCCGGCCCCGTCACCGGTGGCGATCAGGAGGAGGATGCTGAGTACGTCTTTAAGGGCGTAGGGATCGCCGCCGCCGAAGCTGCTGGAAGCGACAGCCAGGTTGAAGCCGAGTACGCCCGCACCCTGGTGAACATGCTAGTTCAGGCTGTCAAACAGGCTACCGGCAACATGAGGCAAGTAAAAGTGGGCTGTGCTTCAGGCAAAGAGGGCACCATCAGCCAGTACCGGCGACTTTTGGCTCGCGACGGACACGTGGTGATGAATTGGGAACCATACGAATCTGAACACATCGTAGGGCCGCTGGGCGAGGTTGACCCGGAAGTAGGTGTTTTGAAGCTCGTGGACCTGTCGGGCAAAGCGGCGTGTCTGTTATTCAATCACGCGGGACATCCCAACGTCCTGTCGGGAGACAACTACCTGATCAGTGCCGAGTATCCTGGCTTCGCTGAGAGGCTTTTGGAGGAGGAATTCGGGGGCACGGCCATGTTTGTGAACGGCGCCCAGGGCACGATGGATGTTGACGGGCTGGGGCCGCGTGATTGGGCGGAGATGGAGCGCGTAGGTCGAAAGCTGGCGGCGGCCGTGGCCGAGACGGCGCGCCGCATAGAGCCCGCGGAAGGTCTCACGCTGCGCTGCTCTAATGTCAAGTACGCCTTGCCGGCGCGCCAGATCCCCGACGAGCAACTGGCATGGGCCGAGGAGATTCTCAAGCAGACCGGCGGCAAGGTGCAACCGCTGGCAGATGGCGTGGGGGATGACTACAAGGCCGTCCTGTACAAGAGGCTCCACGCGGTACAGGATTCTGACATCCCGGTAGAACAGGTTTGCATCGCGCTGAATGACACAGCGTTCATCAGCTTCCCCGGAGAGATGTACACCGAGATCGGCCTGCACATCAAGGCCGCTAGTCCATTCCGTCGAACGTATATCATCGGATTGGCCAACGGCCACGTGGGCTACCTCCCTACCCGCAAGGCGATCGCGGAGGGGGGATACGCGGAGGAAGTCAGGAGACTTGACGCCGCCGCGGAGGACGTCGCCGTAGCCTACAGTCTATCTTTACTCAATCAAGTACACCAATCCATAGCCCAGAGAGGAGGATAACGTGTCGGAAAAACTAGCTATCAGTGGCGGGACACCTATTCTGCAACGAAGCGACTACCAGAACTGGCCCATTATCACCGACGACGACCGCAGGCTGGTCAACGAGGTGCTGGACAGTGGCATCCTGGCGGGCGGCACGGCGCCGCAGGTCATGGCATTGGAGAAGGAATGGGCAGAATACACCGGTGCCAAACACTGTCTGACCACGACCAGCGGGACGGCGGCGTTGCACATGGCGCTGGCGGCTGTGGACGTTGGGCCAGGAGATGAGGTGATTACGTCTGCCTTCACTTTCCTGGCCTCGGCGTCCTGCGCGTTGCACCAGAACGCGATTCCTGTTTTTGTGGACATTGATCCTCGTACCTACAACATGGACCCTGGCAAGCTGGAGGCGGCGATCAACGAGCGGACCAAGGCTATCATTCCGGTGCATATCCAGGGCCTGCCGGCGGACATGGACCCGATCATGGAGATCGCCCGCAAGCACGGCCTGTTTGTGATCGAGGACGCGTGCCAGGCGCATGGGGCCACGTACAAAGGCAAGATGGTCGGCACCATTGGGGATATAGGAACATTCAGCCTGAATAACTACAAGAACCTTCCCGGCGGCGAGGGCGGGCTGTTTATCACCGATGACGAGGTCTTTTTGAAGAAGGGGATGCTCATTCGTTGCTTTGGCGACGAGATTGACGAGGTCAGCCATCGTCGGGTGTACAATGCGTCCATCCTGGGCTACATGTACCGCAACCAGGAGCTTCCCGCCGCCCTGGCCCGCGCGCAGTTGATGCACCTCGACGAACGGAACAACACACGCATTGCCAACGCCAACTTCCTCACGCAGGAATTGAGCAACATCCCGGGCGTGATCCCGCCGTATTGCCCGCCCGATTGCAGGCACGTCTACTTCTTTTACAACGCCCGCTTTGATCCAAAGGCCGCCGGGGTAGACTGCGAACCACGTCGCTTCCGCATCGCGGTGGAAAAAGCCCTCTACAAGGAGGGGGCGCTGGTGGGACAATGGCAGACCATGCCGGTGCCGGCCCAGGACATCTTCCAGAGCAAGCTCGGCTATGGCGGCTCGAGCTATCCGTGGGCGCTGAACGAGGCCAAGGGCATCAAGTACGAGTACAACGTGGATGATTATCCTGTGGCCAGGGAGCTGTGCGATACCTATACCATCGTCCACGGCATCCATGCCCCTAACGGCCCCAGGCTGATGGAGAAGATCATCGAGGCGTTCCACAAGGTGTTTGCCAACCTGGGTCAGGCGCTTGATCACGCCGACGACGCCATCTATCCTGGTGCTGATGGCAAGCTGTACGGCGCTGGATAGAATTAGAGATTAGAGATTAGAGATTAGAGATTAGAGATTAGAGATTAGAGATTGGAGGACGTTGTGAAAAGCAGAGGGCTTTACGGTAAGAAGTTCCTGGACATCCAGGAACGCGAGATCGAGATCGGTCCGCCTGACGAAGATCACGTCATCGTTAAGGTCCATGCCTGCGGCGTGTGCGGAACGGACATCAATTTCGTGCGCGACTGGGAAGGCGAAGCGATGCCTCTGGGGCACGAGATCGCCGCTGAAGTGGTGGAGGTGGGCAAGAACGTCGCCAACGTCAAGCCGGGGGATCGGGTCATCGTCGAAGATTGCACCATGTGCGGCATCTGCGAGGACTGCAAGAGTGGCCACCCGCAGTTTTGTCGCAACATGTATGATATAGAGGGCCAGCCCGGCATGGGCCAGTACATGTCGGTGCGCTTCAATTGCCTTGACAGGTTTGAAGGGCTGGATTACGTTGCGGCCTGCCTGACCGAGCCGCTGGCGGTCTGCCTGACGGCGGTGCTGGGCTCCGACATCCCGCTGGGCGGCAGTGTGGCCGTGTTGGGGCCTGGGCCGCTGGGGTTGATGTGCGCGCGGCTGGCCAGGCTACAGGGCGCCGGGTTCGTGGCCATCACCGGGCTGCCGGCCGATAACGAGCGCGAAAAAGCGCGCCTGGAGGCGGCACGAAAACTCGGCTGCGACCTGACCATCGAGGTGGGCAAGCAAGATATTGAGGACGAGATCAAGAGCAGGTTTCCCAAAGGGGTAGACCGCGTCATCGTCAGTGCTCCCCCTCAAAGTATCTACGACGCGCTCAAGATCATCCGCTTCGGGGGCATCATCAACTTCTTCGGCCTGCACTTCGGCGGCCAGAGCGTGATCAACGTGGACATCAATGACCTGGTTTTCCGCAAGATTACCTTGCGACCGACCTTCGCCGAACCGGCGATCAATTTCCCGGTCGCCAATCGGCTGCTGAGAGACGGGCTGGTAGACGCAGGCGCCCTCATCACGCACACGTTCGGATTTGAGGATGCCAAGAGAATCATGGGCGCAGTGATCGTCGGCAGCCAGCCTATCGTCAAGGCCGTGATGCTTCCGAACGGCTAGCGAGCCTACCCGCAGGCCATCAACGTCAGAAACCAGGTTTTTGGACGAGGATTTGGCTCTTTTGCACCACAGAGAGCCTAAACGTGACAAACTGCCCATCTAGCATCAGGTTTGAATAGCACCTTGACAATTGCATAACTGGAGCTTCTCCTCCCGCGCCACGCGGATGCGGAGCAACCGCCCGTCTCGCCACCGCAC